>WNGO01001421.1_pt1 | contig 15412 bp, 18 predicted proteins | sample 5400511 | NCBI WGS metagenome assembly WNGO01 (sample SAMN13153380, study PRJNA577476) | soil metagenome | isolation source: 20 cm soil or saprolite under Garry oak tree replicate 2 | place: USA:California | collected 2016-06-15 | reverse complement strand
CCCTTGTACGGGTTGCGCGTCTCGAGCGCCCCTGTGGTGGCGGGATCGAGCGCGCGGCGGAAGGCGAGATCGCGCGCGAGGTCTTCGCGCTCGGGCCGGACGGCCACAACTTCCACCGGCCTCTCGAGCCCTTTGAGCCGCACCGCGCCTCGCTCGACGTACTCAAGCCCCTCGACCTTGCGCGCCAGGTGCGCCACACCGGGGCTGACGAGCACTTCGCCCGGGCCGGCGAGGGAGCAAAGCCTGGCCGCGAGGTTGAGCGCCCCGCCGCGGTAGCCGCCGTCGACAGGCACCGCCTCGCCGGCGTCGAGCCCGATCCCGACGGCGAGCGGCAGACTCGGGTCGGTGACTGTCTCAGTGACGAAGCGCTCTTGCAACGCCGACGCCGCGCGCAGCGCCTGCCGCGCCGAATCGAACACGGCGAGCGCCTCGTCGCCGCGAAGCTCGACGAGCGTGCCGCCGGCCGCCTCGATCGCCTCGCGTGCGAGGTCCGCGAACCGCGTCGCCAGCCGCGCAGCCGCTTCGTCGCCGCGCTCCTGGGTGAACCTCGTATAGCCGCGGACATCTGCGATCAGGAACGTCTTGATCCCCGTTTCGACGGCCGCCATCGCTGGATCGTGCGCTTCGGTGCGGGTTAAATCAATAGCGGGCTGCGATCAGACGTACCGGTGCTGGTCGCGCCAGGTGCGCCACATGGCGATGCCACAGAGCGCGAGGATCGCGACGAAGGCGAGGATCTGGTAGCCGACCGCTCCGCCGTACCAGTAGAGGCCGACGTCCGCGACCGCCACCACCGCCGCGCCGTAGAAGACCCATTGCGCGCGCGGCGACCACATCGAGATGCCCTCTCGCTGCTCGCGCCAGGTGAGGAAGATGAAGTACGCGATCGCGAGAACGAAGGCGACACGCGCGAGGATGTAGAGCGCGGTCAAGGTCTGCTCGAGCTGGAAGACGACGACGAGCCCGGCGATCGCCGCGAGGATCAGCAGGCCCCGCAGGAACGGGTTGATGCGCGAGAAGAAGCTCATGTGGCGGTCAAGTACGCCCGCACCGCGAGCGCTCCTGCCACCAAGGTAGCGCCCGTGAACCACGCGAGCCGTCCGCGCCGCTCGGCGGGCGCGTACATCCATGGCGCGAGCACCGCGAGCAGCGAGAGCGTCCCGTAGAGGTAGTGCAGCCGGTCGGCCGCGCGATGGTGGTCGGAGAGAAGCAGGAGCCCGAGCCCAACCTGGGCGATGAGCAGGGTCTGGGCGAGCGCGAGGAGGTGCGTGAGCAGCCCGCGCGGCTCCCTGCGGCGGTAGTACGTCCAGGCTCCCGCCGCTGCCGCCCCGAACGTCGCAGCGAGGACCGCGAACGCGACGGCATGGTGGACGCCGACCATGGCCGGCGCAGCCTACCGGCGCCGGTTACTCGCTCTCGGTCTGGCCCGGGTCGGGCGCGCGGACCGGGGGCGTTCCCTCGTCGGGCGGCGGGTAGGGCTCCGGAACCTGCGCCGGTTCGGGCGGATTGCCCTCGTCCGGCGGCGGATACGGTGGGCTTGGCCCCGGGTCTTCTGGCCGGGCGGCGGCGGCTTCGCCGCCGACGCTTCCAGCCTCGTTGGGCGTGACCATGATCGTGTCCTGTACCGGGAGACGCGCGCGCCTAATCCTCTCGTCAGCACCGGCGAGTCGCTCCGCGAGGTCGTCCTCGATGCGCTTCCCCTCCTGCTCGAGCTCCACGAGACGCTGCCGGGCCTGCTTCTCCGCGGCCTTGTCTCCGCGCCAGACTGCGTCGCCGAGCGACTGGAGCGCGGGGCCGCGCTCGACCGAGATCGCGTCGAGCCGCGACCGCGTGCGCCAGCGGCTGAGCGACGTGTCGAGCCTTGTGCGCCACACCTCCGCGGTGGTCGCGGCGTGCGCGCGGCCGTCGGCCGCCAGGCGCGAGGAGTGCTGCATCCAGACGTCGGCGCTGCGACGGGTCGCCTCCCCGAGCGCAGCGAGCAGGATGATCGCCAGCAGCAGCATGACGATCCCCCACGCCACGCCTCCGGTCGCGAACAGGCCGATGGCGGCCCCGAACGCGGCGAAGCCGAGGCAGAGGAGGACGAAGCGCGCGGGCAGCCCGAGCCAGCGCCGCTCGACGTTCTCGTGCACGACAGGGCCGGGAACGGTCTCGACGGGGGGCAGATCGCTCACGGGAGTGCCGCAGCTCGAGCAGAAGCGTCCGCCGGGCGCGAGCTCCTCGCCGCAATTACGGCACGCGCTGTCCTCGATCGGCGACGCGCTCATGCTGGGCCTGTTCCCCACCCTCCAGCGCACGTAACACCTCCGCAGCCCGCCTGCGGAGCGGCCCCACCTGCGCCCGGTAATCCTCGTCCGAGACCTTGCCCGTGCGGTGGTCGAACTCGAGCTCCTTCAGCGCCGCGAGCGCGCGATCCCGCTCCTCGGCGAGCGCGAGCCGCTTCCGCGCCTCCGGGGCGAGCTCGTCCAGCCGGTCGCTAGCAGGAGACGGGTCGCGGAGGAACGGACGCGCGACGAAGACGACGGCGACGACCGCGAGCATCGCGCCGACGGCGAGCGCCCAGCCCATCTCAGATTCCCGCTGGAGCCGCGCCCGCGGCGTACCGCGCGGCGAGCCGGCGCTGCTCGACCGCGTCAGGCCACATCGCGATCAGCGCGCCCGCGACGAAGACGAATCCGGCGACCCAGATGAGGTTGACGAGCGGCTTCACGAACACCTTCACGTCGATCTTGTTCGTGTGCTTCCCCGCGAGCTGCGCGGTCGTGAAGACGTCGCCGAGTGAGCGCGGATCGTGGTAGATCGACGCCTCGTTCGCAGGGCCCTCGATGTCGTAGTTGTTCATCCCGGGACTGAGGCCGAAGCGCTCGCCGTGGCCGGAGACCGCGAGGAGAGCCCGGAAGCCGGTGTAGTTCGACCCTTTCACGCCGTCGAGCCCGGTGTAGGTGAGGGTGTAGCCGGCGGCCTCGATCGACTGCCCGGGCCGCAGAACCTGCTCGCGCTGCGTCTGGTAGGCGCTCGAGCCGGCGATACCGATCGCGAGGAGGACGATCGCGGCGTGGACGATGTAGCCGCCGTAACGCCTTCGATTCCGTGCGATCAGGCGGAAGATGCCGCCCGCGGCCGCCCGCCCGCGTACGAACTCGAGGATGATCGACGCCGCGACGAAGGCCGAGAACGTGTACGTGAGCAGGCCCGGCCATGAGCTCCCGAAGCCGAGCGCGAGCAGTGCGACGCCGGTCGCGACGGCCACCGTAAACGGGATCACGAACGTCTTCCCGAGCGAGCGAAGCGACGCCCTCCGCCACGCCACGAGCGGCCCGAGCCCCATCAGCAGCAGCAGCGGCAGCCCGAACGTGTGGAGGAAGAAGTCGTAGTACGGCTTCGACACCGAGCGGGTCTCGCCACGCACCGCGTCCGAGAGGATCGGGTAGAGGACGCCCCAGAGGATCGTCAGGGCGAGGGCGACGAGCAGCAGGTTGTTGTAGAGGAAGGTCGCCTCGCGCGAGACGAGGGACTCGAGCTTCGTCTTCGTCCGCAGCAGCGGCAGGCGCCAGCGGATCAGCGCGATCGAGAGGAAGATCATCAGCCCGAGGAAGGCGAGGAACCAGCCGCCGATCGAGCTCTTCGAGAACGAGTGGATCGAGTTGATCACGCCCGAACGCGTGAGGAAGGTGCCGAAGAGCGAGAGGTTGAACGCGAGCGCGACGAGCACCATGTTCCAGACCTTCAGCATCCCGCGCTTCTCCTGGATCATCACCGAATGGAGGAACGCGGTCGCCGCAAGCCACGGCATGAGCGCCGCGTTCTCGACCGGATCCCAGGCGTAGTACCCGCCCCAACCGATCTCGACGTACGCCCAGTGGGCGCCGATCAGCTGGCCGACGCCGAGGAACGTCCATGCGGCGAGCGTCCAACGGCGCGTCGCCACGATCCAGCGCTCGTCCGTCCGGCCGGAGAGGAGCGCCCCCATCGCGAAGGCGAACGGGACGGTGAGCCCTACGTAGCCGAGGTAGAGCAGCGGCGGGTGGGCCAGCATGTACGGGTTCTGCAGGCTCGGCACCATCCCGTTTCCGTCCGCCCGTGCGGGCTGGAGGCCGAACGGGCTCGAGACGAAGCAGAGCATGAAGGCGAAGAAGACGGCGACGAGGCCGAAGACGGGCACCGTCCAGGCGACGAGATCGCGTGAGCGGCGGTTGAGCCAGACGGCGAGCCCCGCGTAGCCGGTGAGGACGAGCAGCCAGAGCAGGAGCGAGCCCTCCTGGCCGCCCCAGAACGCGGACAGCGCGTAGCCGAGCGGCAGCTTGTGGCTCGTGTGCTGCCAGACGTAGACGAAGGACATGTCGCGGCGGCCGAGCGCGACGAGCAGGACGATCGCCGCGACGAGCGTCACCGGGAAGGCGGCGAGCAGCGCGTTCTGCGCCGACAGCGCGAGCCGCCGCCGCCGCTTCCATGCGGCGTACGAGCCCGCGATCAGCGCGTAGAGGACGAGGCCGAAGGCGAGGAGAAGCGCGGCGCGCCCGAGCGGGGCCATCAGCTACGTGTTGGAGGACTTCGCCGGCTTGTAGTGGTCGGGGCACTTCGTGATCATCGAGCCCCGCTTCGCGACGAAGACCCCGTTCAGGAGCGTTCCCTCGACGACGAGGTCCGCCCCGGTCTTGAACTGGTCCGGCACGGCGCCGTGGTACACGACCGGAACGCGCGCCGGCGTCCCACGGTCGATGTCCTTGAGCTGGAAGCGCAGGCCACCGCCGTGGTAGGCGTTGCCCTGCGGCTTGCCGACGACCTTGCCGACGAGCGAGACGTCGCCGGTGTGGCCGGCAACCGTGCTCGGCGTGAGGTTGGCGACGCCGTTTCCGGCGAGTGCCGTGTAGACGACGAAGATGGCGAGCGCGGCCGCCACCGAGAGGGCGATCACGAGCCGCGCAGGACTGGATCCCACGCGCGCATCCTAGCCCTCGCGCGCCCGCGGGAGCGGCAGACCTGGCTAGCTCTTCCGCGTCTTGGCCGGCGTGCGGGCCGGAATGCGGTACCCGTGCTCGTGGCAGAGCGAGCCCGGGGCATCCTCGGTGAGCGCGTCGCAGTAGCCCTTCCCGTACGCGGCCCGGAGGAAGGCGGCGACGACGTCGAGGTTCCAGTCCGTCACGTCCAGGGTCTCGCGCCAGAGGTCGGCGAGACGGAGGTCGATGTCGAGCTCGAGCAGGTCGATTCTGGAAGGGCTGTTCGGCATGCCAAAAACGTAGAAACAGGGTCGGACGGCATAGGCTCCTCGAATGGGTGAGATCCGTTACGGCCCCGGCGGGCTGCCCGAGGCGCCGACGTTCGAGGAGGCGTTCGCGGCGCTCGCCTCCGAGGGCTACCGGGCCTGCGAGGTCGGCTTCGTCAGCGGCTTCTGGCTCGATTACGAGACCGCGCCGCTGTTCGGCGCCGCTGCCGACTCGGCGGACGTCGCCCTCTCGGTCCACGCTCCGCTGGCGGCCTTCATGGGCCACGCCGACCGCGGCAAGAAGTTCAAGATGGCGCTCGGGATGCTCGACCACACCGCGGGCCTCGCCCAGGCCTGTGGCGCACGGCTCATCGTCTTCCATCCGGGCTTCCTGCTCGGCCGCGAGCGGGAGCAGGCGATCGCCGACGTCGTCGACCAGCTCGGCGATCTCCGCGAGCGGCTCGAGGCGAAGGGCCGCCTCATCCCCTTCGGCGTCGAGGTGATGGGCCGGGTGCGCGACCTGGGCACAGTGGACGACGTGCTCGCGATCGCGGCCGCCGTCGACTTCATCCGGCCGGTGCTCGACTTCGCCCACATGCACGCCACCAGCGACGGCGCCTTTCTCGAGGCGGACGCATTCGCCGGCGCGCTCGCGGGGGCCGACGCCGTGCTCGAGCCCGGTGCGCCGTTCCACATCCATTTCAGCGACATCCAGTACGCGAACCGCAACGAGACGAAGCACCTCCCGTACGGCGAGGGGACGCTGCGGGCCGAGCCTCTGCGCGACGCGCTCGCGCGCTTCGAGCGGCCCGCGACCGTGATCAGCGAGGCGCCCGACGCCGTCTCGACGCGGTTGATCGGTGACGTGCTCCTCGCGCCCGCGTAGCATCGCGACGTGCGTAGGCTGGACGGAGCACGACAGGGAGCGGAGGCGCCGGCTTAGCCGGCGCCGGAGCGGGGACCGTGCTCGACCCCAAGGTCTTCAAGGCGTACGACGTGCGCGGGATCTATCCCGACGAGCTCGACGAAGCCGGCGCGGAGGCGATCGGGCGCGCCTACGTCGAGCAGTTCGAGCCGCGCCGGATGGCGGTCGGCCGCGACATGCGCCTCTCGTCACCCGCAATGCAGGAGGCGCTGATGCGCGGCGCCGCCGCGGCCGGGGCCGACGTCCTCGACCTCGGGCTCGTCGGCACCGAGATGGTCTACTTCGCGGTCGGCTCGCTCGAGCTCGAGGGCGGCGCGATGGTCACGGCCTCGCACAACCCGAAGGAGTACACCGGGATGAAGCTCGTCCGCCGCGGCGCGCTGCCGGTCGGCGGCGAGTCGGGTCTCCTCGACGTCCGCGACCGCGCGGTGTCGGAACCAGGTGTGTCCGGCCGGCCAACCCTTGGTGAAGTTACGTCGCACGACATCTGGCCCGCGTACGTCGACCGGGTCTTGTCGTTCGTGGATGTGTCGACGATCAAGCCGCTCAAGGTCGTGATCGATGCGGCGAACGGGATGGCCGGGGCGATGCTTCCGCCGGTGCTCGAGCGCCTTCCGATCGAGGCCGTCCGCTGCTACTTCGAGCCCGACGGCTCGTTCCCGAACCACGAGCCGAACCCGCTGCTGCCCGAGAACCGCGAGTTCATCGTCCGCAAGACGCTCGAGGAGGGCGCCGACCTCGGCGTGGCGTTCGACGGCGATGCCGACCGCTGCTTCTTCGTCGACGACACGGGCGAGTTCGTCCCCGGCGACTTCGTGACCGCGCTGTTCGCCGAGAGCGTGCTCGAGAAGGAGCCCGGCGCGAAGGTCATCTACGACGTGCGAGCGAGCCGAGCCGTGCCCGAAGCGATCGAGCGCGACGGCGGAGTCGCGCTCGTGAACCGCGTCGGCCACGCCTTCATCAAGGCGCGGATGCGCAAGGAGGATGCCGCCTTTGCGGGCGAGGTCTCCGGTCACTACTACTTCCGCGACTTCAGCCAGGCGGACTCGGGCGTCGTCCCTTTCCTGCTCATGCTCGAGCTGATCTCGAAGAGAGGCCGGCGGCTGTCGGAGATCCTCGCGCCGCTCCGCTTGCGCTACTTCATCACGGGCGAGCTGAACATGCCGGTTCCGGACGTCGCGCTCAAGCTCCAGGAGCTGAAGGAGCGGTACGCCGACGGACGCGTGTCGCACCTCGACGGGATTTCCGTCGACTACGACGACTGGCACTTCAACGTCCGTCCCTCGAACACCGAGCCGCTGCTGCGGCTCAACCTCGAGGCGATGTCGGAGGAGCTCATGGAGCAGAAGCGCGACGAAGTGCTCGCGGTGATCCGCTCGTGAGCGGCGAGTACGCCTTCTCGACGCGGACGCGGGTCGGTTTCTCCGACACGGACGCCCAGGGGATCGTCTACTACGGCCGCTACAACCCCTACTTCGACCTGGCACGCGTCGAGTACCTCCGCTCGCTCGGTCTCCTTGTCCACGAGGCCGGCGGCGAGTTCGTAATGCGTGCGAACGACGTCGAGTACTTCGCCCCGGCCCGCTTCGACGACGAGCTCGAGATCCACATCCGGGTCTCGCGTATCGGGCGGACGAGCATGACCTACGAGTTCGCAGCGTTCAAGGTGCCGGAGGGGACGCTGCTGGTCACAGCCCACCAGACCCTCGTCTTCATCGACCTCGACAAGCGCCGGCCGATCCCGATTCCCGACGCCTACCGGGCCCCGTTCGATGTCGGCTGACGCAGACGATCTGCTGCGCCGAACGGTGTCGGAGCTCTCCGCCCGGGAGGACTGCGCCTGGGCCGGAATCTACTTCGTCGAGGACGACAGCCTCGTGCTCGGGCCGGAGGCCGGCCGTCCTGATCCCGAGCGGCGCACGACCGTTTCCGTCCTGTGGCGCGACACGCGCATCGCCGAGATCGCGGTGGACGGCAACATCGAGCCGGCCGAGCTGGAAGCCGTCGCCGAGCGCATCGCGGACCTCTGCCTCGTCGGCTGGGACACCGGCGGCGAGCTGTGGCAAAGCTGACGATCCCGTCCCTCGTTCGAGTGAGAGAGGGCGCACCAGCACTCGCGTCTCCCCCGAACGGGGTAACCCACCGTTGGTGAGCCTGGATCCCTCGAACGAGGGAGCCTTCAGGACGGCGTGGCGCGGCGGGCGTCGAAGACGCCGTCGATGTTGCGCAGCGCCGTGAGCAGACCGCGGAGCGCCTTGACGTCGCCGACCTCGGCGACGTACCAGTTCCGGGCCATCTGGTCTTCGACGGTGCCGCCGTAGGAGACGATGTTCGAGCCGTGCTCGGCGAACGTCCGGGCAACGTCCTCGAGCAGGCGCGGGCGGTCCCAGGAGTCGACGGCGATCTGGACGCGGAAGCTCTGGCTGCCGCCTCCCTCCCACTCGACCGGCGTGAACCGTTCCGGGTTGCGGCGCAGCGCGCGCACGTTCGGGCAGTCGCCGCGGTGGATCGTGATCCCCTTGCCGAGAGAGATGTAGCCGACGATGTCGTCGCCGGGAACGGGTGTGCAGCACTTGGCGAGTCGGACGAGCACGTCCTCGACGCCGATCACGTTGATGCCGTAGCTGTCGCTGCCGGCGGCCTCCCGCGCCCGGGGCTTCTTGACGGGCACCTGCTCCTCGGCGACCTCGCCGACCTTGAGCTGCTGGAGCACCTTGTCGACGATCCTCGAGGCGGTCAGCTTCCCGGAGCCGAGCGCGATGTAGAAGTCCTCGGCCTTCTTGAAGCCGGACTCCCGGATCACTCCGGCGAGGACGGCCGAGCCGGAGAGCTTCTTGTACGGGAGGTTCTGGCCCTTGAGCGCATTCTCGAGCAGTCCGCGGCCCTTCGCCTCGAGATCCTCCTTCTGCTCGCGGGAGAAGAACTGGCGGATCTTGTTCCGGGCGCGCGACGAAGCGACGAGCGATAGCCAGTCGCGGGAGGGGCCGCGGGCAGCGGACTTGCCCGTGAGGATCTCGACCCGGTCGCCGCTGCGGAGGCGGTAGTGGAGCGGAACGATCCGCCCGTTCACCTTCGCGCCGACCGTGCGGTGGCCGACGTCGGTGTGCACCGCGTAGGCGAAGTCGATCGGCGTCGCGCCGGCCGGCAGCGTCTTCACCTCGTCCTTCGGCGTGAAGACGAACACCTCCTCGTCGAAGAGATCCGTGCGGAAGCTCTTCACGAACTCGCGCGCGTCGGACTCGTCGGCGTGGATGTCCATGAGCTGCCGCACCCAGGCGTTCCACTCCTCGGCGGCGTTCTTCGAGCGGCGCCCGTCTCGGACGTAGGACCAGTGCGCGGCGACTCCGAGCTCGGCCGTCTCGTGCATCTTGCGCGTCCGCACCTGGATCTCGAGCGGACGCCCCTCCGGACCGATCACGGTCGTATGGAGGGAGCGGTAGCCGTTGAACTTCGGCATCGCGACGTAGTCCTTGAAGCGGCCGGGCATCGGCTTCCAGAGGGAATGGATGAGGCCGAGCGCGCCGTAGCAGTCGCGCGTGCCCTCCTCGCCTTCGCGCTCGACGATCACGCGCATCGCGGTGAGGTCGTAGATCTCGTTGAACTCGCGGCCCTTGCGAGCCATCTTGTCGTAGATCGAGTAGAAGTGCTTCGCGCGGCCGGAGATGTCGACCGGGATGTCGACCTTCTCGAGCTCGCGCCGCAGCACGTCGGCCGCCTCGGCGACCTGGCCTTCACGGTCGGCGCGCCGCTCGGCGACCATCGTCTTGATCTCCGAGTACTTGCGCGGGTGCAGCGTCTGGAAGGAGAGGTCCTCGAGCTCCCACTTGAGCGCGTGGATGCCGAGCCGGTGGGCGAGCGGCGCGTAGACCTCGAGCGCCTCCCTCGACTTCTGGATCTGCTTCTGCTTGCCGAGGTACTCGATCGTGCGGAGGTTGTGGAGGCGGTCGGCGAGCTTGACGAGGATGACACGCACGTCCTCGGCCATCGCCACGACCATCTTTCGGTAGTTCTCGGCCTCCGCTTGCTCGCGGGTCTGGAACTGGACACGCGTCAGCTTGGTGACGCCGTCGACGAGCGCGGCGATCTCCTCGCCGAACTCCTCGCGCAGCGTGTCGAGCTCCACGCCGGTGTCCTCGACGACGTCGTGGAGCAGCGCGGCAGCGATGGTCTGCTCGTCGAGGCGCAGGCCCGCGCAGATCGAGGCGACGCCGACGGGATGCGTGATGAACGGCTCGCCCGAGCGGCGCTGCTGGCCCTCGTGTGCGGCTGCGGCAAAGCGAAAGGCGCGCGTAACGAGCTCGACGTCGACGTCTGCACGCTGTGCGGCAAGCTCGGTGAGCAGCGCTTCGAGGAGCTCTTCGTGCCTCTCCCCTGCCTCCAGCGTCGTCACTGTCTCAGTGTACTCCGGGGTTTCGGGGGCTAATGCCGGTGGGAGGAACGGTCGTTATAGGAGCGAAGTGACGTTTCCCATGCCCAGATTTCCCCGCTTCAGGAGGCGCCGCAACGCCCTCCGCCTCGCGCTCGCGCTCGCTCAGTGCCTGAACGGCTCGGAGTAGACGACGCGCCCTTGCGGCAGCACCGCATCGTCGTCGAGGACCGCGACCTGGAACGCCCAGTCGTACAGAGTCTCCGGCGCCGGTAGCAGGCCGAGCTCGTCCGCTCGGACGAAGCCGAACCGGCCGTAGAACTTCGGGTTGCCCTCGAGCAGCAGAAGCGGCTCGCCGCGCGCGCGAACGGCGTCGAGTGAGGCACGGACGAGCGCCGAGCCATGACCGCGCCGCTGGTACTCCGGTAGAACGCCTAGAGGCGAGAGCTGCAACACCTGTGGCGAGCCGCCCTCGAGCCAGTTCCAGGTGTTCATCACGTGGCCGACGAGGGCGCCACCCTCCTCTGCCACGAACGAAAGCCCGGGCTCGTACCACTCGCTCGCGCGGAGCTCCCGCGTGAGCCGCGCCACACGGTCGCCCTCGTCACCGAAAGCGGCGCGGTGGATCTCGGGAATCGTCAACCAGTCTGCGTCGGTCGCGACCCGGATCACGCCGCTGCCGCGAGCGGCGGTTCGGCCGCGAGCAGGCCGCGGAAGCGTGCCGACTCGAGCAGGTCGCGTCGAGGGCCGCCCTCGACGATGCGGAGCTCGTCGAAGATCGCTATCGCCTCGGCGTCGCGCGCGGACTCGGGTTTCTTCCACTCCGCCGCGAGCCAGGCGCGCAGCTCGCGGTACCTCGGCGCCGTGCCGTAGATCCGCCGGACGACGAGCTGGGGCGCGACCGTCCCGTTCCAGTGGTTCTCCTCCAAACGGAACGCGACGTCGTAGAGCGCGTCCGGCCGGAGCACCTCGAGGCGCGAGCCCAGCCCGAACGCGATCGCGCTGCCGGCGTCGCGGCCGTCCCGCCGGACGCGAAAGCGAAGATGCTTGCCGTCACCCACGGTCGCTAGCTCGGCGAGCCCGCAGCCGGGAGCGAGCAGCGTCGGCGCCGGGTTGCCGAGCCCGAACGGTGCAAGCCTCGCAAGCTCGGCGCAGAGGTCGAGGGAGAGATCCGCTCCTCGTGCCACGACGGCATCGATCGACGCCACCGGCGCGAGGTCCTCCTCGTCGAGCACCGTGGCCGCCTGCTCGGCAAAGGCCTCGGCGAACGCGTCGACGTTCTCCTCCGCGATCGACAGGCCCGCAGCGGCGCGGTGACCGCCCCACCGCCCGAGCAGGCCGGCGCACGCACCGAGCGCGGCGTGCAGGTCGAACGTGGGGATCGAGCGGCCGGATCCCTTCCAGTCGCCGTCCGTGCCCGCGATGAGGACGACGGGGCGGTGGTAGCGCTCGACGAGCCGCGAGGCGACGATGCCGATTACGCCCTCGTGCCAGTCGGCCCCGGCCACGGCGTAGGCCCGGCGGGCACGCTGCTCGGGCGGCCACGCCTCGACCTGGGCCACGGCCTCGCGGAGGATCCGGCCCTCGACAGCTTGGCGTTCGCGGTTCAACTCTTCGAGCGAGTCGGCGAGCCGGCGCGCCTCGGCCGGGTCCTCGGTGAGGAACAGCTCGAGCGCCTCGCGCGGGTGCCCGAGGCGTCCGGCCGCGTTCAGGCGCGGCGCGAGGCGGAAGCCGACGGCCCCGGCGTCGACCGTGGCCGGATCGACACCCGCGCTCTGCATGAGGGCGCGCAGACCGGGCTTCGCCGTGCGCGCGAGCGCACGCAGCCCGGCGATTGCGAGCGAGCGGTTCTCGTCGATGAGCGGAACGACGTCGGCGATCGTCGCGAGCGCCACGAGGTCGAGGTGACGCCGCGGAATCTCTGAGTCGACGCCGAAGAGGGCTTGTCCGAGCTTGTAGACGACTCCGGTGCCGCAGAGCTCGGGAAATGGGTACTCGGATGGGCGAGTGGCGACGATGGGACAGTCGGGCAGCGTCTCGGCCGGCCGGTGATGGTCCGTGACGACCACGTCGAGGCCGCGCTCTCTCGCCTCGGCCACCTCGGCGACGGCCGTGATCCCGCAGTCGACGGTGAGGACGAGCCCGCAGCCCTCGTCGGCGAGCCGGGCGAGCGTCTCGCCGCGGACGCCATAGCCCTCGTCGAAGCGACTCGGCAGATGCCAGGCGACCTCTGCGCCGAGCTCGCGCAGCAGGAGGACCGCGAGCGTAGTGGCGGCGATGCCGTCGACGTCGTAGTCGCCGTGGACACAGATCCGGCGGCCCTGCTCGACGGCGGCACGGATCTGCGCGCAGGCGGCCTCCATGTCGCCCAGCAGGAACGGGTCGTGCGGCGGCTGCTCCCCGTCGAGGAAACGGCGCGCGACGACGGCATCGGAGTAGCCGCGCCGCACGAGCACGGCGGCCGTGAGCTCGGAGATCCCGAGCTCGCGGACGAGCTCTGACTGGGCGTCAAGCGGGCAGTCGGCGAGTGTCCAGGTGCCTTCGTGCATGTGGAGCCAAGCTACGGGGGCGGGCGGACGGAACCTGTTCCGACGCCTGGCCGGAGGAGGCAGCCGGTTCGCGATCGCCGGACTCTCGTGACGAAGCCGCGACTCACACGTCACCGGTGAAGCGACACGCTTCACCGGTCCCTGGGTGGGTGGGGGTTCGGGATGGAGCAGAGAAAGGCCGTGCCCGCGCCCTCCCCCGAGGAGCTCCGACGCGAGTTCCTCCTCGATCCCGAGGTCGCCTTCCTCAACCACGGCTCGTTCGGAGCCTGCCCGCGGCTGGTCTTCGAGCGCTACCAGGCCTGGTACACGACGCGCGACGAGATCGACCGGCTGCTAGCCGCCCTCGCTCGGGAGCTTGACGCCGAGCACGGTCAGCGCGACGAGGAGCCCGAGGCCGAGCAGCCAGTAGGCGAGCACGCGCCGGGGATGACGCGACTCCCGCAGCGAGTTGAGCGCCACCTTGCTCCACAGGAGGACGAGGCCGATCGCAGCGGCTCCGGCGACCACGATCACGGGCGCGAGATAGACCGCCTTCTCGAACGGCCACGAGAGCGCCCAGCCGGTCACGGAGACGAGCGCGAGGACGGCGACGAGCGCCGCCGGATAGCGCAATACCCGCATGCCGTCAGGGTACGCTGCCGCCGTGGAAGCAGCCGGCAATTACCACTCCGGCGACGACTACATCGTCGAGTTCCTCGGCTACCGCTTCTCCTTCAGCAGCCTCGACTTCGAGGAGCGGGTCACCGCGGCGGCGGTCCGCCTCGGCCTCGTCTCCGATCCCGAGTTGGACGAGGACGAGACCGCCGACCTCGTGGAGCTCGTCGAGCGGGACGCGATCGAGACGCCCCGCAGCGCACTCGGGGAATACCTCGTCCGCCACTGGGACGCGCTCGCGCTGGTCCGCGGCGAGTCGCTCGTCTACTGGCTCAAGAAGCTCGTCTTCCGCGGCGCGTGGCTCGACCACCGCGTGAAGGAGGGCCTGCTCGAGGTGGACTGGGACGACGAGCGGCAGGACTTCACCTTCGCCGACACGAACGGCGGCCGCGCGCTACTCGAGCTCCTCCCCACCCCGAGCTGGCACGAGCTCCAGTACCGGCGGTGACCCTCCCGCGCAGCTACGCGGTCGTGCTGCCGGCGTACCTCGCGGGCCTGCTCGCGCTCGACACCCAGGTCTCGTTCAACGGGCAGCTCGCGCTCGGCGCGCTCACGTTCGCCGTGCTCGCCGTGGCGCTGCGACCGCTCGCGCGGCTCGTTCGCGCTCAGGCCGTCGGCGTCGTGCTGTTCGCGACGGTCGGAGAGGTGACGGGCTCGCTCGTCTGGGGCGTTTACCACTACCGGCTGCACAACCTGCCGCTCTTCATCCCGCCGGCGCACGGGCTCGTCTATCTGAGCGGCATAGCGCTCAGCCGCAGCCTTCGCGCCCGCGCGGTCGTCTGGGCCGCTGCTGTCGGCGCTGCAGCCTGGGGGATCGCCGGCCTGACGGTGCTGCCGCGGCTCGACGTCGCCGGCGCCGTCGGCGTGCCGCTGCTGCTCGTGTTCCTCTGGCGCTCGCGCTCGCGGGCGACGTACGCCGGCGTCTTCCTCGTCGTCGCAGCGCTCGAGCTCTACGGGACGTCGATCGGGACGTGGCGCTGGGCTTCCACGCTGCCGGGTCTCGGGATCCCGGACGGGAACCCGCCGAGCGGGGTCGCGGGCGGCTACGTCTGGTTCGACGTGATGGCGCTGCTCGTCGCGCCCTGGCTCGTCTACTTCGGCGCCGGAACGCTGAAGCCGAAGCTCTCGGCCCTCTCGGGTGCGGTCCGCAGCTCGATCCGCCGCAGAGAGCCGATCGGAACGATGAGCGCTTCGGGCGCGTCGTCCCGCGCGTCCGTCACGTAGAGCGTCACCATCCCGAAGCCCGGCTCGGGCTCGATCCGCTCGAGCATGAATCGCGACCCGTCTGCGAGCTCGACCTCGACGACCGGCTTCTCCACGGCGTTGGCCTCGGCGAACGACGCGATCGCCTTGTGCAGCCGCTCGACGAACGCCTCGTGCGGCAGGTCGGCGTTGGGCGTCCACAGGTCCGGCACGCCGGGACCCTAGCTATCGCGTCCGATCCGGACGAGCCGCTCGACGACCTCAGAAAGCGGCTGCGTCGCGTCGATCTCGTGCGTGCACGTCGCGCGCAACAGCGGTTCGATCTCGCGGAGATGCGCGAGGATCAGCTCACGCTCCTCGAGCGACTTCCGTAGTCGTTGGTGGCGCGGCTCGAGATCCGGTCGAGGAGGACGTCCGCCGGCGCACTGAGGAGCACGACGGCGTCGAAGCGGTCGTAGAACCGTCCACCCCGGCTCGTCGGTGTCGACTTGCGGAAAACCGCGCCGTGCGAG
>WNGO01001662.1_pt1 | contig 15420 bp, 12 predicted proteins | sample 5400511 | NCBI WGS metagenome assembly WNGO01 (sample SAMN13153380, study PRJNA577476) | soil metagenome | isolation source: 20 cm soil or saprolite under Garry oak tree replicate 2 | place: USA:California | collected 2016-06-15 | reverse complement strand
AACATTCACGCGCCTGGTTTGGTGCGTTAATGGAAAGGCCAAAGGTATCGATGTCGGCTGGTTTACCGGTGGCAGCGGCTTTTTCGGTCTAGGCGCGCGTGCGCCACAACCGTTTTATCAAGAAAATGTGGCCGGTGCCGAGTGGGTTGCCGTTACAAACCAATTTTTCGCGACTCTGGTGGCGCCGCTCACGGCCAAAGCCACCGGCGTGTGGGCGAAGCGCTTTGAGGTCACACGCTGGGCCGATCAAAAAGTGGGTGGAATTGAAGGCGCCTTGGCGATGCCGGGCCTGAAAATCGAGCCGGGCCAAACCGATTCCGCTCGATTCGAAATTTATCTCGGACCGAAACTATATCACCGGCTCGCCACTCTTCCGCACAACGAAGCCGAAGTCATGGAGTTCGGCATCTTCAAGATCGTCTGCCAGGCGCTGCTGAACGGGCTTAATACTTTGCACGGGGTAATTGGTAACTACGCCGCGGCCATTCTTGCTCTCACCGTGATTGTAAAGTTGCTCCTCTGGCCGATTCAGAACAAAGCGAACCGCTCGATGCGGCAAATGTCCGTGCTTTCACCCAAAATTCAGGAGCTTCGTGAAAAGTACAAGGACGACCCGACGCGAATGAATCAGGAGGTCATGAAGCTTTATAAACAATATGGCATTAACCCGGTGGGAGGCTGTTTGCCGATGGTGATTCAGATTCCGATCTTTTTTGGCCTCTTCACGATGCTGCGGCAGGCAGTCGAATTACGGAATGCCCATTTTCTTTGGATTCGTGACCTTTCACAACCTGACACGGTCGCCCATCTCCCGGTGTTGGGTTGGCCGGTCAATGTTCTACCCCTGTTGATGGCGCTGACGAACGTCTGGATGATGCGTCTGACGCCCAAAAGTGGCGATCCGACCCAGCAAAGGGTCATGATGTTTACGCCAATAATTTTTGTGGTTTTCTGCTACAATTTTGCAGCTGCGCTCGCTTTGTATTATACAACACAGAACCTGTTGACGATCCTGCAACTCTACTTAAACCGAAGGCAACCCGTACCGAAGCTGGAAAAAGTCACTCCTCCCGAAAAACGAAGGCGATAATGACTCCGAAAGAACTACTCGACACCATTCTCGGTTATCTCGGATTCGTCCTCCAGATTGAGGAGATGCAAAACGAAGCCGGAAATCTGGTGTTGCAAATCTATACCGAGGAAAGTGGCCGCATCATCGGACGCGACGGCGAGACCTTGGAAGCGATTCAATTTCTTTTGAACCGTCTCATTCAGGCCAAGGACAAGAATGCAGCCAAAGTGATAGTCGATTGCGAGCATTACCGCTCCATGCGCGAAGATCGGATCGTGCAACGGGTTCGTGAATTGGCCGAGCGGGTTCGCATCACTGGCCGTTCCCTTCAGCTTGAGCCGATGAATTCCTACGAGAGGCGCATCGTCCACAATGCCTTCAAAGACGATCCCGATGTCGCGACCTGGAGCCCGTCCGATTCGGCGCGGATTAAGCAAATTACTCTGCTTAAGCGTCAGCTAAAAAAGGAACCGGCTTCGCAAGGAAAGGCGATTTCGTAATCGATTCGCCGACTGAGAACCTGCGCGTTGTCGATAACACGCCGGTATTTTTCTGCCTCTCCTCTCTCGAGGCGGACGAGTTCCGCAATTGAACCAGTTATTTAGTTCGTGACGACAAGATCCTAATTGTCATGTCGACCGAAGTGGAGACATCTCTTACTATTTTGCTCTTTGCGCTGTCATGGGGTGTGAATTTGTGACATCTCCTTGATTTAGAGTGGACTTTGCCGGAGGCGAAACGGCGCGAGAAACAGGAAGGGATTCGATTTGTTCGTCGATCTGATCTCCTAGGGAACCGGATCCCGCTTCGGACGTGTTCCATCCGGGCCGAAAGAAAACATGCCTGTCGGCGCCCGTAATGACCGTCGCGTTTTTCCCGGCAGTTACATAGGGCCAGTTACAGTTAGTCCGGTTTAAACCGCGCCGCTTCTTTGGCAGCTCCGGCACGGATTTCCGGTCGCCACCGGAATTTCTGCAAGAGGGGATTGTCTTTGCCTTCGACGGCGTCGGCAATGATTTCGCCCAAAATGGGAGCGAATTTGAATCCGTGGCCGCAGTCGCCCGTCGCCAGAATCAAGCCCGGCCGTTCCGGATCTGGTGCAATCCAAAAATGACCGTCGTGCGTATCGCAATACATACAAATGCGGGTGTAAACAATGGGCGCGTCCAGAAGCGCGGGAAATGTTCCCGATAAAAATTCGCGCAACTTGTTTTCTTCATCCGCTGTCACCACGCGCTCTGCTGAGTCCGGCGACATTTCCCGTCCCGGGCCATGATTGGCGACTTTGACGACGCCTTCACGGCTGAGCGGGAAGCCATAGTACCCAGTGGTTGATATGTCCGCCCCGAAAATCGGAAATCGTTCGGCCATAAACAGTTTGGGGTCGCGAGGTTTCAGATGAAACACAGGATGGCCTGTTGCCCGGAAAAGGTCGCGGGTAAATGGCAATAGATATGGTGTCCAGGCGCCCACTGCGAACACGACACTGTCTCCTTCTATGCGATCCCCGTTGCCAAGCACAACGCCCCGCACGCGATCATCTGCTTCGTCCAGATCGGCAAATCTGTTGCCCTCGCGTGATTCGACACCGAGCGATTTTGCGCGCTTAATCAGCTCGGCAACGACGCGTCCGCTTTCAACGTAGCCCGCGCTGGCTTCAAAAAAGCCATCTTCATAACACTCCGCGTTCCAGGCAGGAAAACGCTGTCGAAGACGCGTCGGACTCATGCGCTCGAGTTGATGGCCGCGTTTCTGCAAAAGGTTGAAACTTTCAAATTCGAAACCTCCCCGCCGCATCGCTTGCCGACGCAAAAACAAAAAGCCAACCTCATGATATAACTCGGCAGCGAACTGAGCATTCCACTCCCGCCAAACTTCCATCGAACGTTCGGCCAGCGCGGTATAGTCTTCATCGGCGCCGTAAGCTGCCCGAACAGCTTTGCTAATATCGGTCGATGCCGCGAGCGGATGGGGGAGCGGTCCTGGATCGACCAGAACCACTTTATGGCCGCGTCTGGTTAGTTCGATCGCGGCCGTAACGCCGTTAATGCCCGCACCGACGACAATTATCTTGAGCATTTGCGACTATAGCCACGGCGCTCCGTCGCCGTGTCTCGAACCCTAATCAAATCCCAATCATCTGTCGCCGTGTTTTGGGATGAACGGGTGCAACGCGTCAACAGAGCGAGGCGGCTACGCAGCCTTAGGCATGCGCGAACATTTTCCGGTAGTGGCGATACCAGTCGCTTTGAAAGCGCTCGCCGGGATCGTATTTCCTTTTCAGTTCGAGAAATTTTGTGAATTGCGGATAGCACGCCGAGATCTGATCGCGCGTCGCGAATTTGTGATATGTCAGATAGTAGCTTCCGCCTCGCGCGATTGCTAAATCGATCAGACCGCGAAACGCCCGGGCCGAGGCATTGAGTCCGGCTGGTGTGTGCAAGGTAAATAAGTTGAAAATTATGCAGGCGTATGACTGTTTCGCCCAGGCGAGAACACTTTCGTCGTCTTTTTCGATCAATCGCACCGTTCCGTAGATGACGCGCGCGTCGCTGGCGCGCAAAAGTTCCGCGGCTCGCGCCAGAAAGTCGGCGAGATCCGGTCGTGGGACGTAAATCTCGGTAATGATAAGACTCGACTCCTTGCCTCCAATCTCCTGGCGCAGCTTTTGCGCATAATTCGGCAAATATGCACTAAGCTGATTTGTGTCGGACCAATAAGTTTGCCCGTTCGTCGACATGTAATAATCGGCGTAGCGCGCAAAAGCTTTTGCGCGATCTGTGTAAGCGAGGCGCAGTAACTCCAGCCAGTCGTCGTTGCGCAGGCTTTTTTCTGCCTTCAGAGGCTCTTTGTCAGACGTGGGCTGGTAACAAGAAAACACACCGATCCGCAGGAAGTCCGCAGATTTCTCGTCGATCGAAAATTGAAAATCGCCGTACAGAAACTTGTTCGCAATGCGTTCTTCAAATCGTTTGGCTAGCTCGTCTGCGCGAATGATCTCGACGACGCGCCGTAATCTCTGTCGAGGTACGAGTCGAAGCGTGACGCTGCTGATTGGACCGAACAGCCCGTAGCCGCCAACCGCGACGCGAAACAATTCATTATTTTCAGTGTGCGAGCAACGGACCGGTCTCCCTTCGGCATCGATCAAGGTGAATGATTCCACATTGGAAATCAGTGGCTTCATGGTCAGGCCACGGCCGTGGACATTTGACGATAAGCTCCCGCCCAACGTAAAGGTGTCCGCGCCGGTTTGTTTTTGCGCAATTCCCCATTGCGTTGCCCCGTCATTTTGCGCTTCGAGATACGCGCGGATCAATTCGGGCCATTGAATACCCGCTTCCGCCGTAATCAAACCGCGCTCCCGATCAAAAGAGATCACGCGATTCAGCGAACGTGTATCAAGACACAAGCTCTCGGTCGCAAATTGCTGTCCGCCCATGGAATGCCGACAGCCGGAGACAGAAATTGGCAAACGCCTGCCGCCGGCCGAGCGCACGGCCTCGGCTAGTTCGTGTTCCGTGCGGGGCGTGAGTAATTCAAGGACACGCGTGCGATTGAGTTGGGAGTGAACATCGTTGACCCAAATTTCTCTCGTCCGTTCCGCCAACATCGGCGGCGCAAGAGCGAACAGTGTCGCCGTGCGGATAAATTCGCGTCGTGTCAGCATCTCGAAATCCGGGCCGGCTCAGAAGGACTCAGCCAGGCAAATCAATTCGCCCGCCGCCAGCGGGATGTTCGGAGCCAATGAATCCAGCTCGCGCAAATCGGTATCGTCGATAATTCGCTGTGTTTGCCAGGGAGAGATAAATTGCGCAATTTCGCGGCGGTTAATCCCCCAGGAAAATGGTTCGCCTCGACGTTTTAGCCACCAGTCCACCAGCCTGGTTTGTCCACGGAAACGGATCCGCCCATCGTGCTGAGGTTCCATAAATGTGAAGGCAAAGCGGCTGCCCGGCGCGCTCAGCCTGCCAATCGTCTCGAACTGCTCCTTCACAACGCGCGCGGCCAAATACATCAAAACTCCTTCTGCAATCCACATTGTGCGTTCTATGGGATTGAAATCAACGAGCGGAGCCGAGTCGACTTTCGAACTTTGCAAATCGGCCGGGACGAAATGAAATCGCAACGCATTAATGTCAACCGCGCGCGCCTTGTATCGCTGAGTCGCGGGATGATCGATTTCCCAAAACTGCATGTTCTTAAACTCCTCGTGCAGTTCGAGGCCAAGCGCATCGAAACCCGCACCCAGAATGACTACTTGGTTAATACCGTCTGCAAGCGCTTCTCGGACGAGCGTGGAGAGACATTTCTTGCGCAAGGCATAGTGTCGCAAGATCCCTGGAATCGTGAGCCGCTCTATGACAGATGCCAGATGGAAGAACCAACGCTGACGGGCAATCTGCCAAAACACTTCTGATTTTTGTGAATAGCCCTGAAGGAAATGCCGGCACAACTCCGCCGATTTCTCAGACACCAAGTGGGCGAACTCGGCGTGCTCATGCATAAACACGAGACTGGCGGCGATCAGCCAGGCAGTGCCGCTGGCACGTTTTTGCTCCACGCTTTTACGATCCAGAGCAGTCGAAAATGATCTTGCCGCCGCGTTTTCCCTGGGTCGCGTGTGCGACCGCAGCTTTCGCCTGACTCAATGGATAAGATTTCTCTACCTTTGTCCTAAGAAGCCCGCGTTTTGCCATTTCAAACAACGGATGAAACGCCTCCATGCGTTCGGGTAGTGTCGCGTTGTCGTACCACTTGTTGATCCAGATTCCGCGGAAACGAAGATCTTTGAAGATAAGTAATCCGTTTGGAATTTTCAGCGGCTGCAAGCTCATCGCTCCGTAAGTGACCATGGTCGATCCGGGGGCAAGTGTATTGGCGAGACGCAGAGCGCTATCGCCTCCGACTGCGTTCAATCCCAGACGGATTTGTCCACCGCTGGTTGCCTCCTTCACGTCATCACGAAGCGATTCGCCATCGATCAGGACAACGTCGCCGCCTTCGATGCGCAGCTCTTCCACCAACTCCTCTCGACGAACGATATTCACCGTCCGGTAACCCAGTTCGCGCGCGATTTGAATCACGGCTCGACCAGCGGCCGAGTTGGCGGCGTTTTGAATCAACCACTCGTCGCGCTTTAGATCGACGTAATCATGCAAGAGACGCCATGCTGTCATGGGATTGATTTTCAGCATCGCCGCTTGCACCGGCTCGATCTCCGGCGGGACCCCGACCAGTTCGTCCGCTTTCACTGCGGCCGCTTCGCGCCACGTGCCAAGATTGTGCGGCAAAATGACTAGCGCCCCGGTTTCGAAATTCCTGACGTTCGCACCAAGTTCGGCAACGACTCCAGCGCCCTCGAAGCCGGGCGTCGCCGGTAAGCTCGGCCGAAGCGGATATTTCCCTTCGATCGCGTTCAAGTCGGCCGGGTTTATCGGCGCTGCGCGCATTTCCACGACGACTTCGTCCGGCGCCGGTCTCGGCCAGGGCTGTGTTTCAACGCGCAGAACCTCCGTCGGTTTTCCGTGCGTTTCATAAACGACTGCGCTTATAGTTTTTTTCACGCGATGGCTTCAGCGCTGCATCCTACATCGAACGCTCCCACCGGCAATCTGCAAACCGGCGCGCGTGTCGCTCTCTTCGGCATGATCGTGAACTTAATTTTCGCGGCCGCGAAAATTCTCGGCGGATTACTCGGCAACGCCTACGTCCTAATCGCCGACGGAATCGAGTCCGCTCTCGATATCGCGGGATCTTTAGTCATTTGGGGCGGACTAAGATTCGCCGCACGTCCGCCGGACGAAACGCATCCATACGGCCACGGTAAAGCCGAACCGATTGCGGCAGTGGTGGTCGCGTTCGGGGTGCTCGCGGCCGCGGCGGGTTTGGCCATTGAAAGTGTGCGCGAAATTTTGACGCCGCACCACGGCCCGGCGCCGTTCACGCTCGCCATATTGATCGTCGTTATCGTGGTCAAAGAATTTTTGTTTCGTTACGTTAATCGCATCGCGCGACATGTGGAGAGCACGGCCGTGCAAACCGATGCCTGGCATCACCGCAGCGACGCGCTGACCTCCGCTGCCGCCTTCATCGGTATTTCTATTGCGCTCATCGGTGGCGAAGGCTGGCAAAGCGCCGACGATTGGGCCGCTCTCTTCGCCTGCGCTGTCATCGCCGCGAACGGTTATCGGCTTTTGAAGCCGGCCCTCTACGAGATCATGGATACAGCGCCGCGCGGTCCCATCGTCAACGTCGTGCAAGATGCCGCCAGCTCAGTTCCGGGCGTTGTTGAGGTCGAAAAATGTTTTATTCGCAAAATGGGTCTGAGCTTTTATGTCGATCTCCACATTGGGGTGGACGGAAATATTTCCGTTCGCGACGGCCATCGGATCGCCCATGCAGTCAAGCGCGCTATTCAGGAGATCGACCCACGAATTGCCGACGTGCTGGTCCATGTTGAACCGGCGCAGAAGCGCTCTTGAATCGCATCACCGGACGTGAATTGCAGCCGCTTCCGCCGGTAGCGGCCTCTGTTTCCGGCTGCCGCTTTGCAAGGAGTCCGCTTCCTTAGAATTTTCCGACTACCGAAACGATCGCGTCGCTCAGAGTGTCCCGCGCTTTTGCTACCTGTCGTTGGAAGCGGAGCAACCGTACGACAACTGCTGGTTCCTTCACTGCATACGCGGCCAGACGAAGAAACGGTGTTCCTTGGCGTTCAATGTCGAACAAAACATCTGGCGGCGCCGGAAGTGGGTCTCTCGGACTATCGCTGATCACGCGCAGCGAGAGCAGAGCAATGCCACGCGCGGAACAGGCGTTTGCAATCGACTTAGTTTCCATGTCAATCGCAGCTGCATCATGTGCCTCCTCTATCGCAACACGCTCAGCTTTGGAATCGATCATTGTTGCGGAGGTAAATAATCTTCCCGCCTGAACAGCTCGAGTTTGTAATATTCTTTTCGCAGTCGAGAGCAGCTGCGATTCCGAAAAGTTCTCCGCCAGCATGAGATCGCCGACCCGCAAATCTTCCCTGACTGCTCCAGCGAAACCGGAGCTGATCAAGAAATCAAAATTCTGAGCTCGTAGGAATTTTTCGATGCGGTGCTGGCAGATGGCTTCGCCGACGCCGGTGTGCAGTATTTCCACTTCATTGTCTCCGATACGACCACGGATGGCGTTGATGCCATTTCGGATCACACTGGTTTTGCCGGAAAGCCGGGAGAGGAAGTTCGAACTTTCCACCGGCAAGGCGAAAGTGATCGCAATCGGCCGCTTCATTTAGCTTTCGCCCGCCGCATTCTGAAAGCGATTTTAAGGCGAGGAGGCCTCTACGATTTTCACGACAAAGCTCTTTTTCTCGGCGCTCGGCCCGGCGGTCTCGTTAGGCGAAGGAGAGCTGGGCGCTCCGCCGATCATTGTGGCAAGGGCGCTGCGAAATTGCGCTTCCTTACTTGCTGGAATATCGACGAGCACACCCAGCCGATGAGGATCTGGAAGCTCTTTGGTCGCTGAACCGCCCACTCCTTTGGCAATGGAAACGATCTGGTCCGCGACGGCATTCAATCGACCAGGAGCTGCTGGAACTGTGATGTCATTCACATCCAGTGGTGGAGGTGTTAAAGTTTGATGCGTGGCATGCTCGAGCGATTTTGTGATTTGCTCGCGCATTCTCATTTCGAGTAGTTTGCGATTTGGATTTGCCGTCTCCTGGCGGGCTATCAGCCACAGACCGATCGCGACGTTCAATCCGATGAGTAAGATAAAGGCGCTGCCGACCCGCAGTGCCAGCTTTCGACCTCGCGCGGCCGTGTCGTTATTGTTTTCAAGCAGCACTTCTCGCACGTCGCCCCGCGTTCGCGCGTGAATTTGTCGTGCCATTTCCAGTTCTCGCTGAAGCTGAGGATCAGACAATAAACGCTCCTCAAGCTGCGAACGTTCCCAATCGGGCAACCTGCCATCGAGATAATCGAACAGTTTATCCGGGTTCATTCGCGACGTTGAAATCGTCACGCCAGACCCCTTCGCATGCAACGCCGAACTCACGGTGATCCCTTAGCGGGGCAGAAGGCAATGTTAAACAGTACGGTGAGCGCTTACGGGGCCTCTTCTGAATCTTCAGCCACAGACGCCGTGGTGAGTGAAATCGAATCCATTGACACAGATAGACACAGATTTAATTCAGAAAAGAAAACATTTGTATTTTTCATCTGTGTTGATCTGTGGCGAAAGAGAACAGATCAGGAATGACCCGCAAAGGCGCGCGAGTCTTGCGCCATTACGCCGATTTCATGCGTGGTTGACCGATTGTTACTCATTTGCTAAGTGAGGGTCGCCATGAGGCGGGGCTTAATTGTTGCAATCATTTGTCTAGCAGAGGTATCCGTTGCCAACGCAGGTTCGGAGCCCTATTCCAGCAAAGAGATGAAGGAAGCAGTCCAGCCGGCGCCGTGCCCCGAGTGGTATGCCGATAACGAATGGAATGTGAGCGTCTGGGGGACTTACGTATTCTCTGACAACAACGACACGCGCGATTTCAATAACTTTTTCCTTCGTAGCGGAGCTTTGTTCAGCGTTGATCAAGGTGCATTCTTTTCCGGCGATCGCTATCTCGAAACCGACCACGCCTGGGGCGGGGGTGTGGATTTAAAATATTTCTTTCACCGTTATTTCGGTCTCGGAGTTGAAGGTTTTGTGGTCGATGCCAAGCGCAATGGCATTGATTACGAGCAAGCGTTCTTTGGGCCGCTGGAAAAAACGAAATTTGAAGATGATCGTGCCATTGGCGCGTTTCTTGGCACCTTTACGTTGCGCTATCCGTTTCACTGCTCTCGCTTTTCTCCTTATGCCTGGGCGGCCGGGGGCGCCATCCTTAACGGCGGCGAGAGCGACGTCGTCACCGTCACCAGACCTTTTGCCGGCATTGCGGTCCAGGGCGTTACCACCGAGCGGAGCAATCGGCACACTGAAGGAATCGGGCAATTCGGCGGCGGCCTCGAAGTGCGCTTTACGCGGCATGTTGGCTGGTTAAGTGATTTTAGCTGGAACGTTGTTAACGGACCTAACAACAACTTCGGCATGGTCCGGAGCGGTCTCAATTTCGCGTTTTAAGATTCGCGACCTCTGCCGCGTCGCCTGCAGGGCGCGAAATACTCGACCAAGGACATTCCCCGCAAAGCGCGGTTGACGTAGAGCGCGTTTGCGCCGTTCAATTCAGGTATGTCAGTGCCTCGATCTCTCCACGCTTTGCTCACGCATTCGATCGATTATGCGGGAACGTTTCCACCGTGCAGTCTTGAACTCCAGCGAGCATTGGAAAACCACTCGTCCTACGTCCGCTCGCCAGACGCCTGGATGCTGGGCGCGTTCGTCTTGAACGTGGAACATTTCGCGGCGGCAAAAGAATACCTTTCGCAGTTCGATCCTAAACATCCGCTCTGCGTATCCGCCCTCGGGCCAAGGACTGAGAATGCCGGTGCCTTTCGAGCGGTCCTTCCAAAAATCGCTTCCGCGATTGCTTCGTTTTCCGTGCACAATGTAGATCTTCTATCCGTCGACCAGCTTGAAATGCTGCTCCCCGCCGATGTTGATCTTGGTCTGTTAAGGGATGCGCGGTCGCTCTTCGGCGAGTTAAGGATCTTTTGGGAAGCGCCGGCAGAAATGGCAGAGCACACGATTGCTTTGTTGGCCGAGCAGAATTCCGAGACGGATTCGATACCATTTGGCTACAAATTACGGACCGGCGGCGTAACGGCCGATGCGTTTCCGACTTCGGCACAACTCGCCACGGCGCTTGTTATCCCGGCCGATTATCAAGTGCCGATCAAATTCACAGCCGGTTTGCATCATCCTCTCCGGCAATGGCGAGAGGAAGTGCAAACGAAGATGCACGGATTCTTGAATGTAATCGGGGCGGCGGTCCTGGCGGCGGAGCACAGGTGGGATGAGCAACAAACATCGCGCATGCTTGAAGATGAAAACGCCGATTCTTTCTCGTTCAATGACGACTCTTTCACCTGGCGCGACTGGAGAATAGATACAGATCGGCTGGAGGCGCGAAGGAAATTCATTACCTCGTTCGGCAGCTGCAGTTTTGATGAGCCGCGGGAAGACTTACGTGCGTTGAAGCTTTTATAGGTGCGGGCGGTTCACTGAACCGCTTGCAGGCGATGTATCTGCTCAACGTGAGTTGGAAGAAGTCGAGCACCGGAGGTGCGTAGTGTTTAGTATCAATCGGATCAGACGACGCTAAGCTCCACAGGAGCGGCATGTTCTGGTTTTTTCTCCGGAGAAAACGTGTCGCCCCGACGGGGCTAATGGGCTTTTCGCCTCGGTTTGCTATAAACATGTCGCGCCTACGGCGCTCGGCGCCTAATCCACATCAATGGTAAACAAATACGGCCGGCGTCCCTGCTTGGCGTTTCACGGAAACGCCCTACAATTCTTCCTTCTCATGGCGCTAAAATCATTCCTCGACGTGCCGCGCGATTCACACTTTCCAATCCAGAATCTGCCTTTTGGGGTTTTTAAGCCGCGGGATGGTGCCGCCCGCATCGGTGTCGCGATCGGCGAATCAGTGCTGGATCTTTCCATCTTGGAAGGGTTGGGGTACTTGCGTCCGGCGGAGGATGCTGGCTTCAGCGGTACGTCTGGAGATTTGCCGCCGGCTACGGCCATCAGGACAAGACGGAACCTTTTCTCGCGAGATTCGCTGAATGATTTTCTTGTCCTTGGACGCCCCGTTTGGCGCAAAACGCGGGAAGCCATTCAGCATTTGCTTTCCGCCGATACGCCAACTTTGCGGGATAATTCCGCTTTGCGTGAGCGCGTGTTTCACGCGCAGAAGGATGTCACAATGCAGCTTCCGGCGCGGATTGGCGATTACACCGACTTCTATTCTTCTTATCACCATGCTCACAACGTAGGCACGATGTTGCGCGGCCCGGAAAACGCGCTCATGCCGAATTGGAAATGGTTACCGGTGGCCTACCACGGCCGGGCCAGCTCAATCGTGATCAGTGGCAGTGAAGTTCGTCGTCCAAGTGGGCAGATCAAACCGCCGGATGCTGCCGTGCCTATTTTCGGCCCAACCAAAAGTTTTGATTACGAACTCGAAATGGCGTTCTTGATCGGACCGCCGAATTCGTTAGGCGAATCGGTTCCAATCGATCGTGCGATTGACCATATTTTTGGATTCGTTCTGATGAACGATTGGAGCGCGCGTGACATACAAGCTTGGGAGTATCAGCCGCTCGGACCGTTTTTGGCCAAGAATTTCTGTACCAGCATTTCCCCCTGGGTCGTGACGCTGGAAGCGCTCGAGCCATTCCAAAAACCTCTTCCCGGGCAAGATCCCGAGCCGTTGCCCTACTTGCTTTCGAAATCCGATTTCACTTTCGACATCCACCTTGAAGCGAAATTAAACACGGCCTCAATGGATGCGCCCCAGGTCATTACCCGTACCAATTTCCAAAATCTTTACTGGAGCGTTTCCCAACAGCTCGCCCACCACACCGTCAACGGCTGCAATCTGCAAGCCGGAGATTTACTGGCGAGCGGAACGATCAGCGGCCCGAGTGAAGATTCACGCGGCTGCATGCTTGAACTTACCTGGCGCGGGGCGAACCCGCTGAAGCTGGCGAATGGAGAAACGAGGAAGTGGCTTGAGGACGGTGACACGGTTACAATCACCGGTTGGTGTGAAGGCGACCGGTATCGAGTAGGTTTTGGTGAAGTAAGCGGACGGGTTATCAGCCAGTGATACGTGATAAATAAGGCGCGACAACCAGGGATGAAGCTGGTCGCGCAATTCGCTCGCACGATTTCCTGGATTGGTCATCCGCTGATCTTCGTCTCGATTTCGGTGTCTATTGTTGTTGCGACGCAGCTTGTTTCCAGCGCGGCTCTTCCAATTCTGGCCGCGCTTTTCCTATCCGTCATTGTACCCACCGCCGTCCTGCTCTTGGCCGGCGTCCGCGCCGGACATTGGCGGGATGCAGACGTTTCTGTGCGGGAAGAGCGGAAGCGCTTTTATCCGTGGGCGATTATATTTTCGGCGCTAGGCACACTAATAATATGGCTGATTCGCGCCCCTTTTTTCGTTGTGCGAGGCGGTCTTGTCACCCTGGCGTTGTTCCTGGTCGCGGCGATCGCCAATTTTCGGCTCAAGCTTTCGCTCCACACGCTGTTCGCGGCTTACTGCACCGTTGTCCTGTTTCGGATTAACGCGGTTTGTGGAACCGTTGCCCTAATTCTCGCTGGGTTGGTTTTCTGGTCGCGACTCTTTCTTTCCCGTCACACATTGGTCGAAGCTGTGGGCGGAATCGCACTAGGTGTCAGCGGCGGTGTTATCGCGGCGTGGTGGCCGCAGTGATCAGCTTTACGGCATCGCCTGGCCTGGCGGGTGCCAGCAGCAGCTTTTTCGACGGAACCATAACATTTTTGAGGCGTATCTGGGATGAGCAATTGAAAGAGGAGGCGTAAATTTTTTATAAAATCTCGTTAGGTGCTCGCCGCTCATTCTGTCGTTGACATCGAGATGCCCTCGGCGTTCTCTAGCGGCAGCTTGGCCGAAGTTTTTCCCGAGTTCACTGAAGATGTGCGTCCGCGGATTATCACCGGCGCCTTCACCATTACTGCAGCCGTGGTGGTTGCTTCGACGCTATTAACTTATTGGTTTGGCAATAGCGTCCTGCAAGCACGTGCCCGCGAGGAGGAGCGGCGCGAGATCATTCACAATCTCGACCAGCTCATGTCGGCGATTAAAGACGCGGAGACCGGGCAGCGAGGCTTTATTATCACCGGTGATTACAATTACCTCCGTCCCTACAACGACGCGGTCGAAAATGTGCCGCGGCTAGTCCACAAGCTCCAAGGTACGCGGCCAGTCGGCATCACCACGAGTGAGCTTCAAGTAATCGCGAACCTGGTCGATCGGAAGCTTAAGGAGCTACAGTCGACGGTTGAAGTGCGGGATAATGCGGGTTTCGAAGCCGCAGCGTCGGTGGTTCAGAACGGTGAGGGACAACGGATCATGGAAGAATTGCGTGGAGTGGTGGCGCGTTTGCGATCGGAACAGGTCACCGCCTTGCGATCTGATGTGAGATTGAGCGATGAAACCACGCGTCGACGGACGGCTGTCTTCATTCTTACCGGCCTGATCCTCGCAAGCATAGGTGATTGCGTCCTGGTTGCTGATAACGAAGGCCGCATCAATTTCATGAATCGGGTAGCTGAAAAAGTGACCGGCTGGACGCTTGACGAAGCCCTGGGCCGACCGACGGCGGAAGTGTTTCATATTCTAAACGAAAACACGCGCGAGCCGGTGGAAAATCCGGTGGAGAAGGTGATAAAGCACGGGGTCATCGTCGGCTTGGGCAACCACACTTTGCTGATCCGTAAAGACGGCACTGAAATTCCAATCGACGATAGTGGCGCGCCGATTCGCGACCCCGCGGGGGTCATGCGTGGAGTAGTCTTGGTTTTCCGTGATTTTTCCGAACCCAGAGAGGCCGAGCGCGAACTGCGCAAAGCAAAAGAGGAAGCTGAAACAGCAAACAAAGCCAAGGACCAGTTTCTGGCCATGCTCTCGCACGAACTGCGCACCCCGCTCACACCGGTTCTGGCGACACTTAATCTTTGGGAAGTAAGTGAAGACGTGCCGGCGTCTTTACATTCCGATGTGCAAATGTTGCGCCGCAGCATCGAACTGGAGGCGCGGATCATCGACGATCTACTCGACCTCACCCGTATTGCGCGCGGAATGCTCTCGTTTTCACCTGAAAACACTGATGTCCACGCGCTCATCGATTTCCTTATTGGACTTTCGCGAAGCGAATTTCAGGAGAAGCAGCTGAAAATGTCTCTTAAGCTGGAAGCCTCAAAACACTTTATTCACACCGACGTCGCCCGGTTGCAGCAGGTCCTTTGGAATATTCTTCGTAACGCCATAAAGTTCACCGAAAGCCGCGGCGTCGTCACGATCGCAACATCGAACGATGATCAGGATAATATAGATATTGTGGTGAAGGACAGTGGCATCGGCATGACCGAGGAGACGCTTTCGCGGCTATTCGTTCCTTTCGAGCAGGCCGACCGCTCCCGTAACAGGCGTTACGGCGGACTCGGATTAGGAATGGCGATTTCAAACGCGCTAATCGAGCTCCTTGAAGGAAAGTTGACGGCCGAAAGCAAGGGACTCGGCCGTGGTTCCAAGTTTACGGTGACATTTCCGACTGTGGAAGTGGCCGCGCCTCCCAGCGAACCCGCCGATGTGCCGGCGATGCCTGTCCGTGGAAAGGCAAAGCTCCTCCTGGTTGAGGATCATTCCGATACTGCGCGCGCGCTTG
>WNGO01001482.1_pt1 | contig 15420 bp, 15 predicted proteins | sample 5400511 | NCBI WGS metagenome assembly WNGO01 (sample SAMN13153380, study PRJNA577476) | soil metagenome | isolation source: 20 cm soil or saprolite under Garry oak tree replicate 2 | place: USA:California | collected 2016-06-15 | reverse complement strand
TCACGTAGACGTCAGCGATTTCCATCACACCGGCCTTGAGCGTCTGGATGCCGTCCCCCGACTCGGGCACGAGCACCAGCACCGTCGACTCGGCCGTCCGCGCGATGTCGAGCTCGGTCTGTCCCACGCCCACCGTTTCGATCAGGATGCGCTCGAACCCGAACGCGTCGAGCAGGTCGGCCACCTCTTCCGTGGTCACGGCCAGCCCGCCGAGGGAGCCGCGGGTCGCCATCGAGCGGATGAAGACGCCGGGATCGGTGCTCACCGATTCCATGCGGATGCGATCACCCAGCAACGCGCCGCCGGCCCGGTGAGGCCGATGCGCCGCGCGCCGCTCTTGCCGACGCGCGCGTGGACGTGCGACAGCACCTCCTCGTACCCATCGCGCTGGTTCTCGACCAGGCTGATGGCACGGGCAAGGGCGGCGGTGTCGCCGGATTCCAGCCCCGTCAGGATGCGCTCAATCTTCATAAGATAACCTCACGGCCCCGGCTCGGCTCCATCCAGCGTCACGGCGCGCACCGGTCCGCGGCGCACGGCGACCCGTTCGACGCGTGTGGTACTGGCGGCGAGCACGTCGAACTCCAGACCGTGCAGCAGGAAGCGTTCCCCCGGACGGGGAATGCGTCCCAGTCCCTGTACTAGCAACCCGCCGACGGTCTCGGCGTCGCGCCCCGCAACGGCGCCGCCGAACGTCGCTGCCAGCGCGGCCAGCGGCGCGTTGCCCTCGTACTCGACCACGTGTGGCGCCGCCTCCGGCTCGGTGGGCCGCGCCGGCTCGCCGAACACCTCGTGCACCAAGCTGGCGAGCAAGTCGTCGAACGAGACGATGCCCGCGGTGCCGCCGAACTCGTCCAGCACGATGGCCAGGTGGCCTTTGCCGCGCTGGATCTCGAGCATCAGATCCGCGGTGCGCGTGGTCGCGGGCACGACGGGCGCCGGGTGCACGGGCACGGGATCGGTAGGCTCGAGCCCGAGCAGGTCGAAGAGGTGCGCCACGCCGCGGACCTCGTCGAGCGACGCGCCGTAGACCAGATAGCGGCTGAAGCCCGACTGGGCGAAGACGTGCGCCGCCTCGGCGGCGAGCATGCTGTCGGGCAGCGCCACGATCTGCGTGCGCGGCGTCATCAGCTCGCGCACCGGTCGGTCGGCGAAGGCGAGCACGCCCGACACGACGGCGATTTCGTCGGTCGTGGCGATGGCCTCGGTCGCGCTGCCCGAGAGCACGGCGGCGAGCGCGGTGCGGGTCGACGGCTCGCGCCGCGGCAGCAGCGGCTCGAGCACGCGGCCCACGCGCTGCACCCACGGCAGCGCACGCGCCACGATCGCCTCCGCCCAGCGCCGCCCGACGGCGCGCGGCACCAGATAGGCCAGCGTCACGAACACGGGCACCCCCGGGAACAGCGTGAGGACGCCGAGGGTGGTGGGCGTCGTGGCGGCGAGCAGCGCCGGCAGCGCCATGGCCGAGACCATCATGCCGAGCGTCGTGAGCGCGTTGGCGGTGGCGATCACCGCGCCGGGATTCTGCAGCAGACCGGCCGCGGCTCCCGCCCCGCGCAAGCGATAGGCGACCCAACGCGTGAGCTCTAGCTGGCTCACGGCCGCCGCGGCGACGCCCACGGCGCCCGCCGATGCGGCGAGGGCCGCGCCGAGCACGAGGAGCAGCAGCGGGCCGATCATCCTTGCGGCTCGAAGTAGACGCGGCGCACGCGGCGCCGCACCACCTGCTCCACCACCACGCGGTAGCCGTCCAGCGTGAGCTCTTCACCGGCGCGCGGCACGTGGCCGAGCAGCGAGTAGATGAGGCCGCCCACGGTGGTCACGTCGGGGTGCGCCACCGGCACGCCCAGCGCGGCCGACAGCTCGTCGAGCGACACCCGGCCGTCCACCCAGCAGCGCGCGCCGTCGCGCTCGATCGGCGGCGGCTCCACCGGCTCGTGCTCGTGGTGGATCTCGCCGACCACTTCCTCGAGGATGTCTTCCAGCGTGATCAGGCCGGACGTGCCGCCGAATTCGTCCACGACGATCGCGACGTGCGCCGGCCCACGTTGAAAGTCGCGCAGCTGGCGATCGAGCGTCTTGGCCTCGGGCACGAACTGCGCCGGGCGGATCAGGTCCTGCCAGCGCGCCACGGCTTCGCCCACGCCGAGCTTCAGGGGGACCAGGTCCTTCGCGAAGATCACGCCCATCACACTGTCGGGCGTGCCGTCGAACACCGGGAGTCGGGTGTGGCCGCTGGAGCGGAAGCGGTCGAACACCTCGTGCACCGGCGCCGCGAGGTCCACGCCCACCAGATCGAGCCGCGGCGTCATCACCTCTTCTACGGTGGTGTCGGCCAGCGTGAACACGCCGAGCAGCATGTCGCGTTGCGCGACGCCCAGCTCCGGCGGCAACAGCCGCGGCGTCGGGACGAGTGCGTGGAAGCCCTGATCGAGCCAGGTCAACAGCATGAGCAGCAGGCCGAAGGGCGGTAACGTCCGGCGCGCCAGCGGCAGGGCGGCGCCCGCAAGGTCGGGGGCCACCCGTGCGAGGCTGCGGGGCAGCGCGTCGCCCACCACGAAGAGCAGCAGGCCTGCCGCGGTGACGGCGACCAAGGCCGCGGGCCAGGGCCGCGTCCACCATTGGAGCGCATGCGCCGCGCCTACCGCCGCCAGCACGAGGAGCGCGAGCCGCGCGATGTGCAGCGCGCGATGCAGCGGCACGCGCGTGCCGGTGGTGAGCGGCGCGTCGCCGAGCGTGTGCAGCGCGTCGCCCACGGCAGCTTCTTCCGCGAGGGCCACGAGTCCCGCCCACGCGGTCGCCGCGACGGCCACGAGCACGCCCGAGAGCCGGACGAGCGTTTCGATCACGCGCGCCTCCGGCCGTTCGCCAGGCGGGCGACATAGCGCTCCTGCCTCCGCCACATCGTCGAGCGCATGCGGCCCCGCCCTTCAGGGTGGTCGTAGCCCAGGACGTGCAGCGTGCCGTGGACGGCGAGCCGGGTCAGCTCCTCCGCCAGGCGGCGCGCGCCCCCCGGATCCCCCACCCAGGCGGCGGCCGCCGCGGGACAAATGAAGACGTCGCCCACGAGCCTTCCGTCGGGCTGCGGCAGGGCGTAGGCGATGACGTCGGTGAGCCCCCGCCGGCCGGTCGCCCGGCGGTTCAACCGCCGCATCGCGGGCGCATCCAGCAGGCTGAGCTCGACGGTGGCATCGCGTGCGCCTTCCCACGCCAGCACCCGGCGAGCGACGCGCGCGAGGCGCCGCTCAAGCGCCGGCTTGGGCCTGGAAACCCGCCGTGATGCCGCCACTGGCCTCGGGATAGTCGATCCGGTTGTGGTACATGCTGGACAGCACGCGCACGAATTCCCGCTTCACTTCGGTGATCTGCTGCAGCGTGATGGGGGCGTCGTCGAGCTGGCCGGCGTTGATTTTGGCACGGGCGATCTTCTCGATCGCCTGCTCGATCTTCGCGGGCGTGAGGTCGTCGATCACGCGCAGCGCGGCTTCCACCGAGTCGGCGAGCATGGCGACGGCTGTCTCGATCGAGCGTGGCTTGGGACCGGGATAGGTGAACTCGGCCGTCACGATTTCGACCTCACCCTCTTTCTTCGCACGATCGAGGAAGTACGTGATTTCACTCGTGCCGTGATGCTCGGGGATGAACGCCACCACCGCCTCGGGCAGCCCGGCCTCGCGCGCCAGCGTCAGCCCTTCGGTGATGTGCGCCCGGATGATGTGCGCCGACTGGATCGCCTTGAGCCGGTCGTGCGGATTGCCGCTGCGCCCCTGGTTTTCCACGAAGAACGGCGGGTTGGAGAGCTTGCCGATGTCGTGGTAATAGCAGCCGACGCGTCCCAACAACCCGTTCGCGCCGACGCGATTGCACGCCGCCTCGACCAGGTTCGCCATCGCGATGCTATGCGCGTAGGTGCCGGGCGCCTCGAGCGACAGCCGGCGCAGCAGCGGCCGGCTCGGGTCCGACAGCTCGAGCAGCGTGAGGTCGGTGGTGACTTGCGTCGCCCCTTCCGCCAGGGGCAGCAGCAGGATGGTGAGCGCCGCCGAGACGAACCCGTTGGTCACACCCCAGAGCATGTGCCAGCCGATGATCGCGAGCGACCAATCGAGCGCCAGGCCCAGCGCGACGGTGCCGACGAAGAATCCCGACGCCACCACGAGGACCGCGATGTAGAGGTGGCTGCGGTTGCGCAGGCCCTTCACCGAGAGGGCGGCGCTGACGCCGCCCACCACCAACAGGAAGCCGGCAGGGACGTCGTGGAACACGGGCTGCGCGCCGATGAGGGCCGAGAGGATCAGCGCGGCGATCATCGACACGCGGCCGTTGAACAGCACCGTGAGCATGATCGCGACGAACGGCAGCGGAATCAGCTCGGGGTGCTGCGGCGCGCTGCGCGCCACGGCCGCCGCGCCGAGTATGGCGAGGGCGAACAGAACGCCGACGAACGCCACCTGCCGGGGATTGCCGTAGGTCTCGCGCCGGTAGAACAGCATCAGCACCCAGAACAGGCCGATGACCAGCGAATCGCGCAGCACCACGCCGATGAGCCCCGAGAGCGAGCGGCTGGTCGCGGCGCCGCGACGCAGCAGCTCCTGGTGCAGCGCCGCCAGACGATCGTGCGCTTCACTCGTCACCACTTCGTGCGCCGCCACGATCACGTCGCCGGCGCGCACGGTGTACTTGCTGGGGTTGACGCTGCGGCGGAGCTCGTCGCGGCGCCGCTCGGTTTCCGGGGCGTTCGGCACCAGCGTGGGCCGGAAGAAGCGGCCCGCGAGCTTGATGTAGAGCGGCTCGGCGGCGGGCGTGCCCTTGTCGGGCTGGTTGGCCTTGGCGCGCGTGAGGTATTGCGGGAAGGTCAGGACCTGCGTGCGGGCGACCGAGAACTCGGAGCTGCGGCGCCGCACGATCAGCTCGGGGGCTTGCTCTGCCTGCAGCACGCCGGGGCCCGTCACGCCGAGGGACAGCGTCTGTGTGAGCAGGTCGGAGAGCGTGCGCTCGAAATTCTTGCGCTTGCCGCCCTTGGCGAGGTAGCCCGCCTCGGCCAGGGTGAGCGTGAGGCCGGCGTCGCGCGCGGCGCGCAGGATTGCCTGCGGTCCGTCGGACGACACCTCGTCCAGATTCGAGAAGAACGCATGCATCGACGCCGTCGCGCTGTCGTACATGCGCTGGTCGAACTGGTAGATCGGCTTCACGGAGGCGGCGAGGTCGGCGCCTTCGCGCTCGATCTCCGCGTCGGTCTTGTTGACGACGAAGTTGAACGGCGCGATCACGTCACGGTCGGCCACCGCCCCGGGATCGAGCAACGGCCCGATGTCGGTGCTGCTCGACGGGAACGACACCTCCGTCAGCACCGCCAACCCCAGAACCCAGATCCAGCGCGAGAAATGGAACAGGGCGCGCTCGCGCCAGGCGGCGTTCACGTCAACCCTGCGCGTCTTCGGCGTAGGCGCGGATGATGTCCCGCACCAGCCGGTGGCGCACCACGTCGCCGTCGCCCAGGTAGCAGAAGCCGATACCTTCGATGCCCGGGAGGATCCGCTCCACCTGCAGCAGGCCGCTGTCCTCGCGATTCGGCAGGTCGATCTGCGTCTTGTCGCCCGTGATCACGGCGCGCGAGTTCACCCCGAGCCGCGTGAGGAACATCTTCATCTGCATGCCCGTCGCGTTCTGCGCTTCGTCGAGGATCACGAACGCGTCCGACAGCGTGCGGCCGCGCATGTAGGCGAGCGGCGCGATCTCGATGGTGCGCGTCTCGATGGCTTTCTGCACGCGGTCGCGCGGCATCATGTCTTCGAGCGCGTCGTACAGCGGTCGCAGGTACGGATCGACCTTCTCCTGCAGGTCGCCGGGCAAGAAGCCGAGGTTTTCCCCCGCCTCGACCGCCGGGCGCGCCAGCACGATGCGCCGCACGCGCTTGCGCGCGAGGGCGTCGACCGCCGTCGCCACGGCGAGGTACGTCTTGCCGGTGCCCGCCGGACCGATGCCGATCACGATGTCGTTCTGGGCGATCTTCTCGAGATATTCGCGCTGCCCTTGCGTTTTCGCGCCGATCACGCGCCGCAGACCCGGCAGGATGATCTTGTACTCACCGCCCGCCTGGATCGGCGTGCCCTGCGCGTCGTCGGCCACGAGCCGCTGCACGTCGTGCACGTCGAGCGGCTCGCCCACGCGCGCCAGATCGATGAGGCCCTGCGCCACCGCCGCCGCGTGCTCCATCGCCGCGGCCGGCCCCGCGAGCGACAGCGTGTCGCCGCGCAGCGAGACGCGCACGCCCAGCAGGCGCGACAGCTCGATCAGGTTGCCGTCGTTCACGCCGGCCAGGGCCAGCGGGTCGACACCCTCCGTCGAGATCTTCTGGACGACGTCTTCGCTCATTCCTGCACCTCGATGTGCAGCGCCGCGATGTCTTCGGGCCGCGCCGGCGACGGCGCCCCCTCGAACAATGCGCGGGCCGCGGTGGTCTTCGGAAACGCGATCACGTCGCGCAGGCTGGGCGCGCCCGCGAGCAGCATCACCACGCGGTCGAACCCCACGGCAAAGCCGCCGTGCGGCGGCGCGCCGCCGGCGAGTGCCTGCAGCAGGAACCCGAAGCGCGCATCCACGTCCGCCGGCGTGAGGCCGAGGTGCGCGAAGATCTTGCGCTGGATCGCCGGATCTGTGATGCGGATCGATCCCGAGCCCAGCTCGTTGCCGTTGTATACGGCGTCGTAGTGCAGCGCGCGGCACGCGAACGGCTGGGTGTCGAGCAGCGCCACGTCGTCGGGATGCGGCGCCGTGAACGGGTGATGGGCGAACACGGGCTGCCCGGTCACCGGATCGGGCTCGAACAGCGGAAAGTCCACCACCCAGCAGAATGCGTGCTCGGCCTTGGGGGCCGGCGCCATGCGGCGGATCACTTCCTGGCGCACGCGGTCCATAACCGGCGACGTGACCCGGTCGAGTCCCGCCGCGATCAACGCCGCGTCGCCGTCGTGCACGCCGAGCTTGCCCAGCGTCTCGGTGGTGAAATGCTTGCCCACCGAGCCGGTCACCTGGTCGCCCTGGCGCTTCACCCACGCGAGCCCCGAGCCGCCCAACTGCTTGGCCGTGTCGGCCAGCTGGTCGATGTCCTTGCGCGACAGCGCGGCGCCGCCGGGTACCGGCAGGGCGCGCACGCGCGTGCCGTTCGCCGCTCGCCCGAAGAACGGCACCGCCAACGGCGCAACGGGCGCGGTCCAGTCGGCCAGGGCGTAGTCGTAGCGCAAGTCGGGCTTGTCGGTGCCGAAGCGCTCCATCGCATCGCGCCACGCGAGTCGCGGGAACGCCCGCGAGACCGTGTGCCCGGCCTCGTCCCACAGCGCCACCAGCACAGCCTCGACCACGGCGATCACATCCTCGACGCCCACGAACGACGCCTCGAGGTCGATCTGCGTGAATTCCGGCTGGCGATCGAGCCGCTGATCCTCGTCGCGGAAGCAGCGCGCCAGCTGGAAGTAGCGGTCGAACCCCGCCACCATCAGCAGCTGCTTGTAGATCTGCGGTGACTGCGGCAGCGCATAGAATTCGCCCCGATGCACGCGCGAGGGCACGAGATAGTCGCGCGCGCCTTCGGGTGTGGGCTTGGTGAGGATCGGCGTCTCGATTTCCAGGAACTCGAGCTCGGTGAGCGTACGGCGGGCGCGCTGCAGCAGGCGATGCCGCAGGATCAGGTTCGCCTGCATCTCGGGCCGGCGCAGATCGAGGTGACGATGGCGCAGCCGCAGCTCTTCGGCGGGGAGCTCTTCCCCCTTACCTCGGGCGACCGGAATCGCGGGCGTCTCAGCCGGACCCACCACCTGGAGCGACGTGACGTGCACTTCGACGTCGCCCGTTGCGAGGTCGGCGTTCTTCATGTTGGCGGGCCGGGCGACCACGTCGCCCTCCACGACCACGACGGTCTCCGCGCCGAGTGAGCCCGCACGTGCGCAGACGTCGGCGGGGGACCAGGCCGGCCCCACCGCCACCTGCACCAGCCCCGCCCGGTCGCGCAGATCGAGGAAAACGATCCCGCCCAGGTCGCGCCGCCGATGCACCCAGCCGCCCAGCTTCACCCGCTGGCCGACATGCTCCGCCCGCAGCGCTCCGCACCGATGCGTGCGCCAGGCCGTTCGACTCACTCCGTCAAGCCTCCTCCGCCTCGCACAGCGTGCGGTAGAATTCCTCGGGCGTCCGCGCTTCGAGCAGCCGGGCGCGCACCCCTTCGCGCCGGACCAGTCGCGAAATCCGGCTCAGCGCCTTCACGTGCGTCCCGGCCAGCGACTCCGGCCCGGCCAGCAGAAAGAACAGCCGCACCGGCTGGCCGTCGATCGTCTCATATGGCACCGGTTCGGCGGCCGTCCCGGCCACGATTCCCAGCCCCGAGAGCACCGGCGTCTTGCCGTGCGGGACGGCCACGCCGTACCCGATCCCCGTCGGGAACTGGCGCTCGCGCTCCAGAATGGCGCCTAAGATCTCGTCGGGCGCGGCGCCGCCGTCCTGCTGTACCAGCAGGTCCACGAGCTCCCGCAGTACCCCCTCCTTGTCCTTCGCCCGAAGGGGCACCCGGATCCGGCTCGGCGTGAGGAGTTCCGAGAGACGCACGAATGAGGCTCAAGTGGTGTAACCGGTTGAAGATAGTCAACTTGGGTTGACAGCGCCACGTGGCACGGTAACCATTCGGCGTGCAACGCATTGGCTGGCTCGCCGTGGCACTCCTGCCGGCCACCGTGGTGGCGCAGCAAGAGGCCGGTACCGAGTTGTGGCGCCTCGCCGCCACCACCATCCCGGCGCCGCCCGCGCTCGCGCGCGGCGCGGTAGCCGTCCTGTGGAATCCCGCGCAACCGCTCCCGGCGCACGGCGCGGTCGCCGTCGACGCGATCGAGACACCCGCGACCATCGGCGCGTCCGGCGTTTTGGCGGTGGCCCGCGTGCGCGCGGGCGGCGGGGCGGTGGGATTGGTGTACGGCCGCATGGAGCTGGGCGATCTCGTGCGCACGACCGTGAGTCCCGATCCCACCGGCGAAGCGATTCCCTTTTACACGCAGACGGCGGGCGTCACCTACGCGCGCGGCACCGGCGCGACGATCGTCGGCGCCAGTGTGCTGGTGCACGACACCAAGCTCGACGGCCAGCAGGCGAGCCGCGTCACGTTCGATGTCGGTGTCGCCCGCACGCTGGGCCCCGCGCTGCGGCTCGCGGCGACGACGCATTTTTTCTCGTCCGTCTCCACCACGCGCGCGGCGCAGGAGCTGTTCGCCGGCGTCGAGTTGCGGATGTGGCACGGTCCGTTGTGGGGCGCGCAACACGCCCGCTTCGACGCGAGCTACGGTCTGAGTTTCGCCCGGGGCGCCTCCGCCGATAATTACCTTGGCGGGCGACTGTCCTTCGATGATCGTCTCGCCGCCGAGCTGGTCCTGGTGCGCGAGAAGAGCTACTGCTGCGCGGCGCTGCGCGGCACGGCGGGCATCGACCTTGGCATCGGACGCTATCGCCTGCGCCTCGCCCGCGACACCGGCGTGCAGGACCTGGGCTCGGCGTTCCGCGTCGGTATCGAGGCGCGGCTGCAGTGACCGACCTGCTCAGCCTCACCCCCGCCGCGGCGCGCGACGCGTTGGCTGCATGGCTGGCGGCGCGCGGCGAGCCCACCTATCGCGCCAATCAGATTCTGCCCCGTCTGTGGCAGCGCCCGGTCGCATCGTGGACGGAAGCGACGGACCTCCCCGCCCCGCTGCGTGCGGCGCTGCAGACCGACCTGCCGCTCACCCGGCTCGAGCTGGGGACACAACAGGTCTCACAGGACGGCACCGAGAAGTTTCTCTGGAACCTGGGCGGCGGCGAAGCGGTCGAATCGGTGCTGATCCCCGAGGGCAAGCGCCGCACGCTGTGCATCTCGTCGCAGGAGGGGTGCGCGCTGGCCTGCGTATTCTGCGCGACCGGCCGCATGGGGTTCCGCCGCAACCTCAGCGCGGCGGAGATCGCGGGTCAGGTGCGCGAGATCGTGCTGCGCGATGGATCGAAGAAACCGACCAACGTCGTGTTCATGGGAATGGGCGAGCCGCTGCTCAACTGGGAGGCGGTGGACACCGCGCTCACGATCCTCAACCACCCCGAGGGCCTGGGGATCGGGGCGCGACACATCACCGTCTCGACGGTCGGCATCCTGCCGGCGCTCGCCCGGTTCGCGGCCCGCCCGGAGCAATTCCGCTTGGCCTTGTCGCTGCACGCGCCCACGGCGGAGCTGCGCCGCGAGCTGATGCCGATCGAGAAGAAGTACGGTCTCGCCGACGTCCGCAAAGCGCTGGAGCACTTCAAGCGGCGCGTGACCCTGGAGTACGTATTGATCGGCGGCAAGAACGATTCGCTGGAGGCGGCGGATCAGCTGGCCAAGATCGCCCGGCCGCTGGGCGCGTTGGTGAACCTGTTGCCATTGCACCCCGGCGGCGCGCCCGACCTGACGCCGAGCAGCCACGCCCAGATGATCGCGTTCGAGCGCCGCTTGAAACGCGGCGGGGTCGAGGCGGTGCTGCGTCGCAGCCGCGGACTCGACATCAGCGCCGCCTGCGGGCAGCTACGGGTGGAAGTCGAGCGGCGGCGTAAAGTTCTTCCCGAGGTACACGCTGGCGTCGACGAGTAGCGTCGAGTCGGGCTTCACGAGGACCCGCCCCACCCCCAACACGCGCCGGATCCGCTCGCCCACCACCGCCGGCCCGCGGCGGATCACGATCTCGGTCGAATCGAGCACGCCGACAGTCACGGGCGCGTTGCCGAAACTCACCACATCGATGCCGCCGTGACGCAGCACGCGCGTGGCGACGCGCGCCAGGCTGGCGCGTCCGGACGCGTTGAGCACCTCGACCTGGACGCGGCCGGCGCCGTCGCCGGGAACCGTGTAGGCGCCGCCCGCCGCGCGCCCTCGCCCGCAGCTCAGCGCGCACACTACCGCGATCAGGCCGAGACGAGCGCGTTCCAAAAGTCCACCGTCTCAGGAGGCAGCGCCCAGCCGGACCGCACGATCCACGTAAGGCGACGCCGCGCGACTTCGCGCAGTACCGCCTGGCGCTCGGCCGGCACGCGGGCGGCGAGCGCCGCGCGCGCCGCCGCGTCGAAGTCGCGGCCCGGCTCGAGAAAGTCCGCCATGTACAGCATGCGTCCCACGTCGTCCCAACCCGCGTAGCCGATGGTGTGGTAGCGCACGGCGTCGAGCACGCCGCGGTCGGTCTCGCCGTCGCGCAGCGCCCGTTCGGCGGCCACCGGTCCGTGGGCCAGCTCGTCGGGGAGCGGCGCATCGCGCAGCGCGTCATGCAGCCACGCCGCCTTGAGCCAGCGCGCACGCTCGGCGTCGGGTACGTGCAGCGCGGCGGCCCAATGCGACAGCAATGCCGCGACGCGCTCGATATGGGCCCGGCGGACCGGCGTGACGACGGCCCAGCTGGGCAGCGTCACGACCGCACGGCGACGTCGCCCGCGACGCCGTCGCCCAGCACCACGTTGTCGATCAGCCGGGTCTTCCCCACGCGCGCGGCGACCACCACGACCGTCGCGGCCGTGACGCGTTCCACGGGCTGCAGCCGCTCGTCCACCAGCGCCACGTACTCCGGCGTCACGCCCGGCTGCGTCAGAATCTCCAGGCCGCGCCGGACCAGCGCTGCTGGATTCGCTTCGCCGCCGCGCCACCCCTGCTCCACGGCGCGCAGACAGCGTGACAGCGCCAGCGCCGAGCGGCGTTCCGCGGGCGCGAGATAGGCATTGCGTGAGGAGAGCGCGAGACCGTCGAGCTCGCGCACGGTGGGCGCCACGTCGATCGTGACCGGCAGATCGAGATCCGCCGCCATGCGGCGCACCAGCGTCGCCTGTTGGAAATCCTTGCGGCCGAACACGGCGACGTCGGGCTGTACGATCGCGAACAGTTTGAGCACCACGGTGAGCACGCCCGCGAAATGGCCGGGCCGCGCCGCGCCCTCGAGCGTCTCGCCCAGCGCGCCCGCCGTCACGCGCACTACGGGCTCGGCGGGGTATATCGCGGCGCGCTCGGGGAGGAACAACACGTCCACGGTGCGGCCCTGCGCCAGCGCGCGATCGCGCGGCAGGTCGCGCGGGTAGCGCTCGAAGTCTTCGCCGGGCCCGAACTGCAGCGGATTGACGAAAATGCTGAGCACCACGCGGTCGGCGAGCTCGCGCGCGCGATCCACCAGGCGGAGGTGGCCTTCGTGGAGAAACCCCATGGTGGGAACGAACGCGACGCTTGCCCCTCGCGCCTGCTCCGCGCGCGTCCAGGCGCGCATGGCGTCGAGCGCGATGATGTCCTGCATCGCTACTGCTGGAACGAGTGATCCGCGTCCGGATACTTCCCCGAGCGCACTTCGCCCGCGAACCGCGTCACCGCGTCGCGCACCTGGCCGGCCAGGTCGCCGTACTTCTTGACGAACTTGGCGTTGAAGCGGTCGTTCAAGCCGAGCATGTCGGGCAACACGAGCACCTGGCCGTCGCATCCCGGGCCCGCGCCGATGCCGATCGTGGGGATGGTCAGGGACTTGGAGACCTCGGCGGCGAGCGGCGTCGGCAACAGCTCCAGCACGATCGCGAACGCGCCCGCCTCCTCCAGCGCCTTGGCGTCGTCCTTGAGTCGCGCGGCGCTCTTGTCGTCACGGCCCTGCACGCGGTGGCCGCCCAGCGCGTGCACCGACTGCGGCGTGAGGCCGAGGTGGCCCATCACGGGAATGCCGACGTCCACCAGCGCGCGCACCGTCGCGGCGATCGGTCGGCCGCCTTCGAGCTTCACCGCATGGCAGCCGGTCTTGGCCATCACGCGGCCGGCGTTGCGGATCGCCTCTTCGGTCGACACCTGATAGGTGAGAAACGGCATGTCGCACACGACCAACGCGTGCTGGGTGCCGCGCCGCACCATGCTCGTGTGATAGATCATCTGATCGAGCGTAGCCGAGAGCGTGCTGGGCTGGCCCGCGAGGACTTCGTTCACCGAGTCGCCCACCAGCAGGATGTCGACGCCGCTCGCGTCGAGCAGCCGCGCGAACAGCGCGTCGTAACAGGTCAGCATCACGATGCGCTCGCCCTTCGCCTTCATCGCGACGACGCCGAGCGTCGTGACGGGCTTCGGGGCGTCAGCCATGAGGGACCAGGACCTCGAGCTCGGCCAGCTCGCGCTGCCAGAAGTCGCGGTGCGCCAGCTCGGGGTGCGGGATGGTCAGGTTGGGCTCGGCGATCACGCGATCGCCATAGCGCACGATGTCGAGATCGAGCGTGCGCGGCCCCCAACGCACGCTCGTCGCACGGTTGCGGCCCCGCTCGGCCTCGATCGCCAGCAGATGGCCGAGCAGCGCCGCCGGCTCGAGCGCCGTTTCGAGCAGCGCCATCTGATTGAGATAGGGTCCCTGCGGCGGGCCGCCGAGCGGTTCCGTGGTCTCCACGGTGGACACGGCGAGCATACGAGTCTGGGGCAGCTGCGCCAGCCGCTCGCGCGCGAACCCGAGGTGCGCGGCGCGGTCGCCCACATTCGATCCCAGGGCCACGTACACGGGGGCGCTCGTCATGGCGGGAATGCTAACGTCCTAGGTCACACTGGCAAAGCCGCGGGTCAACTCGCGCAGCATCGTGGCCACTTGCTCGAGCTCGCGCGTGGCGCGCTCCAGCTCGGTGAGCCCTTGCGCCGCCTCCTTGGCGCGCGTCGCGACGTCGTCCGCCTCGGCGCGATTCTTCCCGGCGATGCTCGCCACCGCGTTGATGCGCTCGCGCAGCCGGGCGAAGGCCTGATCCTGCTCGCCCGCCGCCGCCGCGATGCGCTGCGCGTGGGCCGTCGCGTCGCCCGTCGCCACCACGATGGCGTCCAGCGCTTCGAGGGCCGCGGCCGACACATCCTCCACGCCGCCCACGCTCACCTGTCCGCGGCGCATCTGCTCCACCACTTCGCCCACCTGGCGGTGAATGTCCTGCACCAGTTCGCCTGCCTCGGCGGCGGCCGTGGAGCTCTGCTCCGCCAGGTGGCGCACTTCGTCCGCCACGACCGCGAAGCCCTTGCCGTGTTTGCCCGCCCGCGCGGCCTCGATGGCCGCGTTGAGGGCCAGCAGGTTGGTCATGTCCGCCAGCTCGCGAATCGATGCGATGAAGCCGGTGATGCGCCGGCTCACCTGCCCCAGCTCCTGCACCTTGGCCGAGCTTTCGCCCACGAACTGCTTCAGCACCACGAGCCGCTCGATGGCATCGCGGATCTGCTGCCGATTGGTCTTGGCCACGTCGCTGGCGGACGACGACGATTTCGCCGCGCCGGCCCCGTCCTCCGACACGCGCCGCGCCACCTGCGACAGCCGCTCGGTCGCCTCGAGCCCGCCCGCCACCTCCCCTTCTTCGCTCGCCACACCGGCGCGGATCAGGTTGGTGGAGTCGGCCACGGCGCCGGCCGCCTCCCGCAGCGCCACCGTCGCGTGGGTCAGCGTCGCCAATTGTCCCGTCATCCGCTCCACCGTCTCCACCAGCGGCCGGCGCAGGTCGGTGATGTGAATGGCGGTGGCCAATTGGTTCGCGAACGTCGAAATGGTGAGCACGTCCTTGCGGTGGTAGCTCTTCTTCTTATGGTGCTCGAGCTCCAGCGTGCCGATCACCTGCTCCCCCAGTCGCAGCGGCACGATCACCAGCGTCTGGATCTCGGGTGGCGTGTCGGCGATGCGCTTGTCGCGCGTCACATCGTCGATCACCACCATGTCGCCGCCCTGCAGCACGCCGTCGCGCAGGGTCACCGTGTCGGCACTCGGCTCGCCGCGCTGCGCCCGCCCGATGGCGCTGCGGTACGCGAGCGCGGAGCCGCCGTCCTGCTTGCGATAGATGCGGAAGTCACCCCAGTCCACCAGGCGGTGCGCCAGCCGTTCGATCCGCGCGAACGACTCTTGCAGGCTCAAGCTGCTCGTGATCACCGCCTCCATCGCGTGAATCTTGTTCAATTCTTCGGCGCCGATCGCTTCCTCGAGCAACAGCTTGAGCAACAGCCCGAGGAATGCGACGACGACGGCCACGAGCATGGCGGCCGCGGGCGGCCACTGCGTAGCGACGGTGACGAGCGTGCCCGTCGCGAGCAAGGTGGCCGCATAGGCGATCACCTCGTAGCGGATGATCATCAGCCGCTCCGACACTTCGAGCTTGGCGCGCAGCAGCAGACTGAAGTAGAAGAGGAGCCGGCTGAAGACGAAGTACGCCAGGGCATAGCCGACGAGGGCGGGCAGCAAGTCGAGCGAGAGGCGCGGCACGCCGCCCCAGGCCGCGAGCACGGCGGCGTACACGCCGTACGCCGCGACCAGCGACACCACTTCGCGACCGAGGTTCGTGATGGCGGCATCGAGCGGCTTGCGATGCCAGGCCCAATCGGTGATCAGCGTCGCCGCGGCTACCGCGAGCGCCGCCGCGGGCACGCCCCACAACAGA
>WNGO01003208.1_pt1 | contig 15428 bp, 9 predicted proteins | sample 5400511 | NCBI WGS metagenome assembly WNGO01 (sample SAMN13153380, study PRJNA577476) | soil metagenome | isolation source: 20 cm soil or saprolite under Garry oak tree replicate 2 | place: USA:California | collected 2016-06-15 | reverse complement strand
CTCGTTTCGAGGGACATAGTCGGGATTGCGCACGTAGACGACCTGGTTGCCCGGCTGCCACTCCTCCTTGACGAACTTGTAGGGACCTGACCCGATCGCCTCCTTGATCATGTCCTCTTCGGGCGTGGCCGCGATGCGCGCGGGAAGGATGAACGGCACCACGGCCGAGGGCTTGGCCAGGGCCTCCAGGACAAGACCAAAGGGCTTGCCGAGTTCCAGCACGAAACTCTTCTTGTCGGTCGCCTGCAAGCGCTCGGTCGCCGCAATAAAGAACTGGCCGAGCGGATCGCGCTGGCTCCAGCGACGGAGAGAAGCGACGCAGTCCTCGGCGGTTACCGGCTGGCCGTCGTGGAACTTGAGACCGTCGCGGAGAGTGAAACTCCACTTCCGCCGGTCGGGGCTCATGGTCCACGTGTCGACCATCTGCGGCCGGATCTGGCCCTTTTCGTCCTGCGAGAAGAGTGTGTCGTAGATGAGGTAGGCGTTCGTCCGGTTCGTGATGTACCCCGTGTAACGTGTCACGTCGAGGACGCGCAGGTCCGCATGCGGTACGAAGCGCAGCGTGCCGCCGCCCTTTTGGGCGTGCACGAACGAACCCGGGAACGTGAAGGTGGCGGCAGCCGCGGCGCTGCCAGCGAGGAACTGACGCCGACTCGGCTCGTGCATGACGTTGTCCTCCCCGGATGGTCCGCAAGCTATCCCACGGAGCTCACCAATCGATCGTCGGCCGATCCTGCGGGTATCAGGCGAGTCACCTCGCCGGCGCACGCATCCGGTCGATGATCGCTACGGCATGAGAGGCGGCAAAGGTAGCGCCGCGCCGCCTCCTGCGCAAGATCAGGGCTGCCGCGTGTCTCCCGGCGGGCCGCGCTTCGCGGCGTGAGCCCGTCGCCGAGGTCGGCTACGCTGCGTGGGTTCCGGCTGGCGAGACGCGCACGCGTGTCGAAGAGGAATCCAGCATCCGGCCAGATTCATGGAGGTGTGGTGCAGCGCCTGGCCTGATGTCCTATATCCGGGGAATTGGGTTGCGCCCGGGTTGCATCTCTTGCCGGGATCTGCCGTGATCTGCGCTCTGGCGCCCCGCATCTCTGCGAGGCGCCGAGCGCTCAACGGAACGTTGGACGTTGTCAGGTAACCGCGTAGGTGTGCCGGCGCGCGGCCTTCCTGGGCCGAAACAGGGGCGAATCTTGTCCCGGTACAGTGCCTGCTCACACGATCGCCGCGCGCGTGTGAGCCGTGGAGGGAGCGAGTTTGGAGACTATCGTCCGCCGCTGCAGATGCCGAGGAGGGCGATGCTGCCGTCAGGGCAACGAGTACCGGCTCCGCCGCCTCCGCCCGCCGCGCCACCCCCGGCACCAGCAGCAGCACCGCCCTGGCGGGATCCCGTAGGACCGACGCCGGTGCTGGTCTCACCGCCTGCGGCCCCACCAGTGACCGCGCCGCCACCGGTTCCACCCGTAGCAGCGGCCTCGATCGCCCCGGCGGCGGTGCGGCATTGCTGCGCGCCCGAGTACGCGGAGAGCAGGGCCCGATACTCGGCGTCGATGGTCGCGGCCGAGGCGAGCAGGTCGTTGATGGGAGATGCAGCGAGGCCGCTGCATCCACGCACCGAGTTCTGCACGGCGGCATCGCTCGAGCGCACGAGCGTCCAGTTGCCGACCACCACGTTTCCGTTCGCGTTGATTTGCTGGACAGCGTTGGCGATGGCGGCCTGCGCCGGCGCCAACCGCGCCAGCCACTGATCGGCGTTGGCAAGCAGTCCGTCGGGATCACCGCCCGCAGTCTGCACGAGGCTTGCAATTTGTTGACGACGTCCCGCGCCAGCGGCGAGCTGGTTCAGCGCGCTGACGATCTGCCCCAGGCGCGCGTTCGCAGCCTGCGCCTGTTGCGCCCACTGGGCGGCCTGCTCGGCGTACTGACGGCCATCCACGGCGGCGTTTTCCAGGTACGGCGCGAATTGCCGCGCGTTGTAGGCGAGGTTGTGTGCCTTCGTCCGGTCGCCCGCGGACCACCACTGCTGAGCGACCTGCGTCATCTGGCAAATCGTACTGCCGTAGGTCTGGGTGGCGCGCCGGTCGTAGTCGACGCGCTGTCCGGCCGCGTTCATGGGTTGCGTGAACTGGACGAGCGTTGCGACGAGGCGCGCGCCCTCGGCGCACAGGTTCTGCGCTTGGCCGGCGGCCTGCACGCGCGCCTGCGCTGCTTGAGCCGCTGCGAGGGACGCGGCCGCGAGTCTGTAGATCTCCTGCCGCCCCGCTTCGAGCTCACCAACGCTCCCATAACCGAAGCGGACGAGCCGCACTACACTCTCTCTATGCCGGAGTCATGGAACGAAGGCGTCCGCGGCACGCAGGTGCCGCTTCTCATCAACTTAGACGCGGACACCATCCGGTGCGTCGCCGGGCCGGGAAGCGGCAAAACGGCGGCCAACATTCACGTGGTGACCTGGAAGACGCCCGAGGCCGAGGCCGCAGGCATGGCTGCGGCCATCGTGAACAACATCCACGCGCATCCGAGCGATCGGCACCTCGCGATGGTCACCCGGCGGCAGTTCGGGTATTGGCTGCGCGACAAGATCGCGGAACTCGACTCCAAGCTGGGAGTTGAACTCGGCTTCTCCGAGGGGCTGCTAGAGTCGTGGGCAGCGCGGGAGGCGTTCCTGCTGTTCTGCCTTCTCATCGACCCTGACCCGCCGACATGGCGAGCGTGGCTCGGGTACAAGAACTCAGTCACCGGCAAAGACTTCAGCGCGCCGAAGCGGAGCGCTGGCGCCTACCTGCAACTTCTGAAAGGAGCCAACGATGCGATCACCGACACCGCGATCGGCGCGCTCGTTGCAGAGCCTCGCGCGAAATCCCGCGGGGCGGGCGGCCTCGCCATCTGGGATCGGGCGAGTCGGTTCCTCGATCTTCGGACAAAGTTCCACTGGAATGGCGAGAACGCGGCGGGTTTTGCAAACAACCTCTTCGATCCGAAGCACTGGCTCGGCGCAGCGTACGACGAGGACATGATCCAGGGCGGGATCCTGGACTTGCAGCTTCTCCGCGAGAAGACCCTCGCGCTGCTGAAGCATGAGCAACAGCGTAAGGCGGAGGATCAGTCGGTACAGCACCTCCGGCGGGTCGTAGAACGGCTCCGACACCAAATCGCGACTAACGAACCACTGGCCACCGATGAACCGAGCAACCTACAGGTCGCGACGCTCTGGGGCGCGAAGGGCGTGACGGCCGAACACGTCTACATCCTCGGCGTGTGCCAGGAAGCACTTCCAGGCCAGCGGCGGGATGAGTACCCCGGCACGGACGCGGACTACCGCGACGAGCAGCGGCGGCTCTTCTACGTCTCGATCACACGCGCGAAGAGGACGCTGGTCATTTCGAGGGCGCTGCGTGTCGGTCGCGGCCTGCGAAGCAGATTGGATTGACCGTGACGACTGGAGGCAAGTTCTGGGCAGACCTCAAGATGTCGCCGTTCCTCCACGAGCTCGGGATGTTTTAAGGAACTTTCAGCTGCATGTTTTAGTCGCGTCGAGGTTGCAGGGTGCTGCTGATCTGTAACTGCATAAGAGACTTGGCGAAAACGTGATCGCGACTCAAACACGGGTTCGAATCCCGTTGGGGCCACCATCGAACTTGCAGAAATTAACCCGCGAAAAGTCGAGAGCGACGCATCACCTCTGAACTCGTAGACGAACCGAGGCTTCCGGCCGGTTCCGGACATGTTTCACGAGCCCGCATAGCCCGGAACGCCTTTTAGCGTCCAGCGCCTTGTAGAACAGCGACGCCGGAAGTTGTCGCGATCGAGCGGTCCACCCATGCTCGGGCAGAAAACCGATTCCTGCACTTGCCCCAACCGTGCTTCAGTGCCTCGGCCTTCCGCGTTCGTGATGGTCCAGTGCTTCCATCGTCGTTGCGAAACGGCCGTGGCTGATGTGTCAACGTCCTCGTCTATCCGAATTGGCAACGAAGCGTGACGGAAACGTCAGCGTATGAACATCGCCGGGCAACGACGCCCGGCCTGCGTGACACGACTAAACTGCGAATTCCGTGGGGCATTAGTGACGGTCAACAGACGCTGGCCACCGTCGGTGTGTTTTTTGCAGCATACAAACACCCGCCAAGGGTCGGGGACTGCGCACCCGGCTGCTCGTTTGGCTCGGCGTTGGGATCGCGATCCTCAGTTGCGCTTCAACGGCGGCCAGTGCCGGCGAAGGCGCCGTCCGATTTGCCGAGGACACCACGGAGGATTTCCTGTCCTGCGTACGAGCGACCGTGGAGAAAGCCGCCTGGTGTTCCCGTTCGCCAACGGTGCGCTGTACGACGAGGCCGTCGTGTTTTCTGAGCGAGATATTTTTCGGCTACTCAGCGATCGGATCGCGCAGCGCTGCCCCTTTTCCCAGAACGCTTGAGGCGTCACTCGATCGTGAGATGGGCCGGTACACAGCGCGATGATTCCGTCGTGTGCTCCTAGACCTTTGGCCGTCCCAGTCTTGCTGCGCCATCGAGGAAAATCTTTGGGCCAGGCGGGACGCTATCGTCATACTTCTCGGGAGAGCATTTCCCTCGGCGGGCGCCCGGGAAGCCCGCGGCTGAGATAGGAGGGCGCCATGGAACGCAATGTCGAGGCACGGGGTCGCACCGCTGACGATCATGCGTCACCCGCGATACCCGATCGCGGCGAAGCGTGGCGTGAAGCGGAGCTGGGCGGCCGCGAAGACATTGTCGGCGGCTCCTGCGAAATGTATCTCGCGCGGCGAGCAGCAAAATTCCGTTCTGCGATCGCGACGATGGCGCTGGCGGTGTTGCTCCCCGGGTGCGCCGCCAAAATACACGGCAGGGTACAACTCGTGGACGCCAATCTGCAGCCCGCGGCAAAGGAGAGCCTCCAGGGCATCGTGGTGAATATGATCAATACCACCACAGCCGTGGAGCAGGCTTCTCATGCCGCGACGACGGATGTCGACGGTAAGTTCGAGTCCACGAAGGGCCGGCTCCGGCCCGGGACGTACAAGGTGGAGGCGAGCCGCATCGGCTACGAGACCGAGACCCAGACCGTGGAAATAAAGGAGCACACACAGAAAACCATCGACTTCAAGCTTCGGCGGATCCAGGAAGGCAAACGCAAGACCATCCAGGGATCCAAATCCGACGAGGACAAGATCATCAACCCCGGCGAAGTGAATATTCAAGCCCCCACCATGTAGGCCGGTCGCGCGATATCGATACGAGGATATTCATGGTCAAGCATAGAGTCCGGTCGGCTTTCCTCCTGTGCGCGGCCTTCCTGCTCGCCGCCTGCAGCCAGAAGCTGGACCTTGAAGTGAGAGCGCGCATGGACGCTCAGCCGGCGTCCCAGGCCAAGGTCATGGTGGACGGCCAAGAGCAGGGCATCACCGACGGCACAGGCGTCTTCGCCAAGAGCATCCAAAGGAAGCCCGGGGCCGAGGTCGAGGTGCTCGTCGTCAAGGAACTGCCCGGCTACCACATCAAGCCGTGGAAGACCTCCTTTCTGGTGAAGCTGCCCAAGGACGGGGCCGTCGACAAGTACACGTTCGACGCCGATCTGCAGGCCACGCGCTTTGTCACTCTGGCCGCCACAGAGAAGGGGGCGCCCGTCGTGGACGCCACGGTTAGCGTCAACGACAAGGAAATAGGCAAGACGGACGCCGGGGGCGAGCTTGTTTACGAGTACAAGAACCTGCCGAAGACGGGCGTCACGCTCACCGTCAGCAAGACCGGGTACGCAGCTTGGCAAAAGACCGGGGCGCTCCAACCCGGGGAGCGGCTCGCCGTGGCACTTTCCCGGCGCTCAATCGTCACAGTGACCGCGCTGACCGAGCAATACGGCCACACGAGCGCGGTCGCGGGCGTGGCGGTGAGCATCGATGGAAAGGCGGTGGGCAAGACCGACGACCGCGGCGTCTACGCGTACGCGTATGACGGCACGCCGGGCAAGCGGGTGGAGCTGGCGCTTTCGTTTCCCGGCTATATCCCGGAGCAATGGAAGACCGCCGTCACCCTGGCAGGGCCAATCACCATCCAGCGATACTTCTACCCGACCACGCCGAAACAGATCCGGGTCGGCGTGTATCGATTCGGGGGCAACACCCTCGGCGTGGACCTCAAGGAAATCGTCGCCCAGACCGAGAGCGCGGTCTCGAGCCAGCTCTTCAAGTATTCCGTCTTCCGTGAGGTGCCGAGCGCGGAGCTCGAGGCCGAGGTCAAGCGCGCCAAACTGGGCATCGACAGGATCACCACCAGGGGCTGGCAGGACACACCGCTGCGCAGAACGGTGGACATGATCGTGCTGGGCAGCGTCGCCAAGGACGACAAAGGCTTCGTCATCGAGGCGAAGTTCTACACCTCCGGCGGGCAGTTGATTCTGAGCCAGGTGAGCCGGGCCAGGGACACCGGCGCCATCACCAGCGCTGCGAGAGAGATCGCCGCGAACATGATGGAACGGTTCCCCTTCGAAGGGACGGTCGTCGCGGTCGAGGACGGGTACTACCGCATCAATATCGGCAAGCTGTATCGGATCAGCCGGGGCACGGACCTCACCCTGACTGCCGCCACCCTGGGCGAGGCCGGCAAGGTCGTGAGGTATCGCGAGACCGGCCGGCTCAAGGTCAAGCGGGCGGAGGACGCTGGATCCGTGGCGGAGGTCGACGATCTCAAGAAGGGCGAAGGGATCAAGATCGGCGACCGGGTCGTGCGCCGGGTACGCCGCGAGGGCGACGAGGAACGTGACAGGACCTATTTCATTCTTGCCACGAGGGGTGGACTCGCGCCTGACGTGGCGCCGCTGCCCCGGGTGAATGTCTACCTCAACAACGATTGGGCCGGCTCCACCGGCGCGGACGGCAAGGCCGAAGTGTCGATACGCCTGGGCAAGAGCTACGAGCTCCTGCTCTACCGGCACGGGTACCAGCAGGTGAACGAGAAGATCAAGGTGGAGAAGAGCGGGGACACCCGGGACTTCGTGTTGAGCGTCAACAATGCCCTGTTCAAGGTGGAGTCGGAGCCGTCCAGCGCCGGCGTGTTCGTCGACGGGGATCAACTCGGCAAGACACCGATTCTGGAGGGCAAGCCGGTCGGCCTCGGGTTCCACACAGTGCAGCTCACCCTGGGTGAGGATTATCGAGATTGGGAAGAGGTCGTCGAGTTCGACAAGAAGATCGAGGATCGCACTGGCGATCGGAGGATCGCGCTGCACCGGGACTATCTCAAGCTCGGGGAGAGGGCGACGCAGAAGGGCGATACCGACGGCGCCATTCAGGCCTACGCCAGTGCCGACAAGAGGCACCCGGATTACTCCGAAGCCCACCACCGGCTCGCGCGGATCTATCTGGACGAGAAGAACGATTACGATGCGGCGATCCGCGAGTTCGAGAGCGTCCTTTCATTGCCCCAGAACCAGCAGCTCATCTACAAACAGTTCGCCGTGGCCTTCACCAATCTCGGACACGCGTACTACGAGAAGGGGAACAGCCTCGTAGAAAAAGACCGGGAAGCCGCCGCGCAGTCCTTCGCCAGAGCGATACAGAATCTTCAAATCGCGAAGCAGAACACGCGCTTCCTGCCGATCGCACACTACGACGAGGCGCTGCACGACACCTATTTCTATCTGGCACTGTCGTATCACAAGCTCTATCTGGTCACCAGAAAAGACGCCCTCATGAACAACGCGAACCTCGCGTGGCGCGAGTACTTCGACTTCTTCCCGAAAAAGCTCGAAGGGGACCCCGTCTTCGAACGGAATCGCGAGGCGGCGCGGAAGTATTCGGCTCAGATCAAAGATCCGTCGTAACGGAGAAAGGGCGTCGGGGTGAACGGGAGCAGCGTCCGGATCGGAGCCTCAGGCGTGCTGCTCGCCGCCGCTGTCATCGCCGCCCTCGGTCTGGCGGCCGAGTCGGTCGCCGAGCTCGAGCCGGCCGAGAATCCGCCGCCCGTGAGGAAGCCGGCGGCGATCGAGCCTCTGTACGTGCGCCCGCTGATGCCGGTCGAGTCCGGTCGCAACGATTCGAATCCCGTCTGGTCTCCTTCGGGATCGCTGATCGCCTTCGAGCGCAGCCGGGGGGACAAGAAAGAGATCGTGATCGCGCGCCCGGATGGCGCGGTGATTCAGACCATTTACCATCAGCTGTCCGAGAACAGCGTGGAGCCGAGGTTCTTTTTCCCCGGGGTCGTCGAGGACGTCAGCTACAACGCCGGGATCACGTGGTCACCCACCGGTGACCGCTTGGTCTTCATGAGCAACGGCGGAGGCGGCAACTACGATCTCTATCTGCGCAATGTCGACAGCAAGACCACGCGGCTGACTGATCACAGGGAAAAGGACGGCCAGGCGCACTGGTCGCCGGTGGCCGATCAGCTGGTCTTCGTGTCGGGCCGGAGCGGCAAAGGGGATATTTACCTTCTTGAGGTGGCGACGCGCACCGTGACCCGGCTGACCTGGGGCACCCAGCCGTACTTATACCCGCAGTGGTCGCCGGACGGTCGGAAGATCGTGATGATCAGCGGCAGCAACGAAAACCATGACGTCTATCTGATCGAGGATGTGCGGAGACCCGGAGAGACGCTCAAGGCCCTCACCACGTGGGTCCATGACGATCTCCGGCCGGTGTGGTCGCCAGACGGTAAGAAGATCGCGTTCTATTCCAACTACAACCCGGCAGGCGACCCCAAGGCATGGGCCATCCTCGTCATCGCCGCCGACGGCTCCGACCCGTCGCAGGGCGGGCGGCTCGCCGCCAAGGTCGTGGCGACCGATGTGGTTCCCGACGTGGAGCGGGGCCCGGCGTGGACGCCGGACAGCAACAGCATCGTGTACGTCAGGAACGATCGACAAGAGTACAACCCGATCTATATCGCAGATCTCGTGCGGAAGACCAACCTTCCCCTCAAGACCGACACGAGAATGAATCACGATATCGCCAGCTCAGCCCACGGGGTGATCGCGTTCCGCGCTCAAGTCGACCAGTGGGACCAGATCTTCCTCGCGAAGTTGAAGGATTAGGACGTGGCGCGTCTGAGCGCGGCGCTCGTGGGCATAGTGGTCGCTCTGATGGCCGGGGCGGCGTCGGCGGCGGACGACGCGGTAGCGCGCGCGATGGCGCTGTATCAGCGGCGTCATTATGAGGAGGCGGCCCGCACACTCCAGGCGGGCCTGCCGGTGTTGAATCCAGCCAGTCGCGCGACCGCATATCTGACGCTCGGCATGATCTATCTCGACAACGCCCGGCTTCATCGCGAGCTGCGTGAAGCGGGAATCGCGGTCCAGCTCGACTATCTGAAAAGGCTGGCGGCCGTTCGCGGCACTGGCGGAAGTCGGTTCGCGAGTCTGTATCTCGGCAGCATGCTGCTCGAGAGCGGCAACTCCGGAGAAGCGACGAGATACCTGGAGCGGTTCAGCGCGCAGCCCGGGGTGGAGCCTCGATACCGGGCTATCGCGGAGGCCAGCCTCGGTCTGTGTCATTTCCTGCGCAAGGACGCGCAAAAGGCGCGAGCCCTCTGGGCGGGCATCGACACCGCCGATCCGGAGGTCCAATTGGCGCTCGCCGCGGTCTACAGCAGGGCCGGGCTCCAGGAGAGGGATCCGGTGGCCATGGGTGACGCAGCGCTGAAGAAGGTCGGCTACAGCCCGTCGTCGCGCATGCTGGAAAACCTCCTTACCGTCTATGTCCGCGCGGGCTTGACCGACAAGAGCCTGGAGCTGGTGAAGCAGGTAGACCTGAAGGCTGCCTCCTACACCGAGGTTCTCGGCCAGACCAAGACGATCAATTTCTACGATATTGCCGCGCTTGGTGATTTGGCGACGCTGTACCGGCAGGCGAGCGTGCTCTATCTGGAGAAAGCGGCCGCCGAGGCTCAGCTCAAGCCGACGGCCGACTACTACCTCGGCGCGGCCCATGCCGACGCCGGGAATGTGGAGCGGTCGCTCCAGGCGACCGGCGCGTTTCTGTCCGTCTCGCCCGCTCCGCCACGGTATCAGGATCGGGCACGGGTCCGGTACGCGACGGGCCAGTATCTTCTCGGTAGGCGTGGCGAGGCCATGGCGGTATGGGAGGAATTGGCCCAGCGACAGCCCGCCGATCCCGAGCTACTGGCGGAGATCGTCCTCGGATGCGCGAAGGCGAAGGCCGATTGCGCACAGATCGAGCCATGGGCGATGCGCGCGATCGAGGCCGGTGAAGGGAAGAAGACACGTCCGCTGAACATCGCCCTGGGCCAGCACTATCTCTGGCGACGAGACTATGACCGGGCCGTCGCGTATCTGGAGGCGGGACGGGACAAGAGCAACAAAAACCGGATCGAAGCGAACGATCCGGTGATGCTCGTGAACCTGGCGGAGGCGTACTACCGCCGCCGGCAATTCTCCGAAGGGCTCGAAATCTACTTCGAAATGAGCAAGCACTTCCCGGTGGTCCGCCGGATCCAGGAGGCCACGCAGAGTATCTACTCCATGGAGCACAAGAGCGCGGGAGACGTGAGGATCTTTTAATTCACCTGTCAGAGCGAGGCAGAGAGGACCATGAAAAGGATACTCATCGTCGGGCTGTCGATCCTCGCCATCGTGGTCGGGACGTCGCTGATGTCCCCGGCGGCGCCCAAGAACGATGGCCGGCCGGACGGCGGCACGCTCGGCTACGGCGAATACGGCCGGCCGTCGACTCTCGATCCGATCACCAGCAACGAGATGATTTCGCTGCGGATCACGGAGTTGGTGTTCAACGGTCTGGTCGGCATCGACGAAAAGCAGCAGATCGTGCCCGAACTGGCGGAGCGCTGGGAGGTGTCCAAGGACGGCCGCGCCTACACCTTCTTCTTGCGCAAAGATGTGACGTGGCACCCGAAAGAGGGAGAGGACTCGAAGCCGTTCACGGCTGATGATGTCGTGTTCACGTACAACATCATGATGCACCCCAGGACGATCACGCCGCTGAAAGTACGCTATGAGTTCATCGACAAGGTCGAAAAACTGAACGACTACACGGTGCAGTTTACTCTCAAGCGGCCAATCCTGAACGCTCTGGCCAAGTTCAGCTTCAAGGTGCTCCCCAAGCACGGCCCGTCCAACCCGCTGTACCTCACGCGAGAGGATCCGTTCGTCCAGCATCCGATCGGCACCGGGCCCTATATCTTGAAGACGATTACGACCGACCGGGAGATCGTTCTGGTGGCCAACGAGAACTACTTCAAGGGCCGCCCGCACATCAACAAATTCATCTCCAAGCCATTCGCGGATCAGAACATCATGACCCAGGCGCTGATGTTCAACGCCATCGACATGGTCGTGCTGGTGAACCCGCGGGACATCCCGGAGCTCCAGGGCGACAAGCGTTTTATTCTGCAGCCGTACAACGCCCTGTCCTACGGTTTTTTCGGCTACAACCTGCGCAACCCGTTGCTGGCGGACAAACGCGTGCGCAAGGCGTTCACCTATGCCGTGAACCGGCAGGAGATGCTGGATTCGTTCTTCAACGGCCAGGGGACGATCATCTCCGGTCCGTTCGCGCCCGGGAGCTGGGCGTATAACCTGGACGTCCAGCCGCTGCCATTCGATCCGCAGAAAGCGATCGCGCTGCTGAGGGAGGCCGGGTTCAACCCCGGCCCCGATGGCGTCATGCAAAAGGACGGCAAGAAGCTCACTCTGTCGCTCAAGGTGCCGATCGAGAAGGAAAGCGAAGCGGTGAAGCGGGTCGTGCTCGCCTTCCAGAATTACCTCAAGAACATCGGGGCCGCGGTCAAGGTCGAGTTCAAGGAGTGGCAGGCGTGGAAGGAGAGCGTGTTCCTGGAGCACGACTTCGACATCGTTTTCGCCTCGTGGGTGTTCGATGACTCTGCCGATATTTCATCCTTGTTTCACTCGGCCGAAATTGGCTCGTGGAAGAACAACTTCGGCGCCTACTCCAATCCGGAGGTTGACTGCCTCATCGTGGAGAGCAAGCTGACGCTCGATCACGAAAAGCGCCGGACCATCAATCGGAAGCTGCATGCCATCCTCTTAGACGAGGCGCCGTACACCTTCCTGTGGACACTGACGAATTATAGCGGCCACCACAAGAAGCTGCGCCGCGTGGCCATTCATCCTTACAAGTTCTTCTCGTTCGCGGATGAGTGGTTCATTCCGGTAGCGGACCAGAAATAGGCGCGCCGGCCTTCCCGGCCGGAACCGTGAAGCTCGCCGCGACTAAACCCATCACCCTGGTGCTGGCCAGGGAGCTGGCGCTCGCCGCCCTGCTGCTCGTGGGCGTGAGCTTCGTCGTGTTCGTGATCCTCTACCTCTCGCCCGGCGATCCATTCAGCGTGCTGCTCGAGGGGCAGATATCGAACCACGCAGCGCGCGCCGGCCTCCGCGAGGCTTTGGGCGTCCCCAGGACGTGGTACGTCCAATACTTATCCTGGCTCGGTAACCTGCTCCAGGGAAACTTCGGCACGTCCATTCGCACGGGCCTGCCGGTGTTCGGCGAGATCGCGCGGGTGGCATTGAGCACGCTCTATCTCACCCTCGGCTCGATGCTGGTCACGCTCCTCATCGCCGTGCCCATCGCTCTGCATTCCTCCGTGCGCGGGACGACCGCGCTCAACTGGCTGCTCACCATGCTGGCCTATGTGGTGTCGGCGTTGCCCGTGTTCTGGCTCGGCTACGTCGCCGTCTATGTCTTCATCCACCAGTTCGGCGTGTTCCCGCTCACCGCGCGGATCGCCGCCTCATCGGAACGGACCTGGCCCTTTTCGCTGCTGCCCATTTTCGTGCTGGGCATCGGCAACGGCACCGTCAGCGAGGTCGTTCGCCACCTGCGCGAGGAAATGAGCCGCGTCATGGGTGAGGATTACATTCGGACGGCGCGTGCCAAGGGCGCCTCGGTGTGGCGGCACGCCTTCAAGGAAGGCCTTCTGATCCCGATGACCGAGATCATTGCCTCCAAGATTCCATTCATTCTGGGCGGCGCGGTGATCGTCGAACAGGTGTTCAACTGGCCAGGCATGGGGCGAATGGCGTGGCAGGCGGCCCAGGACCGCGACTTCCCGGTGATCATGGGGATCGCCATGATCGCGGCGACGTTGGTGCGTCTCGGGAGCCTGCTCCAGCGCGTGGTGTACGTCGCGGTCAATCCGCGGGCGTCGAACGAACGGCGGGGGGCGGCGTGGGCCGAATGAAACGCTACTCCCAGACCACGGGTGAAGTCGGCGAATCCTCGGACCTGTCCCCGTTGAAAACCGCGGACGCCCTGGATCTGGTCTCCGTTGGCTACGGACTGCTGATCGTCGTCCTGGTGCTGGTGTCGTACGTCCTGGGCGCATTCACGTGGCTGCCGTACGATCCCGAGCAGATCAGGGTCGACCTCTTGAACGCCCCGCCGGGAAGCGCCGGCCACCTGCTGGGGACCGATTTCCTCGGCCGGGATATCCTGTCCCGGCTGATCGTGGGGATCCAGGCGTATTTTCTTCCCGGACTTCTCGCGATCGTCATTTCGCTCCTGCTAGGCACCACGCTCGGCGCGCTGGCCGGCTACCGGAGCGGCGAAGTCGAGACGCTCGTCACCTATTTCAACAATCTGGTCGATTCGTTCCCGCGCCTGGTGCTGATCCTGCTCGTGATCGCGGCCTTCAAGCCGGGCATCTACTACATCATGGTCGTCGTGGGCGTGACCGGCGTCCCCGCGGTGGCGTCGCTGATCGCAGGCAAGATCGAGTTTCTGGCCCAGAAAAATTTCATCGAGGCGGCCCATGTCCTGGGTCTGCCGTCGCGCGTGATCGGGCTGAACGGCATCCTCGAAGGCAGCGCAGGGAAGTAGTGGGCGCGCCGCTTCTCGAGATCGAGAACCTGCGCACCTACTTCCACTCTCGAAGCAAGCGGGCCTTCATTCGCGCGGTGGATGGGGTGACGATGGTGATCGCCCGGGGCGAGACCCTCAGCGTGGTGGGCGAGAGCGGCAGCGGCAAGAGCGTCACAGCGCTCTCGATCATGGGGCTGCTCGACGCCGGCCCGGGCGTGATCAGCGGCAAGATCGCGTTCCGAAACGACGGGGGCGAGCGAAACCTGCTCCATGACCTCGAACATTACGTCACTCTGGGGGAGCAGGACGGCAGGATCATGGAGGTATCCAAGGATGAGGCCGGCTGGCGCAAACAGGTCGAGCGCATCATGGCTGAGGTACGAGGGAAGGAAATCGCCATGATCTTCCAGAATCCAAAGTCGGCGCTCAATCCTTTCGTGACCGTCGGCCACCAGATCACCGAGGCCATCCGGCTGCACACGCCGACGAAACATCCGAGGGAGGCCAAGGAGCGCTCCCTCTACTGGCTCGAACGGGTCAAAATGGATTCCCCGCGCCTGCGGTTCGACAATTATCCGTACGGCCTGTCGGGCGGCATGTGTCAGCGGGCCATGATCGCGATGGCGCTCTCGTCCGAGCCGGCCCTCCTCATTGCGGACGAGCCGACCACCGGGTTGGACGCCACGATCCAATCCACGATCGTAGGTCTGCTGGCCGAGCTCAAGTCGGAACTCGGAATCGCGACGCTGCTGATCAGTCACGATATCAGGGTCGTCTCGCGGCTTGCCGACGACGTGGCCGTGATGTACGGCGGGACGGTTGTGGAGTACGGGCCGGCGCCCGAGATTCTTGGCGCGCGATTCGGCCTCAAACATCCGTATACGGCGGCGCTGCTCGCGTCCAGACCGAGCGCGCAGAACGTGGAGGAGAAGGGCGGGCTTCCCGCCATCGAGGGCGAGGTGCCGGATCCGATCGATGTGCCCCGGGGGTGCCGGTTTTACGCCCGATGCAACCGTGTGACGGAGGACATCCGGGACGCTTGCGCGCGCCACGAGCCGGCGTTGAAGGAGCTGACACCGGGCCATCACGTGCGCTGCTGGCTGTACGGTGATTGAGCCCCGACCCGGAACCCCTGCGTCGCGCATGATCCTCGAAGTCACCAATCTGCGAAAACACTACCGCCAGCGCGCGGGCATCTTTCCTGCCCTTCGATCGCGAGAGCGGTTCATCCCGGCCGTGGACGGAGTGAGCTTCTGTCTCGAGGAACACGAGACCGTGGGGCTCGTCGGCGAATCGGGCTGCGGCAAGACGACCATCGGCCGGGCCATTCTCCGGCTGACACCGGCGACGTCAGGCCGGATCGTCTTCGACGGGCACGACATCACCGCGATGTCCGCGCGAGAGCTGCGGCCGCTGCGCAGCCAGATGCAGATGATCTTCCAGGACCTGGACGCGGCGCTCAATCCCAAGATGCGGGTCCGGGCCATCCTCGCGGAGGCGATCACCACGCACCATCGGCTGAGTGATGGCGAGGTGGCGCGAAGGATCGGCGAGCTGCTGGAGCAGGTGAATCTGAAGGCGAGCAAACTGTCGAACTTCCCGCGGGAACTCGCCGGTGGCGAAAAGCGTCGCGTGGGCATCGCGCGTG
>WNGO01001650.1_pt1 | contig 15428 bp, 17 predicted proteins | sample 5400511 | NCBI WGS metagenome assembly WNGO01 (sample SAMN13153380, study PRJNA577476) | soil metagenome | isolation source: 20 cm soil or saprolite under Garry oak tree replicate 2 | place: USA:California | collected 2016-06-15 | reverse complement strand
CAGATCACCTTCTCGCTGTGGACCATCGTGATCGGCCACGCCACCTTCTGCATCGTGATCGTCTACAACAACGTCCTGGCCCGGCTGCGGCGGACCTCCTCCTCGCTGCTGGAGGCGGCGATGGATCTCGGCGCCAGCGGCTGGCGATCGTTTGTCGACGTCACCCTCCCGCTGATCTCGACCGCCCTTGTTGCCGGCGCCTTGCTGGCCTTCGCTCTTTCCTTCGATGAAGTCATCGTCACCACGTTCACGGCGGGGGCGCAGAACACGCTGCCACTGTGGATCTTCGGCGCCATCCGACTCGGCCAGCGGCTGCCGGAAGTCAATGTCGTCGTCTTCTTCGTGATCCTGATCACGATCGTCCCGGTCGTCATCGCCTCCCGGCTCACCGGCGGCGGCGCGGCTGGGCGGGTTGAAGCCGTTGCCGCTGCGGAGGAAGTCTGACTGCTGGTTGCACGAGCGTGCCCGGTCCTGTAGGTTTACCGAGACGGCTCGCCGAATTTACTGAAATAGGACCGCACCGAGGAGGGAGTGGGATGGCGCGCACGCCGCTGGTGGTTGACTTACAGGGGCTGGCCCAGGAGCATCGCCTCGCCGGCCGCTGGGGAATTCCGGTATCGGCCGTACGCGAACGACGGGCTGACGTCACCCGGCGGCAATTCCTCAAGGGCGGCGTAGCCGGTGCGGCCGGCCTCGCTTTGGCGGGTCCCTGGAGCACCGCCCAGTCAGCCTTTGCCGCCTCGCCGCGTATTGGAATCGTTGGGGCAGGCATCTCCGGCCTCACCGCAGCGCTCACACTGCAAGACGCCGGCATTTCCTCGACGGTCTACGAATCATCCTCGCGTATCGGTGGCCGGATGCACTCGGACACCAGCAATTGGGCCGGGCAAACCAGCGAATGGTGTGGGGAACTGATCGACCAGGGGCACAAGACGATCCTGCATCTGGCGCAGCGCTTCGGCCTGGCCACGGTCAACCTCCTGGCGGGCGAGCCCAAACGCGACGCGCAGGCGGCGAGCTACCCGACGACCTATCTGATCAATACGCCGGGCGGCATCGCACTGGACAACATCAGTGTCTACGAGTGGATTGACCGGAACGTACCCGGGGGCCACGGTTCCCCCATGGGTCAGCTGCTCGACGTCGCGTACAACATCGAGTATGGAGCCGAAACGAAGGACCAGTCCTCGCTGAACCTGGTGTACCTCCTTGGCTACAACGAAAAGCCGGGCAACTTCGCGATCTTCGGCGCCTCCAACGAGAAGTACCACATCGTGAAGGGGAACCAGCAGCTGCCGGAAACCATCGCCGCTAATCTCGCTCACCCGGTCGTCCGGGGCTGGCGGATGGTGGCCATCGGATTCAATCGCGACGACAGCATTGCCCTGACCTTCAACGTCGGCGGACAGACGAAGGTTGAGAGTTTCGACCGGGTCATCCTGGCGCTGCCGTTCGCCGTCCTCCGTACCCTCGATTACCGGAAGGCCCGCTTCGACAGCATGAAGAATCAGGCCATCCAGCAGCTCGGTCGCGGGCGAAACGACAAGCTGCAGCTCCAGTTCAAAAGCCGCTTCTGGGATGGCACCGGCAGCTGGCCGGGCACCGGAAACGGCAACAGCTATGCCGACACCGGCTACCAGAACACCTGGGAGGTGACTCGGAGCCAGCCGGGCACGACCGGCATCCTGGTTGATTACACCGGTGGGAATGTGGCCGGATCATTTGCCCCGTCCACCCCGTACAGCGCCGCCACCAACCCGCAAGTCACGGCCTACGCAATGACCTTCTTGAAGCAGCTCGAGCCTGTCTATACAGGGATCACGGCATTCTGGAATGGCCGAGCCACACTGTCGGTCCCTGCGCTGGATCCCAACCTTAATTGCTCTTACTCCTATTGGAGGGTTGGCCAGTACCACACCTTCAGCGGTTACGAAAAAGCCCGCCAACCCTTTCCGAATGGGCCGATCCATTTCGCCGGCGAGCACTGCTCCCAGGATTTCCAGGGCTTCATGGAGGGGGGAGCGTCCGAGGGCGTTCGTGCGGCGAGCGAGATCGTCGGCGACTACAAGGCTGGCGTCTCTCCCTAGCCGTCGTACTCGGGGAAGTAGCGCTTGATCACCGAAAGGTCGAAGGCCTTGAGGATCGAGTCTTTTGGCTCGCGCGCAAGCAGGAATCCAAAGCTGTCGCTAACCAGCTCCTCGACCGACCGGCCTTTGGCCCACCGCTCGAAGTCGTTTGCGGACACGCGAACCACGTGGTGGCTCGTCGAGCCGCCATCCGAGACAGCAACCTCACACCGGTATCCCTCCCCCTCCGTGGCGCAACGCACCTCCACCGACATCGACCCTGAACTCCTCTGGCAGATCAAGTCTCCCGTCGAGAAGTATGAAGCCAGTTTGAAACCGAAGTCATTCCGTTGCTCGCGCAATCAATCCCGATACACTCGACTCAGGCATGAGCATGGGTGAGCCGACCGTCTACATCGACTTTCTCTGTCCCTGGGCCTACCGGGGAGCCATGTGGCTGGCAGACGTTGAGAAGGCGGGGAGGATCCGGCCGCAGTTTCGCTTTTTCTCGCTGAGCCAGAACCACGACGCCCGCCAGGGCTCGGCCGAGCCTCCCATCTGGGAACGCGACCCGCGCGCCAAGGGTCTGCCCGCCTTTCTGGCGGCGACCGCCGCCCGCGCCCAGGGGGCTCAGGCGGGCGACCGGTTCCGGCTGGCGCTGCAGCGGGCGCGACACGAAGATCATCTGCCGGTCGACGATCACGCTACCTTTCGGCTCGTCGCCGAGCGAACCGAGCTCGACGTGGCCCGCTTCGAGCGCGATGTTCAACAGCTCGATTTCACGACACTGGCCCGGGAGCATGCCGAGGCGGTGCAACGCGGGGTCTTCGGAGTTCCGACACTGGTGTGGCCCGAAGGGCGCAGCTACTACCTGAAGATCACCGACCTCATTCCGGCGGACCGGGCGGTCGCGCTCTACGACGCCATCGAGACGGTCCACCGATTCGGTGAGGTGATCGAGATCAAAACCCCCGAGTCCGAGGGAACACTCGCCGCCTGAGCCCCCACCCTGACCCTCCCCCGCAAGCGGGGGAGGGAAATTGTTAATCGACTTCGAACATCACGTCGTCGACGTAGCAGTACATCCAGTTCTCGCCACGCTCGAGAGACTTGATGATCGGATGTTCGGTTGCGCGCGCATGTTTCGTTGCGTGCTTGTTCTTGGACGAGTCGCAGCAGCCGACGTGTCCGCAACTCTCGCAGAGCCGCAGGTGCACCCAGGTGTCCCCCATCTTGAGACACTCCTCGCAGCCCTTCGTCTTCGGCTTGGGGTTTCGAATCTGATCGAGGTGCGTACAAACCTGCGTCGTTGCCATCGTCGTGCCTCCTTCCGTTTATGCGGGCGTGGCCAGTTCGTCGGCCGCCTCGAACTGCCGGTGATAGAGCCGCGCGTACAGTCCATCCTGCTTGAGCAAATCGGCATGACGTCCCTGCTCCACCAGCTCGCCGTGATCCATCACCAGGATGAGATCGGCCGCCAGGATAGTCGAGAGCCGGTGGGCGATGACGAGCGAGGTGCGTCCTTGAAAGAGGGGTCGCAGCGCGACCTGGATCAGGTGCTCCGACTCCGAGTCGAGGTTGGAGGTGGCCTCGTCCAGGATCAAGACGCGCGGATCCTTGAGGATGACGCGGGCGATCGCCACTCGCTGCTTTTCGCCGCCGCTCAGCCGGTGGCCTCGCTCGCCCACCACGGTCTCGTAGCCTTCGGGCAGCGATTCGATGAAGTCGTGGATGTAGGCTGCCTTCGCCGCCGCCATCATCTCCGCATCGCCGGCCTCGGGTTTCGCGTAGAGCAGGTTCTCGCGGATCGTGGCATGGAAGAGGAACGTGTCCTGGAAAACCATGCCGGTCTGCTGGCCAAGTGATTCGAGGCTGAGGTCGCGCACGTCGAGGCCGTCCAGGCGGACGGCGCCGAGTTGCGGATCGTAGAAACGGGGCAACAGGCTGGTCACGGTCGTCTTCCCGGCACCGGTTGGCCCCACCAGCGCGGCCAGCTGCCCCGGCTCGATCTGGAATGAGACGTCTTTGAGCGCCGGCCGGGCGCTCGACGGGTAGCGGAACGTCACGTGGTCGAACTCGACCTCGCCCCGGGCCGCTGACAGCCTGACGGCTTGCGCTTTCTCGTCGATCTCAACCGGGAGATCCATGTACTCGAAGATCCGCTGGAAGAGCGCCAGGGAGCCGACCACATTGACCTGCATGTTGGCCAGCGAGCCGACCGGACCATACAGCCGAGCCAGCAGCACCGTCGCGAAGGTGACCACGGTACCCAGTGATTCCTGGCCGGTCACCACCAGGTAGCCGCCGAACAACCAGAGCACCGCGGGTCCGGCGGTGCCGAGGATCCCCATCAGCATGAAGAACCAGCGGCCGATCATCGACTGCCGGATGTTGAGCCGGCGCAGCTCGTCGTTGAGATTCCGAAAGCGCAAGGTCTCGGCGGCCTGCTTGACGAAGGCTTTGACCAGTTGCATCCCGGAAATCCCGAGCGTTTCCTGCATGTAGGCCGTCATCTCCGCCAGCTTGCCCTGCGTCGCCTTGCGCGCCTGGAACGTCGCCTTGCCGACCCGTCGGGTCGGCAACAGGAAGGCGGGCAAAACAATCAGGGCGGCAATCGTCAGCTTCCAGTCCAGCGCGAACATCAGGACGACCGTGCTGGCAAGGATCACGAGGTTGTTGACCAGGCTAAAGATCGTGTCGGAGACGACGCTCTGAACACCATTGACGTCGTTGCTCAGTCTGGACATGACGTCACCCGTTCTGGTCGCCGTGAAGAAGGCGATCGACTGCTTGAGCACCCGGTCGAAGAGCTGGTTGCGCAGGTCGAACATGATGCTCTGGCTGATCCGGTTGCTGAAGTAGGATTGGACGACCCCGATCAGTCCGCCAAGCAGCGATGAGCCGACCAGCAGCCCGATCAGGAGGGCGACGAAGCCGAACTGGCCGTGCTGGCCGGTCAGGTAGTTGATCAAGTCACGGGTGACAAGGGCGGGCACGAGACCGAGGGCCGCAGCCACGCCGATACAGGCAAGCACGACGAGGGCCAGGGGCCAGTAGGGGATGAAGTAGCTGAAGACGCGTTTGAGCAGCGGCCACTCCAGCTTGACATCGGCCTGCGGCTCCTGAAAGCCGCCGTGCCACCAATACATGCTCGTTAGCCTACCCAGCTGCGGGGGCTTTCGAACGACGGACTAGGGCCGGCGCCCGGGCGTCGCCCGACGCGAGTGGCGCGGAACGTGCCATACGAGCGTTTGAGACGTTAGTGCCATGCGAGCGTTTGAGGCGTCAGGAAGAGCGCTCGCCGACGCTGACCGAAACGTCCTTGAGCTCGCCCCCGCGGACCACTCCAAACCGGTGGGTCGACCCCACGTCGAGCCCGCGCAGCTTTCCAAAGAGCTCATCCAGCTGGCGGACGGGATCGCCGTCGACCTTCACCAGGGTGTCGCCCTGCATCAGTCCCGCCTTCGCAGCCGGCCCACCGGCCTCGACCGTGACCACCAGCAACCCACTTTCCTGACCAAGCTGGCTGCGCAGCGCCTCGCCAAGCCGAACCGGCTGGGCGCCAAGACCGAGGTAGGCGCGGCGGATCCGGCCATGCGTCTGCAGATTCTCGGCCACTGTGGCGGCGGTCTCGATGGGAATGGCGCGGGTGACGCCACGCCCGAAGTTCCAGCTGTTGATCCCGATCACCCGGCCGTCGCCGTCGAGGAGCGGGCCGCCGGAAAAGCCGGGCAGGAGTTCGGCGGTGGTCTGGATCAGTCGCTCGGTCTCACCCCCGCGCCAGCTGCGAAACGCGCCCGAGAGCCCACTGACGATTCCGAGGGTGACCTGCAGCTCGCTGCCGCGGCCGACCGCGAGCACGAGATGGCCGATCCGGACCTCCGCCGAAGCGGCGCGGGCCAGCGGCGCGGCGGTCAGCCCATCGGTTTTCAGCAGGGCGAGGTCGCTTCCCGGATCGCGACCGGCAACCGAAGCCTTGACCGCGGTGCCACCGGCGCTCACCTCGATGGCGTCGTCATGCTCGATAACGTGCTCGGCCGTCAAAACCAGGTTGTTGCCCCAGACGATGCCGGTAGCAGGCCGGCCGCGGCGAGCGTCGACGCGGACGATGCCAGTCGCCGCTCGTTCGAGGATCCCGGCTATGTCACGGGAGAGGTCCGACAGCGTCGCCATGCCCTCCACCGTACGCCGGCAGCGGCAATCCGTCCTCACCCGGACGGCCGGGGTTGAGCCTCACCGTTCGGCTAGGTGTAACGCTTTTGTCGGAGCGCGCGTTCTCATCGCAGATTCATCAACGGATTCATTGGTTGGAGGAACGACATCATGCGAACCTTGAGGGGAACCCTGGCGACTCGTGGAATACTGATCGCGATCGGGGCGCTCATCGCGATCGCGGCATCCGCTGTGACCGCGGTGGCGGTCAGGGCGGGCGCTGCCGGTGGGGCGGCGGCGAGCCAGGCGGCGGTGGGCGCCGGCAGCGTGGCCGGTCCGCGCGACACAGTCACGGTGGTCGGCGAGGGCACGCAAAATGCGACGCCCGACAATGCGGAAATCAGCCTCGGCGTTTCAGTGACGCGAGGCAACAGCGGCGATGCGCTGAGCGCCGCAAACACCGAGATGACCGCGTTGATAAAGGCGATCAAGGCGCAAGGTGTCCTGGACGTCGACATCCAGACCACCGGGATCTCCATCAACCAGCAGACGCCGCAGTACAGCCCGGTCGTCTATCAGGCGGGGAACTCGGTCAGCGTCAAGATCCATCATCTTGCCAACGTGGGCACCGTCATCGCCGCCGCGCAGCGCGCGGTCGGGAACGACATCCAGCTGAGCGGCATCACGCTTGAGCTGAGCGATAACGCCACCCAGCTGAGGGGCGCCCGTCAGGCCGCGATGGCCGCCGCTGCCGCGCGGGCCAAGGAATGGGCCGGGTTGGCGGGACGCCATCTAGGCAAGGTGCTGTCCGTCTCCGAGGTGGTATCGAACGGCGCCACCAGTTCGCCCTGCGGTGGTTACGGTGGGTGTGGCGGCGGGGGTGGGGCGCCAGTGCAGGCCGGCCAGGCCAACGTCACCGTCGATGTCGCCGTGGTCTACGAGCTGACGGACTGAGGCCCGAGCGTCAGGCCACGTGTGCCCCGACTTCCTCGTGACAGTCGGGGCATTCTTCTTCCGGTCCCGGGGCATGGCCGGCATGCTTGGATTCCATCGGGTATTGCGCGGCCCGCCAGGCCGCCAGCCCGCCGCGGAGCGCCCACGCCTGCCGTCCCTGCTGTCGAAGAAATTGCGCCACACGGGCGCTGGTGGCCTCCTCGGGTCAGGTGCAGTAGGCGACGATCTCCCGATCCGCCGGCACGCTCTCGAGGTACTTCAGGATCTCTGGAACCGGGCGCGCGGACTGGATAGCCCGAATGATGGGCTCGGGCGCGATTCGGATCGCACCGGGGATTCGATGGCTGACCGCCGGATAGACGAGCGAACTGGTCACATCGAGCGGGACTGCTTCGCCGGCGTCGAACTTCGCCTTCGCCGAGGCCGGATCGATCCGCGGCGCGACCATCATCGGCGTGGTTCGGGCGGGGCTTCCGGCAGCAACCATGGCAGGGCTTCGGCCATCGGCCGAGCCAGCGTCACATACTGGTCGTGGCTCAGCTTGTCGCGGGTCAGCTGCGCCAGCGCCGCCCCCAGCAAAGCCCGTTCGGCCTTGTGCCCGAGGTCGCCATGCTCGGCTTTCCAGGAAACCAGCGAGGTCCGTCCCTCGGTCAGGTCGAGGATGCCCCGTCTCGCATCCTCCCAGGCCGGGCCGCGGTCGGTCTGCTCGAGCGCGCGCAAGGCGACTCGCTCCGCGTCGTGAAACCGCTGCATCGCGGCTGGATCTTCGTGGCGGTCCCAACCCCAGGCCGCGCGCTCGATGCCGGCGGGTGACAGCACGCGCGCATCGCGCAGAAGCCGCTCGAGCCCTCCCTCACCCGGCCGGTATCCATAACCTTCAGCATCAACTGCCATGGCGACTGGCTAAGTCTAGGGTGTTACCTTCGGCGAGGTATCCCGTTAGATCGATGGAGGCTCAGTGCTGGGCGGTAAGCTGCTCGCTCTTCACGCCGGGCTGGTGGCGGCTCTGATCGCCGGATGCACGCCAGGCCCAACCAGCACTCCGAGGCCATCGCCGACCGCGACACCCGCGGTCACCCGAGTCCTTCCGCCCGCCCCAACACCCCGGCCAGCCGATGCGTCACCAGCTCCAACCCTGGCGATCTACCCGCGGCTGGCAATCCCTCCAGGGACAAGCCGCTGCCATACGTCGCAAGTGGAGGTGGCCTTTAACGGCGGGAACGGTGCGGCCGGCAGCGTGGAAGATTTTTTCGAGCTGCGCAACAAATCTCAGCAGGGGTGTTGGGTCTACGGCTTCGTCGGATTCCAGATGCTCGATGGGAGTCACCGACCGATCGGACCGCCCGCCGCGTGGATAACGGACTCTTACTTTGGGAAGAGCGATCCCCCGACTCGCATCTTTCTTCCCGCCGCTACGACCGCGCTTGGAGTCGAGCCGCGGTCCGGGCATGCCTTCTTCAACATCTTCACGTCGGACGTGCTATGCGACAGCAACCAGAACCCGGTCGCCACCCTTGAGATATGGCCACCCGATGAGTACCAACCCTTGACCATCCCGGCGCAAACCGCGTACGCGAGGTTCAGCGCCTGCGGGAGCCTCCAACTCAATCCGCTGCAGATCCAGCCACAGCCGAGCCTGGGCTGAGAGTCGAAAGCGGATCAAGCCGGCTCAGACCAGGATCCAGCCTAATCCGATACTTCGCGCGACCGCCTCGGCCCGTGAGCGAGCACTCAACTTGCCCAGGATCGCGCCCGCATGAAACTTGACGGTGTGCTCGCTGATCTGCAACTGGCGGGCGATCTGGCGGTTGGTCAAACCTCGCGCCATCAGTTGCAGCACCTCCAGCTCGCGCGGCGTCAGGGACTCCGCCGGCGCCTTGAGGGCCGGCTCGATCCGCTCTTCCTCGGGTAGGAGCGTCGCGAGGTCCCGGCGTGAAATGGTCACGAGGCCGCGGGCCGAGGCGAGCAGGGCCGCGGCCAGCGTCTGTGTATCCACCGCAGCCGGCAGTAGAGCGGATGCGCCAAACGCCAGCGCTTGCGAGATGGCACCTGGCTCGCCGGCCAGCGCGACGATCGGCAGGCCGGGCTGCGCGGAAGCCAGCCGCGCAATCGCGTCGAGGTCCTCGGGCTCGCCGTCGCCCGCATCCAGCAGCACCGCATCGGGAAGCAGTTGCGCCGCCAGCGACGCGGCCTCGGTAATCCCACCCCCGCCCACCGTTTTGATTCCTGGCATCCCATCGAGCATCGCCACCAGTCCGCCGCGCGCCAGCGGGTTTGGCGAAATGATCAGCACTCGCAGCTCCGCCATCGTCATGGTTGTACCCAAGAATATGACGGCGCCTCGTCTGTAATCCAATCTCGAGTCAGAACGAGCCAGAACGCCAGCCCCGCATACGGCCCATATCGCTGGAAGCGGCGCAGGATGGTTCGGTCGCTGACCGGGCGCTTGCGGCCGAGCAGACGCGCGTACTTTGGTCGGGTCCAGGAGTCGAGGATGAGTCGGGAGTAGCGGCCCAGCATCAGCATGATGTGCGCGGCGGCGTAGGGACCGACGCCCGGCAGTGCCTGGAGCTGGGCGGCCACCTCGTCGTCCGGCACGGCATCCCGCGACGCCCTGCCCAGGGACTCGACGTCGACCCGGCCTTCCGCCACGGCGAGGGAAAGCGCCTTCAAGTACGCGCCGCGGTATCCGGCGCCAGCAACGGTCTTATAGAAGTGTTCCGGCGCCGCGGCCATCGCTTGCGGGGTTGGAAAGGCCCGGCCATACGGACCGCTGGCCGGGGCGCCCGGCGCTTTCTCGCCTAGATGCTCAACGAGCGCATTCACCATGCGGGTCGTTCCGCCCCACGACGTGTTCGTGGTGCAGATGGTCTTCACCACGTCTTCGAACACGGTGGGACTTCGCACCATTCGGCCGGCGCCGCGCACGACCCAGTTGAGGTCGGGATCGTCGGCGGCTACGGCGTAGAACGGCATTAGATCGAGGTCGAGGCTGAGGACATGCCGAACCTGCGCCATCACGGCCGACGCGACCTCCGACGTGAGCGATTCGCCGACCACCGACACGAGCCCGTGCCCCGGTCGCGCCTGTGAAATGGTCAGCGTCCGGGCGCCCACCGCGGCCAGCGGCACGGTGATCTCGAATGTCCACGCCTTCTCGTCGAGCCGCATGGGCGGCAGCGAGGTAATGCCATGCGAGAGAAAGACCCGCCGGAGATCGACGAGCTCGCCCGCCGGGCCGAGGAGGGGAAATTCGGCGGTCCAGCTCACCCCTGCAATGTAGCGATGAAATCTAGGGCGGCGAGGTAGCCCTCGAAGCCCAGGCCGGAGATCAGCCCTTTTGCCGCGGCGGCGGTCACCATCCGATGCCGCTCCGGCTCGCGAGCGAAGACATTCGAGATGTGGACCTCAACAACGGGCTTGCCCGAGCCACGCAGCGCATCGGCGAGGGCCAGGCTGGTGTGCGACAGCGCGCCGGGATTGATGATGATGCCGTCACTCTGCGCGCCTTCTTTCTCGATCCAATCGATGAGCTGACCCTCGTGGTTTGATTGAAGGCAGAGGAGCTCGACGCCCAAACCACGCGCCCGGTCGGCTAGCAGGGTTTCCAGATCGGCAAGCGTCCTGTGGCCGTAGACCTCTGGTTCCCGTCGACCAAGTGTGCCAAGATTCGGGCCGTTCAGGACCAGAACCTTCAAAGCGACAGCACCTTCGCCAGCGTGTCCCAGACGAGGTTGGGATCGATCTCACAGCCGTAGTCCGCCCGACCGATTTCACGAAGCAGGACAAACCGCAGTGCGCCGGCTTGCGATTTCTTGTCGTGCCGCAGTGCTTGCCAGAGGTCCGCACGCTTGACCTCTGGCCGGTTCGCCAATAGTCCGGCCCTCTGCAGCAGCGCGTGCTGCGTGCGTACCGCCTCGGACGTTCCGGCTCCGCTCGATAGGCTGAGACGTCCGGCCACTTCCATCCCCCACGCCACGGCCTCGCCGTGTCGCAAGCGCCCGAAACCCGCCGCGCGTTCCAGCGCGTGCCCCACCGTGTGCCCGTAGTTGAGGATGGCGCGTTCGCCGGTCTCGTGCGGATCCCGACTGACCACGCCGGCCTTGATCGCGACCGCCCGCCGAACCGCCTCCAGCATTGCCGGCTTGTCTCGTCCCAGCAGCGCAACCAGGTTGACCGATAGCCAGTCAACGAAGGATCGGTCGGCGACCAGCGCAACTTTGGTGATCTCCGCGAGGCCCGACCGGAACTCCGCATCAGCAAGCGTCTCCAGGTACTCGAGGTCAGAGAAGATCGCCACCGGTTGGTGAACGGCGCCGGCCAGGTTTTTGCCGGCCGGAAGATTGATCGCGGTTTTGCCGCCGATGCTGCTATCGACCATGGCCAGCAGCGTGGTCGGCATCTGGACGTATCGGATCCCGCGCATCCAGGTGGCTGCAGCGAAACCCGCGACGTCGCCCACGCAGCCGCCGCCGAGCGAAACCAGGACGCCCTCCCGGTCGATACCATCGTCCGCCAGGGCGCCGTAGATGGTGCTAAGAACGCCCAGCTCCTTCGCGGCCTCGCCCGCAGGGACCAGATGAACCGCGGCCGAGACTCCGGCCGACTTGAGCGCCTCGATCAAGGGGTCGATATGGCGCCCCGCACCGACCGAATCGCTGACGACCATGATCGGCCGGCTCGCCGCCAGTCGCCGAAGCGCCTGCGCGGCCAGGTTTGCCAGGTGGAAGCCGACCGTCACCTCGTGGGCGGCGCCGGGCACGTCGATGGAAATCCGATGCAGGCCGCCCCGCGGAAGGCGGGCGTCAATGTGCCTGGAGATCTCCGCCGCTGGCTTACCGTCCGTGCTAAAGACCAGATCGGCTTCCAGGTAGCGGGCCATCCGGGTGGGCAGCAGCGCCGCGATCGCCGACGGAACATCGGGCTGGAGAAGCGGGCGACCCTTCGGACGGTTCAGGCGTCGAGCCAGCTCAGCGGGCTCAGCCGTGAGCGCCACGACGCAATTCCCACTGCGCATCTCGCGCCAGTTCTCGTCGCGCAAGGGTGCCCCGCCGCCAGCCGCAATAATGGCATCATCCCGACGAAGAGCGCGCTCCAGGCCGCGCGACTCGCGCTCACGGAAACCCGCTTCGCCCTCATCCGCGAAGATCTCGGAGATCGATCGCCCCGCGTCGGTCGCAATTTCTTCGTCCAGATCGATGAAGGATCGCCGAGTCTGATCGGCCAGGGCCCGGCCCACCGTCGTCTTGCCGCTCCCCATGAAGCCGACGAGGACGACGTTGTTCACGCTCGCACCTTCGCCAGGTAGCCCTCTACGTTGCGACGAAGCTCGGCGACGGAGTCCCCGCCGAACTTCTCGAGGAGCGCCCCGGCCAGCACCAGCGCCACCATGGCCTCACCCACCACTCCGGCGGCCGGGACCACGCAGATGTCGCTGCGTTCGTAGTGGGCCCGCGCCGGTTCGCGGGTCTTCAGGTCGACAGTCTTGAGGGGCTTTAGCAGGGTCGAGATTGGCTTCATGAAGCCGTGGACGACCACCGGCTCGCCGTTACTGACGCCACCGGTCACGCCGCCGGCGCGATTCGTTTCGTGATGAAGCCCGCCGCCGTCGTAGGCGGGGCTGTCATGGACTTCGGAGCCCGGGCGCTGGGCCGCCTCCATGCCATCGCCCAGACTGACCGCCTTGCAGGCGGGGATGCTCACGATCGCCTGAGCCAGCAGCCCGTCCAGCCGGGTATCCCATTGCCGGTAGCTGCCGAGGCCGGGCGGCACGCCGTCCGCGACCACCGTGAAGACGCCCCCGAGCGTATCGCCATGCTCGCGCGCGGCATCGATGGCCGCCACCATCGCTGCGCCGGCCTGCGCATCCGGACAGCGCACGGGTGACGATTCGACCGCGTCCCAGTCGATCGACGCGCCGGCCTGGCATTCGATCGCGCCGATTGAACGGGTGTAACTGCGGACCTGAATGCCGAACTCTGTGAGCAGCAGCTTGGCGACACCGCCCGCCGCGACGCGCGCCGCGGTTTCCCGGGCGCTGGCACGTTCCAGCACGTCGCGGGCATCGTCCGCGCCGTACTTGAGCATGCCGGCGAGGTCAGCATGACCCGGACGCACCCGCGTGATCGGCTTGCGTTTGACCTCGGCGGCGTCGACGGCCATGACCTGGCGCCAGTTCTCCCAGTCACGGTTGGCGATCTCCAGCGTGATGGGCGACCCAAGCGTGAGGCCGCCACGAACGCCGGCGACGATGTGCGCGATATCCTGCTCGATCGCCATCCTTCCGCCGCGGCCATGACCGCCCTGCCGGCGGCGCAGGTCCGCAACCAGGTCCTCTTCGCGGACCGTGAGACCGGCAGGGACGCCGTCCAGAATGACCGTCAGGCGCTCACCATGTGACTCACCCGCGGTCAGGAAGCGGAGGCTCACGCGTGCACCCCTTCAGCCGCGCGCTCCAGCGCGGCGCGCATCGCCTCGATCGGGGCCGGTCGTCCCGTCCAGATCTCAAACGCCGCGGCGCCCTGGTACAGGAGCATGGCCCGACCCTCACCCGACCGGCGGCTGCGCAGATCGAAGAGGCGCTGGTCGGGTCGTAGCCAGGACGCGGGCGGGAGGTCGGCGGGCGTCGCGTTCACGACGAGGTCTACCCGGGTGACCATTTCCCGCATTTGATTCATCTCGACCGGCCCGCCGCGCTCAATCTCGAGATCCCGGCACAAGCGCCGTGCCTGCTCGAGGTTGCGAGCGATAACCCAGACTTTGGCGGCCGGCTGCAGGGCGGCGGCGACCGCCCGAGCGGCTCCGCCGGCTCCGATGATCGCGGCGGCGCGGTAGCCCCCACCCCGACCGCCGGACTGTTCCGCCAGGGCGCGCTGGAATCCTTCGACATCGGTGTTCCAGCCCTTGAGGGTCGACCCCTGCCGGCTAATGGTGTTCACCGCGCCGATTCGAGCGGCCTGCGGATCCAGCTCATCGAGGTAGGCGATGACGGATTCCTTGTGCGGGATGGTGACGTTGGCGCCGAGGATGTGCTCGTCGGCGCGCAGCTCATCGATCACTCCAGCGAGACCGGCACGGTCCACTTCACGAGGCATGTATTGGCAGTCGATGCCCAGCGCCGCAAAAGCCGCGTTTTGCATGCCCGGCGAAAGGCTGCGGGTAACGGGCTCGCCAAGCAGAAGGACGATGGATGGATCAGGAGGCATGGGTTACCTCGGAAAGGGTTGCGAAGAATTCCGGATAGGAGACGGCGACGCAGTCGGCGTCTTCAATCCTGGTCGGGCCCGTCGCCGCCAGACCGGCAATGGCCAGCGCCATGGCGATGCGATGGTCGCCGTTGGATGCCACAGTCGCGCCGCGCAGCGCGCAGCGGCCGTCCACGCTGATTCCATCCGGGCGCTCATCGACCGAGGCGCCCATCCGGCGGAGTCCCTCGGCCATGCCCGCAATCCGGTCACTCTCCTTCACGCGCAGCTCGGCGGCCCCCGCGATGACCGTCCGGCCTTCGGCCTGAGTTGCGACCGCCAGCAACGCCGGGATCTCGTCGATCGCCGCGACCACCTCTTCCGCTCCGAGCGTCACCGCCCGAAGGGGATGACCGGTAACCCGCACCGTGCCGTGCGGTTCCATATCGGTCTCCGCCAGCTCGACCTGGACGGCCGCCCCCATGGCCTCGAGGATCCGGAGGAAGGCCGTTCGCGTGGGATTGAGGCCCACCCCCTCGATCGTGATCGACCAGCCCGGGCGCAAGGCGGCTGCGGCTATCCAGAACGAGGCGGACGAAAAGTCACCAGGCACGGCCAGCTCGATCGCATGCAGCGGCCGATGCGACGGCCGTAGTTCGACGGTTCCCTCCGCGACCCGCAGGTCAGCCCCCATGGCAACGAGCAGCCGCTCGGTGTGGTCGCGGGTGGGAGCCGGCTCGACGACCGTCGTCGGTCCTCTGGCGGCGAGACCGGCGAGCAGCAGCGCGCTCTTGACCTGCGCACTCGGCACCGACAGCAGGTGACGACGTCCCTGAAGAGCGGTCCCGGTCAGGACCAGCGGAGGATGACCGTCCCGCGATTCGATGCTGGCGCCCATCTTCCGCAATGGCTCGACGACGCGAGCCATCGGGCGCCGCCTGAGCGACGCATCACCATCCAGGGTGGCGGACACGCGGCTTCCAGCGAGGACGCCCGCCAGAAGGCGCATCGTTGTCCCCGAGTTCGCGCAATCGAGTGGGCCGTGCGGTGTGGAGAACCCAAGGGGGGTGAT
>WNGO01001899.1_pt1 | contig 15433 bp, 16 predicted proteins | sample 5400511 | NCBI WGS metagenome assembly WNGO01 (sample SAMN13153380, study PRJNA577476) | soil metagenome | isolation source: 20 cm soil or saprolite under Garry oak tree replicate 2 | place: USA:California | collected 2016-06-15 | reverse complement strand
TTGAAAGTCACGGTGGAGTCGTCCTGGATGCTACCTTTTCAAACCGAGCGAACCGTGAATTTCTGCGCAAAGAATGCAAGAATGCTCACGTTGGTTTTCAGTTCGTTGAGCTCGATGTCGATCCTGGCGAAATCGAGCGCAGGCTCAGGGCGCGCGAGCAGAACGTCGGCGAGGTTTCTGACGCTCGGCTGGAAGACCTTGAAAAATTGAACGCCGCTTACGAGCCGCCGTCGGAACCTGCGGGGGGTCTGATTCGCGTTTCCGCGAACAAGGAGGCTTCCGATACCGTGAAGGCGGTGCTACTGCGATTGACCGAGAAGTCCGCCAGTTCGCCGCAGCGAATCCGTCCCGTGGCGGATCGGGCGGATTCGTCCCGTGGCAAACAGCTTCGCTAGTTCAATCGGGCCACAATCTTGGCGATTTGGTAGCGAAAAAGTTTCGCGCCGCCGGAGGCGGGATGGCGAACGTAATGCGCTGAAACATCTAAATCTTTATGTTGCGCATTGGCGATGCGACCGAGCGCCACGACTTTGTCGCATGGAAATAAATCGAGAAAAGCTGTAAGCACCGGGATTCCCGCGGATTGTTCTGAACGAGTCGGCGACCTGTTACTCAACATACCGCGATTCGGATCAAACGAATGCCACGGGAACGCATTCCAGAGAACGAATTCTTCTGACGATAACTTAAATCGCAACAACGTACTCCAGACGATCGTGGCGGTCGGCTCGGAAAAGCCATCCGGACATTTTCCAGGTTTGCTAGTCCGCTGCGGAGTGATTCCCAAGAGACTGTGTTCCGGCGCGATGCCAGTTTTTCGTCTAAGCAAAAGCCGTTCGGATGTCATCGGTATCCCCGTGAAATGTCCGCCGCGATAGCCAAGCGCTTCGCCGATGACTGCGAACCGTACCTTTCCTAACCGCTCACGCAGATAAGCGCGTAGATGTTCTCGCCGAATGCGCGGCGCGCTTGGGGCGAAGTCGTTTTCCTTATCAATCTGCCACCACGGATTGAAGACCGCGCCGGACGGTGAGTTTTTCAGTCGACGCAAAAATTTCTCAATCGAATCGCCGGACATAATTTACCTTACGTCTAAAATGAATTCGCAGCCTTCGTTGCGGGTGTTTCTGTGCGGCGATGTGATGACGGGCCGCGGCATCGATCAGGTGCTACCGCATCCGGTGGATCCAGTTTTGTACGAGCCGTACGTGCGCGATGCGCGCGAATATGTCGATCTGGCCGAAAAAGCGCATGGCCCGATCCAGCGATCGGTGACCTTCGATTACATTTGGGGCGAGGCATTGGAGCTCGAACGCGCCCAGGTCGATCTTAGAATCGTAAATTTGGAAACCTCCATAACGTCGGCGAAGACGCGCTCGCCTGACAAAGCGATTCACTACCGCATGCACCCGCACAATGTTGGTTGCCTGACCGCGGCGAGAATCAATGCCTGCGCCTTGGCCAACAACCACGTGTTGGACTGGGGTTACGCGGGATTGTCCGAAACGCTGCAAACATTGTACGCGGCTGACATCGCGCATTCGGGCGCGGGAAGTGATGCGAAAGAAGCAGCAGCGCCCGCAGTATTGAATGTGCCAGGCAAAGGACGGATGCTGCTCTTCTCATTTGGATCGACAACCAGTGGGATTCCGCGGGAGTGGAGCGCGACCGCATCACGCCCGGGAGTGAATTTGCTTGATGATCTTTCCGAGGCGACAGCCGTGCGAGTCGCGAGCCGGATGCGGCAATTTCAGCAACCAGGCGATCTGCTCATTGCCTCGATTCACTGGGGCAGCAATTGGGGCTATGATATTCCGTCCGAACAGATCGCATTTGCTCATTGTTTGGTCGAGAAAGGTATCGCATTGGTACATGGCCATTCCTCTCATCACGTGAGGGCGATCGATATCTTCAAAGGACATCTCATTCTTTATGGCTGTGGAGATTTCCTCACCGACTACGAAGGGATCAGTGGTTATGAAACGTTCCGGGGCGATCTGGCTCTGATGTATTTCTGGCTCTGCAATCTTCTAAACGAACTTGGAAAGCCACTCGCGACCCAGATGCGTCTGGGAGAAGATGATAGCCTGACGCTCAATTGGTAGTAAGCGTGCGACGCTTTCGATGATTTCGATCCGGCAGGCTCCCCGTAGCGAGTCCGTCCGGTGGTGGGCGAGGCTCTTTTCCTACTCGCGGCGCATAACTGCTTTCCTCGAACCGCGTGAGGAATCGAGCAAGCCGTTGCTATTTCGGCGCTTTGACCGCGCGCAACTGTTGGAGCATCCCGAACATGTCCCAATTGGCCCAACTCTCGGCAATCTTGCCATTCGCAACGCGATCAATCACGATGCCGGTCCAACTGGCACGCCGGCCCGTAGCCGGAATGCCCATCATTTCGCCTTTCTGCGTACCTGTGGAAACAAACTGCGTCGCAACCATATCCCCTTTGGCGATCTGCGCGACGATCCGGTCCTCGAAATCGGGAAACGCTTCATGGAACGTGGTAATAAACTGCCTCCACGCGTCGAGTCCGCGAATTGCTTCAGCGCGGTCCGGATGATGATGCTGATGGTTCACGTAATCGCTCCCGAAAATCTGCTCGAGACTTTCTTTGCTTCCCTGTGTCCAAAGGCCGATAGCCCGCCGGGCCAAATCTTTGTTTTCCGATAACGACATACTGTTCCTCCAGTGCAAGAAAGGATGACCGTAGCAACTCGTCACGCCCTGGCAAGTGTCGTTGATGGCCCGCAATTCGGCGCCGCGCGTCCGGGATCGCATCAATCTCTAAAACGATTCAATCTTTACCGATAAATCTCGCATTTCTCGGCACGCGTGGTGAGTTCGTGCAAGAAGCGCTCGACTTCCGCCGGGCTCTTAAGCGCATAGTGCGCGGCACTCGACCGCGGCTGCTCACTTACAACGATGCTGATGCCAAGTTGCCGCAGCGCGCGGAAGGCGTTTTCGTCGGTGAGATCATCGCCAATGTAAAGCGAAAGCGCTTTCGACTGGTTCAAGCCCAACGTATCCAGCAGCCAGATCAGGGCTTTGCCTTTGTCCCAATCGATGTTCGGCTGGAGCTCGTAAACTTTTTTACCCACGGTCACGCGCAGCTCGCGACAGTGCGCAGCCGCTTCATTCACCGCTTGCTCGACTTTGAAAACATCGCTGTCGTCCACATTCCGGTAGTGCGCGGCGATGGAGAAACGTTTCCGCTCTAGGAGAGCACCAGAGACGCCCGCGAGTCTTTCATGAAGCTGTTTTTCTGCAGCATCGAGAATTGACAGAAACTCTGTAGCCATTTGTTTGTGCAGGCCGCGCGGCCCGGCGATGTCGAAGCCGTGACTGCCGGCATAAACGATTCCGTCGATATCGACGCGGCGCCGGATGTCCTCCAGATCGCGACCGCTAAGGATCGCGACTGGCACACGATTAGCCAGCGTCCGCACCGCCTGTCGCATTGAATCGGCGAGTACCGCTTCCTCCGGTCGGTTGACGATCGGCGTGAGCGTCCCGTCATAATCGAGGAAAACAGCAAGCTGCCGTCCGCGAATCGCGATCTCGTGGACATGATCGAGCGCGGAAGGAATTTTGTTCCCAAGTGAGTCGTGACTGGGCGATCTCCGCATCATATTCTTCGCACATGATGGACGCACCAGCTGCGGGCGCAACCCAACAGCGGCGCACGATTCATCTGTGAAATCCGCGCCCATGAATCGGCTTATCCTCGTGTCTAATCGGTTGCCATTCGCCCTTGAGCGAGTAGGAAGCGGTCCATGGATCGCGACGTCCTCTGTCGGCGGGCTCGTCAGTGCCATCGAGCCAGTGTTGCGCGAACGCGCGGGGACGTGGATCGGCTGGATCGGCATGGCGGGTGATATCCCGCAGGCGCCTCTCGCCGACGCCTCGCGCAACGCCGGTTACCAAGTCATACCAGTGGCGTTGAGTGAGGCGGAGCGTGACGAGTTTTACTACGGCTATTCCAACGAAGTCATCTGGCCGCTGTTTCACGACTTACAAAACTTCTGCAACTTCGAGCCGGCCTTTTGGCAGACTTACAAGGCGGTCAATCAGCGTTACGCCGAGACCATCGCGCAACACTGCGAGCGCGACGATTTCATCTGGGTGCACGATTATCACCTGATGTATGTTGCTCAAGCGCTGCGCGAGCGCGGCGTAAGCGCGGCGTTGACGTTCTTCCTGCACATCCCATTTCCGGCCTACGACATCTTCGCCAAGCTGCCACAACAACAACGGCTATTGCGCGCTCTGCTCCAATTCGATCTTCTCGGGTTCCAGACACGCCGCGACCTCCGCAACTTCCTGCAATGCGTACGGCGCGTGCTGCCCGACGCGGCCGTTCATACCATTGCGGGGCTCCATTTAATCCGCGTCGAAAAGCGCGAGGTCCGCGTCGGCAGTTTCCCCATCGGCATCGATTTCGAGTCGTTTGAAAAAGGCGCGGCGTCGCAGGAAGTCGCGCAGCGGGCTGAACAGCTGCGCGCCGCTTTTCCCGGCTGCCAGCTCGTTCTCGGCGTGGATCGGCTCGATTACAGCAAGGGAATTCCCGAGCGCCTGCGCGCGTTCCGCGATGGATTGGAGCGGTACGAGGAACTGCGAGGTCGCGTGGTCCTGATCCAGAATGTTGTGCCGAGTCGAGTAGAAATTCCCAGATATCACGAGTTCAAGGATCGCATCGATCGTTTAGTCGGCGACATCAACGGTCGCTTCTCGACCGATACCTGGCTGCCCGTGCATTATCGCTTTCGCCGCCTCGATCGCGACGATCTGCTGGCCCACTACCGGGCGTGCGAAATCGCGCTGGTCACGCCGCTGAAAGATGGGATGAACCTCGTCGCCAAGGAATATTGCGCATGTCGCATAGACAAAAGCGGCGTGCTGATTCTCAGCGAATTCGCCGGCGCGGCGGAGCAGCTGAAGCGCAGCGCGCTACTGGTGAATCCCTACGATGTCGAGCAGGTGGCTGACACGATTTTGAAAGCATTCCGAATGAGCAAGGCGCAACGCAGCATGCGCATGAAGCGCATGAGACAGCTGATATCGAACGAGAACGTGTTCTCGTGGGTAAATTCGTTTTTCGCGGCAGCATCGCGATCGCCAAGTGATTCTGCACAGAATCCGCGATGACGGGTATTATTTTGCTTCCAACTGGCTTCGCAATTCGAAAATTGTCGAATGTCAGGAAACGCCCTGTGCGAGCTTCGCTACGTAATCGTGTAAGGCGTTCGTGATCTCTTGCTGCGGTTTTTCGCCGCGGCCCTCACGCTTCAGTTGTTGCGCGTCGAGCGCCTTGCCGAACACGACATAAATCGCATGTGGCTTGGGAAAAAACTTTCCCGGTGGCAGAGCTTGGTGCGTGCCGTGAACAAACACGGGAACGACTCGCGCTGGGAAATGTTCCAGTAGCATCCCTATGCCCGGTTTGAAGTCTTGCAACTCTCCATTGGCCGAGAGTCCGCCTTCGGGAAACCAAACGAGGTTCTTTTTGTTTTTCAGGATGGTGGCCCCAAAAGCCAGGCTTGAGCGCGCAGCGCGCATTGGCTCGACCGGCAAAATCTTTCCCAGCCGGCTGAGGAAACGCATCACCGGATTCGCGAGAACGATGCCGGTCCAACCAGCCCAATAGGTTTTGCGCAACTGGTTCCAGTCGAGCAATGCGGCAATCGCGAACGGATCGAGGTAACTGGCATGGTTTGGTGTCATCACCCATTGCTCGTCTTCCGGCAAATGTTCAAGTCCCTCGACGCGCAGCCGAAAGATCACGCGCATCAACACGCGATTCACCGCATAGAGAAAACGCGCAGTCGTAGCGGCGACCAGGCCGAGCGGCTCGAGCCATTGTTTTTGCTTCTCGTCGAGGACTTCGTCGGGTTTTTCCAACGGATCGACCGATTCGCCTTCGCTGCTCTCTGTCACTTCGTGCAGGAGATCGCGCACGGTCTCGATGCGCGCGATCGCTTCATCGGTCAATTCCACTCCGCTGGATTCGGCGATTTCCAGCGTGAGATTTAACCACTCGAGCGAATCGATTCCGAGATCGAACTGCGGACTTGTGTCCGGTGTCAGTCGCTTGCCGCGATACCGTTTCGCAAGCATTTCCCACACGGATTGCGCGGCGGAATCCTCCAGCAGTGCGCGATCTTCGCCCGACATTTCTTCGATCGACATCGGGCCCGCGGCGGGAGCCTTTTCGCCGCCTTCTTTTGCCTGGTCGTAACGTTCGGCCAGCCGATGACGCTGGATTTTACCGAGCCGCGTGCGCGGCAACGCATCGGGCGTGATAGCGTACTCCGAAATGCGCTGATGACTCGGCAACCGTTTTGACGCTGTCTCGATCGCTATGCGGACAGCGTCCTTTGCATCGCTTCCCGTCTGCTTCGGCACTACGAGCGCGACAAGCTTGCCTTTTTTCTCGAGCACGCCGATCTCGCGAATGGCGGATTCCTCGGCATACGCCGTTTCGACATCCTCGGTTTGGATTTTCTCGCCGCTTTCGGTTTTGATCAACGTCGACAGGCGTCCGAGCAGATGAAGATTCCCGTCGTTATCGAAATAACCCATGTCGCCAGTGCGGAACCATCGATTTTCGGCAAAGACTTCGTCGGTTTTGTCTGGAAGATTCCGGTAGCCGGCAAAGACATTCGGCCCGCGTGCAACGACCTCGCCGACCTCGTGTCCATCGATGCGCTCTTCTTTTTCGAGCGCGCTCGGTTCGATGCGAATCTCCACGTCCGCAACGGGTTTTCCCGCGGTGTCCAGTCGCGATGACTTGTTAGGCAAGTTTACCGTGAGAAGCGGTGAAGTCTCGGTGAGTCCGTAGCCGATGGCGACTTGCCAGCCGAGCGCTTCAAGTTTCGAACCTAGCTTGGGATCGAGCGCCGAGCCGCCAGACGCAAGCAGCCTGAGATTTTTGCCAAAGCGTTTGTGCAACGAGCGAAACAGCAACTTGCCGGCCCGTAGGCCGAATGATTTTCGCACAAATCCACTTGTGGCCAGAAAAATGCTAAACAATCTGCGCGCGATGCAGCCGGCAGACTTTACTCTCGCCTCAATTCCAGAATAGAGCGCGCTGTAGAGCCGCGGAACGCCTACAATCGCCGTCGTTTCGCCCTCCCGTAAAGCGCGCAGCAATTGCTGGCCACTCAGTGAAAATGGCAAAATCAGCGGCAGACCTAGGGCGAGCGGGGCCAGCATGCCGATCACAAATGGATAGACATGATGCAAGGGCAGCGGGAGCAACACACGATCCTCGCCGGTGATGAGCTGCACTTTGGCGGCCGTGTCGAGCTGCGAGATAATATTGCCGTGACTCAACGGCACGCCCTTCGGAGGACCGGTCGTTCCAGACGTGTAAAACAGAACCGCTTCGTCGTCGCGGCTGACCGCTGGAAGTTCCGTTTCCTCAGTTTCTATAAATCGCTCCCAACTTCGATCGTCGTTCTGGCCAGCGTCGATCAGGATGAGCTTTGGCCTTTCTTTGAGATCGAGTTTCTCGATCCGATCCACTCGCTTTCTTGTCGTGATGATCGCGCGCGCGTCACTGTCTTGCAGCGTGTGTCTCAGAGTCTTGTCGTCAAGCTGGACATCCAGGGGCACAGCGACCATCCCTGCGCGAATGATTCCCAGCACAGCCGCGATCGATTCCGGGCTGTTTTCCGAGAAAATCGCAATGGTGTCGCCGCGCTTGAAATCGTGCTTAACGAGCCCATTAGCGAACGAGAGTGCGCAAGCCGCCAGTTCCTGAAAAGACCAATGATATCGATCTTTCTTGCCAAAGACCACCAATGCCGTCTTCCTGCCGTGCTCGCGTAACGAGTCCACGACCGATTGCAATGTTCGCTCCGAGGTCATTTCTTTGGATGTTCTGCCTTTGCCACGCGTTTCGACGAAAGCTTATCTAAGCGGAGCACAAATTTCGTCGCGCGCGAGATGGGCATCGAACGCGAACTCGAAGCGGGCATTGCCCACGATGGGATGGAGTTGATTCTGCGATGAACAAGATTCGATGTAGAGTAGACAAAAGTCATGCAGCTGGAATAGCGTGATGCGACGAAGTATTTTGTATGAAGTCGTTTCCAATCTCGGTAATTGCATTGATCTTTTTGTCGCTCACGGCGATCATCGCGCAAGCGGAGGCGCCGGAAGAGAAATCGTTGGTCCCGCTGAAGGCCATCGCCGTGCTCCACCCCACACAGGACAACAAGGTTAGCGGTACCGTCATGTTCACTGAGGTCGCAGACGGGGTTCAAGTCCACGCGGAAATTACCGGCCTTACTCCGGGCAAACATGGGTTTCATGTCCATGAATTTGGCGATTGCGCCGCGGCCGATGCAAATTCTGCCGGCGCTCACTTTAATCCAACGAAACAGCCACACGCGGCCCCTGATGCGACTGCCCGGCATGTTGGCGACATGGGCAACATCGAGGCGGATACTTCGGGTGCGGCAAAATTGGATTATCTGGATCACAACATGTCGCTGTCTAACGACGACCGTTCGATCATTGGCCGTTCTGTCGTTGTCCACGCGAAAGCGGACGATCTCAAATCGCAACCGGCCGGTGACTCGGGAGCGCGCGTTGCCTGTGGCGTGATCGGACGGGCGAAAAGCCAATAGCGCCACCGATTCAACTGAGACGCAAAGTCATCTCCCAGCCCGGGACCGGAACGGTCGCGAACGTCCGATTTATTCTTGCAAACGAAAGTCCTCGTCGAAGGCGGCGAAGAGATCCAGATATTGTTCGACGTAACGGGTGAGCAGAAATTTCTCGCGTACAGCTTCGCGAGCCTTCTGTCCTATTTCGTCGCGCAATTTCTCATCCTTCAGTAGGCGAACGATGCATTCGGCGGCTTCTTCGACCGACGAAACGAGAAAACCATTCACCCCGTTCTCGATCTGGTAGCGAATTCCGCCGACGTTTCCGCCGATCACAGGTGTCCCTTTCCACATCGCTTCGGCAACCGTGAGCCCGAATCCTTCACGGAGCGATTTTTGGAGAACGACCGCTGCGCGGGTTTGCAACGCGTTCACCAGCGCAGTGTCGTCGCCGCTGGTCAGAATCAATATGCGCTCATCCTGGCAGGCGCAGAGGGACTCAAAAATCTCCCGGCCTTCGGGATCGTCAGTCGCGAAGTTGCCCAGCAACACAAGTGTGGCATCGACTTCTTTACGCGCGCGCTTGAAGGCTTCTACTACTCCCTCTGGATCTTTCCACGGATCAAAACGCGAAATTTGCACTACCAATGGCAAATCGGTTGGAATTTTGTAGTGCGCGAGGCGCTCGTGGATTTCGTCGTCGCCTAGCTCACGGTTTTTAATGCTGAACGGGTTGATCGCAGGCATGAAGACGCGCTGTGGCGGCTTCATCTCCTGCTTGTATTCGGGACAACTCACGATGACGGCGTCGTATTTGTCGATCCAATGGCGCAAATATTTCCACATTTCTGCATCGGGCCGTGAAAGATCGATATGGCAGCGCCAGATCCATGGGCATTTTTTTTCGTAGTGCTCGATGAACGGAAGCGGGTGCGGATCGTGGACGATGACGAAATCGTGCTCTAGAAAATTGCGGACGCTGTTTTCGTAAATGACCTGTTCGTAGATTTCTTTTTTGATGGCCGAGAGATCGATCTCGCCGCCTTGGAGCGCGTTGTGCATCTTCTTCGTGATCGAGAAAAAGTCAGCCGTTCCCTGAATTACGCGCCACTCGCTACGAAGACCAAGGCTGTTCATGAGCAGGGTAAGCGACGAAATCACCTCGGCCACTCCGCCCCCGTAATAGGTCGAATTGAAATTGGCTACGCGCAGATCTTTGAACTTCCCGGCCTTCTCACGGATACGCTCGACTTTTTCGCTTCCAATGAGCGGCTCGTAGTCTTCAATCTGTGTGATGCGATAACGCGCCATTGTTTAAGTGATTCGTTCGCCGTCGCAGACACGCTCGCCAATCGCGCGAGCGGCGATTAATTTTTTGCAGGGTTTGGATTTCTCCCTAATGCAAAAACCTAAAATCGACGACAAGCTGACGCTGCTGACCGACTTCGGTAAGACAGAAGCGATTTGTGCCGAGGTACTCGACGATCCCGCTACGGCAGGGGGTGTGTTGCTTAAAGTGATGACGCGGGGGCCATTCACGGAAGGCCAGCAGTGCTGGATCGTCGATCGCGATGGATCGAAAATTGGAGCAACCGTCGAGAACGTCTTGAGCCAAACGATCGACAGCGAAGTGACGCTTTCAACCGTGCTTCCCGCCTAACGACAGCTCGCGACTTTCCAGGAGAACCGCACCCGCTCGTTTCATATCATCGAACGCACGATCCACGTCGCCCGGTTCGAGGCCGATTCCACGACACCCGTCTGCGATCACGTGTGTGTTGAGGCCGAGCTGCCGCGCATCGAGTGCGCTGTATTTCACACAATAGTCCAGCGCCAGACCGAGCAGATAAATGTCCCGGATGGCGCGCTCCTTCAAATAGTCGGCGAGTCCCGTTTCCCTACGATGCGCATTGTCAAAAAACGTGCTGTAGCTGTCGATACGCGGATCGATTCCCTTGTGAAACATGTGAGCGATTCTGCTTGTGTTGAATGACGGAGCGAATTCAGCGCCGTGCGTATTTTGAACGCAATGGACTGGCCAGAGGATTTGCTCGATGCCATCGAGCTTGATGCGATCGCCGGGCTTTTTGCCCGGATGATTTGCGGCAAAGCTGCCGTGGTTTGGCGGGTGCCAGTCCTGCGTGGCAAGGACCAGCTCGAAGCGTTGCTGCAATTCGTTGGCGAGCGAAATAACTTCGTCGCCGCGCGGGACCGGCAACGCGCCGCCAGGCAAAAAATCATTCTGAAGATCGACAATGATCAAGGCATTCATTCGACTCGATTGCGCTGCTTCTTTGCGCGCGAGATCAATTTCGATCTTAATTCATGCAGTGAGTTTTCAAGGCCGACATCGTATCGGCGCGGCTTCTCAAATTTCAAAATCTCCGGCGGCGCGCAACTGAGTTGCTTGCGCGCATACTCACGCGACTCTTTTATTTGCGGCACGCGATAAACAAGTTCGCCTTGGCGAAAAATCGGAACGAGCAAATCGACATAGTCGGTCCGTGCGGGAATCTCAGTCCGCCTCTCGGTTCCAACGTCGACAATTACGGAAGGCTCGCTGATTGCGTGATCGATTTCATAAATCGCGTCAGCAATGAATCTGCCGCCCGACTGATAGAACCGGCGTACCTGCAATAAACCCGGGCACGACGTTTTCGCCGCCTCATCGGAAAGTTTGATCCGATACCGCCATTGCTCGCCCGGAGGCCGCACCGCGCCGAGTTTATAAACGCCACCCAACGCCGCGTCTGGCTGACCGGTGCTGAGCTTCGTGCCCACACCCCAGATGTCGATCTTCGCTCGTCGCCTTTTCATTTCCGCGATTGCGAATTCATCCAAGTCGCCCGAGCAAACAATCTTCGCATCCGGAAAGCCGGCTTCATCGAGCATTTTTCGCGCTTCGATGCTCAAGGCTACGCGATCACCCGAATCGAGCCGCACGCCGATGATTTCATGTTGATCTTTCTGCAACTTTTTAGCCACAGCGATCGCCCGACGTACGCCGTCGAGCGAGTTGTATGTGTCCACCAGGAAGACGCAGTTGTTCGGCAGTGCTCGGGCGTAAGTTTGAAATGCTTCGCGCTCGTTTTCAAAAAACATGATCCAACTGTGCGCTTGCGTGCCGCTCACCGGAATGCCGTAGTGCTGACCCGCGAGCAAGTTCGATGTTCCCGCGCATCCACCGATGTAAGTAGCACGCGTCGCGCTCAGACCGCCGTCCATTCCCTGAGCTCGGCGCAATCCAAACTCGATCACCGCGTTATTTTCAGCAGCCATGCAAACCCGCGCGGCTTTCGTAGCGATCAGGCTTTGAAAATTTAAAATAGTCAGCAAAGCGGTTTCCAGCAGTTGACAGTGAATGATTGGACCGCAGACCCGAATGAGCGGCTCGTTCGGGAAAACAAGCGATCCCTCCGGCATCGCATCAATGTCACAGCTCGGTCGCAGCGCGCGCAGATAATCTAGAAAACCGGCGTCAAACAGCGGGTTGCCGTCGTTTCCGCATTGCGAGGCGAGATACTCGATCTCACTTTCTTGAAATTGGAATTCTCGTACAAAATCGATAGCCGTCGCGAGCCCGCACGCGATGGTGAATTCTCCACCAAATGGATTTTCGCGAAACATGACGTGAAATGCCGCTTCGTGATCGCTCACCCCGGCTTTCCAATAACCACACGCCATCGTGACCTCATAAAGGTCCGTCGTCAGTGCGGAGAACTTATATGCTGGCGGGTTCAATTCTAGCTGGGCAATTTAGGCACGCGGGCTGTTTACGCGAGTGTCGCGGTAGCGCACGAGACGCGTGCGCTACCCACCCAGGCGGCCGGTTGAGCATCGGGCTACGTTCGTTAGTTGAGAGTAGATGAAAGCAAACAACACCAAAGGCGACCGCAGTTTTCCATTTCTCCGCGTCAACGAGCGCGAAACCAAGCCGCGCAAGCGCGGACTAACGGAAATCCGCGGTCCGTATTACTCAGTCGTCGGTCGACGTTACTTGGAAGACTTGTTTGAAATGATGGGCACTTATGTCGATTCGCTGAAATTCGCTGGCGGTTCGTTCACTCTGATGCCTCCTCAAGCTGTTCGGGAGATTGTCGATCTTTGCCACAAGCATGACGTGCTTGTTTCCACCGGCGGTTTCGTCGAGCGCGTGCTTGCGCAAGACGGAGGCGCGGTGCGGCAATACGTCACCGAATGCAAGAAGCTCGACTTTGATATTGTCGAAATCTCGGCCGGTTTTGTCTCAATTCCGACCGACGACTGGCTGCGACTCATTGAACTTGTGCGCAAGTCCGGAATGAAGGCGAAGCCCGAAGTTGGGATTCAATTCGGGGCGGGTGGCGCGACCGCTGCCGCAGAACTTGAGGCCGAAGGAACGCGCGATCCGAGCTGGGCGATCACACAGGCAAAACGATTTCTCGATGCGGGCGCTGAGATCATCATGATCGAGAGTGAAGGCATCACCGAGAATGTCGATCCATGGCGGACGGATGTGCCCGCGCGATTGATAGACGAGATCGGGACGGAGAAACTCATGTTCGAAGCCGCCGATCCGGATGTGTTCGCGTGGTATATTAAAAACTATGGCGCGGAGGTGAATCTCTTCGTCGATCACAGTCAGATTGTTCAGCTGGAATGCCTACGTGCCGGCATTTGGGGGACCAAGAGCTTGTGGGGACGCGTTGTGACTTACAAAGAGTCGCGCTGACAAATTTTGTCGGTTCGGCGGTCGTAGACCGCCGCTACAGTTCGGATTTCGCGCCAATGTGATCGACGAACCAATTGCTCGCCAGGTGCGCGACTCGCTCGAGGGCGCCCGGTTCTTCAAAGAGATGCGTCGCGCCGGGAACGATCTCGAGCTTCACTTCGCAGTGCATCCGATCGCGCGCCTGCTCGTTTAGTTCGATCACGATATCGTCGTCTCCACCGACGATGAGCAAGGTAGGCACTTGCACTTTCGGCAACGCTTCGCCTGCCAAATCGGGGCGGCCTCCGCGCGAAACCACCGCTCCGACATCTTGCGACCCCTCCGCAGCTGCAACCAGCGCCGCGCCGCCCCCCGTGCTCGATCCAAAATAACCAATCCGCAAACTGCGAGTTTCCTGCTGCTGCTTTGCCCAGTTGGTCGCGTGAACAAGCCGCTCCGCAAGCAGTTTAATGTTGAATCGAAGTTCGGCAGTGCGTGCGTCGATCGCTTCCTCTTCCGGCGTAAGCAGATCGAACAGGAGTGTCCCTAGTCCGGCATTGTTCAAAGTGCGCGCGACGAATTGATTCCGCGGACTGTGCCGGCTGCTGCCGCTGCCGTGAACGAAAAGAACCAGCGCGGTGGCCTTCTCGGGAATGCTCAAATTCCCAGAGAGAGCCGCAGGTCCAGCCTGAATTTGCACTTCTTCCAGGTGCATCATTCATTCCTCTGCGCAGCGCGTGCGAGCAGGTCGCGCACTTCTTCGTCGCTCGTTTGGGGAAAATCTTCGTAATACTGAGCGACTGCCTGAAAAAATTCGGGCGCGGTCGCGCAAATCGTTTCGTCGGCTTCTTCCTCGAATTCGCGACAAGTATCCGGCGGACCAACCGGCACTCCTACGACGATTTTCGCGACATCGCGCTGCCGCAACCCCTTGATCGCAGCGCGCATGGTTGCCCCGGTCGCCAGACCGTCATCCACCAGAATGACAACACGATCGCGCAGCTCCGGTGCGGGGTGCCCCTCGCGATAACTTTGCTCGCGCCGTTCCAGCTCGGCGGTTTCTCTCGCCGTTACCGATTCAATGGCCTCATCCGCGTTAGGCAAGGCGCGCATGACGTCTTCGTTCAAAACGCGCACGCCGCCGGAGGCGATCGCACCGGCGGCGAGTTCTTCAAAGCCGGGGACACCCAATTTGCGCACGATGAAAACATCGAGAGGCACGTTCAATCGCTTCGCCACCTCGTAGGCAACCGGCACACCGCCTCGCGGGAGACCAAGAACAATCACGTCATCGCGACCGGCATACTTAATGAGCTTTTCTGCGAGCAAACGCCCGGCTGCTGTTCGATTTGGAAAAGCTCTTTCCATGCGGCCTTTCCCGTTTTTTTATAGATTCTTCGAGGCGCGGGAGGAATCCTCCTTTGTGATTTCGCTTCTCGACGCCGCGGCGCGTGTTTCCCGCTCGAGGCGATCGAGTTTGTTTTCCATGAAAAATAGTGTCTCCAATTTTGCGTCGATGAGAATCTCAACGTTCCCAAGAATCAAGATGGCGGAAGGGGTGGGATTCGAACCCACGGCTGATGCGAAGCACCACAGAAGTCTCCGTTGCTTAGGTATTAGCGACATCAGCGGCTGTGATTCGCGTTTACGATGACCCTAACCGGATTCGAAACCAATTTGAAAATTTCGTGGCTTTGCGCAATTTCGCCACAAACATGCTTCAGACTGCGCGTTAGGGGGAAAGTGCAAATCGGGCAGTTTGCATGAATCGCGCAGAATCACGCAGTTCGAGTGTCCGAATTTGTCTGAAAACGTCAACATGCCCTCAAGAACCTCGAGTAAGTGGCAAGGCGAATAGCGGAAAACCATGTATTGACTGACACGGAAGCATCTCTCTTTGTGGTCCGGCAAACGTGGTCTCGTCATGTCTCCATCGGGCTCTGGTCGAGCAGCTTCAGCTGCATCATACCGGCATCGCCGCGCTCGTTAAGCTGCAAATCTGCAATCTCAAATGCCCGCGGTCCGTCGGCTGGGCTTGGTCCGGCACCAGGCAACTGAACGAGGACATGCTTGGAACTAGAATCCAGGACAACGGACGCAATCTCAAGCAACGGGGAAAACTCGATCCTAC
>WNGO01011302.1_pt1 | contig 15445 bp, 16 predicted proteins | sample 5400511 | NCBI WGS metagenome assembly WNGO01 (sample SAMN13153380, study PRJNA577476) | soil metagenome | isolation source: 20 cm soil or saprolite under Garry oak tree replicate 2 | place: USA:California | collected 2016-06-15 | reverse complement strand
TAATAAATAACAATTTTTTGAGGAAAATGTTTATTTATTAAAAACAAAAAAAAAACAACAACAATGTATAAATATTACATAGTTTGTATATTACTACTATCACTTCCTACTTCAACATTTAATAAAGACAGCTGATTCGAATCTTCCATTCTTTTGAGTTTACCAATATATTTGATTTCTACATCCAGTATTGTATATTTTTCTTCCAAATCTGTTATCTTTTTCTCCAAGCTATCCAGTTTGTTGTTTATTTCCATAATTAGAGTTTTTATGTTTTGAAGAATCTCTGTTTTCACGTTATGAACATACTTTATTGATGATACATCACTTTCTAATGATAATTCGTCTGCAGTTATATCTCTTATTCTACATTTACTTGCATTTATATCACCATCACTAGTTACTATTAATTTGCTAAGTAAAGTTGAGTAGATTAAATTTCTTTGTTGATTTAAATGAGAGTGATAATGCTTATTAGACGAAATAAACCTTCCAAATTTATCAATATTCATTTTAAAAAATTAAGCTATTCACTGCAAGTACTCACTTAAGTTCTTCTTCTAAAATGATTTTTAGATCATTAAAATTCTTTTCATAACTAGTCTAATCATATGTATAACTATTCAGAACTGTACTAATTATAAATATGTAAAGATTAGTACTCTGAATACACTTTCACCTGATTATTACTAAAAGTAATTAGTTCTCTACCAAATTACCATATTAAAAACAAATTAATATTTTTCTAAGTATTTTTCCCACCACTTATTTCTCAGTTTATCATACTTCTATATTGCTTTCCTTACTATATTATTCATTTTCAGTTCAGTTCAGTTCAGTCGAGTTTGGTTCAGTTTAGTTAAAGTGATACTAAGTTTGTAAAGTGAAAAGAAATTTATGCTTATAATACATACATACATATACTATATGTGTATAGTCTTCTAAATTTTTTGAAATTTACAGTATATACAATATATTTAAATAATTTTTCTTGAATATATTCTTAACTATTTATCAGATTATTTTAAAAAAATACTATGACAACTCAACAAGAAATGGTAAGTTTTAAAATTATAATTATATTAAAAGAATATATATATATAATTAGAATATTAAATTATTTCCTTCTCATATTTCTTAGAGAGGAGAGAAAAGAAAATCTGATGAGATTTTCAATGAGATTGCTGAACTTAATAAAATTGGAAGGTTGGAAGCTGACTGTCTAACTCCATTTAAGAAACTAACAGAGTTAATTCCAAATCAATTGTATCCGATTGTAAAAATATCAATAGTGAATGGAAAATATGGAAAGAACGTTGTAGCAGAATTAGAAGATTGTAAAGTGAGCTTACCAAATAGATTTACTAAAGTGCTAACTGAAGAAAAATTGGAAGTGATTAATAAGCAAACCTTAAAATTAAAGTATTTAGGGAAGAAAAATGCCTACTCAATGATAGAATTTGTTGAATAATTTTTAAAATATTATATACACTTTTAATACTATATTATAACTGTTATTTGACCTATATTTTCATAATTATAAATAACATATCCCCTCTTTTAGTTAGCCAACCTGTTTATAATAGCAATTATGTAGACTTGTATTTTTTCATCTAAATGTTAACTATTATCATTCTAATAGTGTAGTTCTTATAGTAAACTCATTACCTTTTTCTTTTTGTTACATTTTAAATAGTTTACAGTAACATTTTAAAACTCGGTTTAAATAGTATTATTTCTGTGAATATTTTTATAATCTATTTTGAATTTTATTTTAATATTCAATTATTTTATTTTTTTATTAATATGGATAACTTTATATTAAATACCACATACTTCACTGAAAATAAGGTTAATGTAATCGATATTGGTTTGAATCAAATTAATGACTATACACCATCAGTAAGGTTAGCAAAAAATACTTCATTCAATTCATCAAATGGAGTAGCAGAGTATGATATTCCTGAAGCAGTTGTGTTAAATGAAATGGATTGGTACAGATTAATTGGATTTTCTGAGAAGATTAATTCTTTTTTTTCATACACAGCACCATCACCACCACCACTAAATTCAATGCTTTCGGAAAATAAGTATGATTTTGAAGAAATAGATATAGGTAGTTATTTATTAGAATTTGATCAACAACAACAAGTTATAATATTTAAATTTAAAGTATACTCTTCCTTTTCTTTATATATTCCATGCTTGGATATAAACTTTTCTTTTTGGAATGAGATACTAAGATTACACACTTGCATTTCTTATAAATTCAAATTAATTGATAATTATAAATTTTATGCAAAAATTGTGCATTCCAAAATTGTAAATTATTTTTTAATCCAAATTTCCAAAAAAGAAGTAGAAAAAGATGCATTATCTTTACTTATTTTAAAGAATATACTAATATCTCTTAAATCAAATATTTTACCAAAAAGCCCAATTGAATGTAATTATGACCTTTTTAATAAAGATATATGTCTTAATATTGATGCTGAAATAAGAGCGCATTCACCTCCTATAATTTTTAGAGATATAGGTAATGCACTTACAAAATTTTCTCAATCGTCATATAATAATAACACTAATCAGTGGTGGTGGAATTAAATAAATATTGCACTACACATATGTATGTAAGATAAATATATTTATTATAATATAGTTTTATAATGTAATACATATATATTTATTATAATGCAATTGTTCTTTTAAAAAAATATATATACAAATTATTTATACATTTTGTTTTATTTTATTTAATATGGAACATCATATCCTTGACTTTCTACTTTCTCCCATTCATTCCATTTTCCCCATTCATCTAATTCATCAAATTCCCAATTTTCTTCATTTTCCTTCAACCGAGTTAATTCTTCACCTTCAGGTAATTGTTCTTTTTGTGGTAATGGTGTTGATAGTGATAATGATAGCTGACTCATCAATTGAGAAGTAGGTACAAATGATGGTATATTATTAGTAATCTTAAGATGAATAAATTCACACCATACTTTAAATTTGTATACATTATTTAGTGAACAGGTATATTCTTTCCAGGTATTATTTTTTTGTATATGATTATAATGAAAACATTGAGGTGCATTACTCAATTCAGGAATCCGTTTAGCTGGAGGACATTCCAAATCTTCTAAATCTATAACTGTTTTTGTAGGAAACAGATGTTGAATAAATTTACATCTTTCCTTTCCTTTAATTAATAAATTTTCTCCATCTTTAACTGTTTCCCGAAATAAGGCCATTGCAGCCTTTTTGGTTATAAATCCATCTTCCCAGTCAAGTCCATGATAATTATTCTTTAACCTCATTATTTGTTTTTTCCTTTCTGAAAATAATACTTTAAATGGGTACGGAGGTTTTATGATACAGTGAACTATTTTGTTCATATTACATGAAATAATAGCCAACTCTTTCATAATAAATCGATTTTGTAAGTCTTTAAATCCTTGAAAATCAATAATATAAGTTTTCTCCATAATTATTATTTTTCTTTTGTAAATATCAACTAATCTTATTAAGTTCCAAAAGCAAACTGAAGTAATATACCAAAATTATTAGGCTTATATAGATTATTTCAAAATTTTTATAATCTTTTTACAATACCAGATAAAGAAGAATATTGTATAATTCTATCATGTAGAATTAAACAGTAGCAACAAGTATTTGCAGGCACATTATTTTCTGTTTCAATTTCAATATGTATATCTATAGGCGCAGTTTTAATACTATCATTTTGATAATTACAATCAAATACTATAAGTGGTTGAGAATCTAAGAATTCTTTACGCTCTAAAATAACCTCATAATCTTTTCTTCCATAATAAGAACGTTGAAATTCTATATACATATTATAAAGTAATGCGAAATTATTTATAGAAGTATCTAAGTTTAAATTAGAATACGGATAGCTTTCTGAATTTAAATATAGTTTTATATCTTTTAATGTAATATGATCAAACTTGTCATTTTCCTTTGTAATATTATTTTTTCTTAATGTTTGAAAGCCTATTATAACATATCTAGGCTTTTCTAATTGGGAAGTTGTCATAACAGTCCAATTATTACGGGTTGTAGTAGACAGTGAAGGGTTTTCTTGAAATTCCCAACTTCTAAATGGTAATTTAATAATTTCATCTCTATCAATAAGTTTCATTAAACTGATTTTTGCAGCATCTGAAACTGTTACATGTGGTAAATACCAAGATATATTTTGTATTTCAACCTTAGCAGATGTATTTGAAGAAAATAATGCATTATTATCATTTCTAGACCTTAAAAGTATAAGCTCCTGTCTTACCCCAACTACAATTTTCTTATAGTCTTCGGCAAAACCTAGCCACATTTTTAATGGAACACAAACAGTAAATTGACCTGTATCAGTCATTACTTGAGTATTAAAATCAGTGTTCCATCCAGCATTAGTTAATAATTTATGTTCCGCTTTTGTAAATGATACAAGACCCTTCATAAGTGTGGCAATACCAAGATTTCTAGTCTTATCAACTTCTTTACTGTTGATTTCGTATCTAACTTCATCAAATAAAAATGAAATTCCATTTTGAAGGAAAAGAGGTGGGTCCTTTCCTTCTTCCACACTTCTTTCCAATTTTCCTTCAACCAGCAGAAAACTTTCTGATGGTAGCGTAAATATATCTTGTTGATGAATGTGGAAACGAATTTCATCGTTGTATGTAAAACGGGTTGAAGCCAATGGATGATACACATGATGGAGATATTTTGTAATAGTATTACCAACTTTCACTCCTTCAGAAATATTTAATATATTTGAATTTACACTCATTATTATTTTTTTAAAACAATATATATATATATTATTTAATTTTATATCCTAATGATTGAAGAGAAACACAACTTTCACGTGTTAATGGTATGAGTTGATGATGAGAACTGACACTTTTAGTTATTTGCTTCTTATATTTATATAATTTCTTTGAATGTTTCTTTTTATTATTATTTTTTTTGGTTTGATTGAAACAAAAAGTGGGATTGTGATTACTATCATTAAAAATTAACCCCATATTTTTTTAAATTTAATTGAATAGAAATTTCTTCTCCTCTAAAATTTAATAATCTTCCGTGTTGATCTGTAAGACGCAGGGTAATATTGTTTATAGTTCGAGTGCTAACAGGTAAATAAATAATATTTGTAGGGAGTAGACTCAATTTATACCCACTAGGAACATCAGGATAAAAGGCGAAAATTGTGTGGCATAGTTTACCATTACGAAAAGATCCTGCTACAATATTACATTCTACATTAATTTCATTAACTGAAGTAATCTGTACAGGTTTATCTGAATAATGAATAATATTTTTATCAAGTTTAGATGAACTAAAGCCTAATATTTTAATTACCGAAGCCCTAAAACCATTATATATTAAAAATGGACAATATATTTCAACTTTTAGTGAAATTGTATTTGGTTTTAAATAAAAGTTTATATTTTCTCCATGTCTCTTTTTAAGTTCATTAAAAATAAATAATTCAATTTCTTCAAGTTCATAAGATCCTTCTGGTATAGAAATGATATCAGTTGATCCATCATATGTTTCATAATAAAATTTATTATTTATATTATTTATAATATTTGGAATAGAATTGTATGTATTCAAACTATATAATCCTAAAGAATATGAATAATTTTCATCTAACTGTATGGAAGGGAAAAAATCTTGACTTATTTCTGTAGAATTGCTAGTAAATGAAAATAGTTGATCCAAAATAAAACAATATTTTATTAATATTAAAAAAAAAAAAAATTTATTGATATGCACAAATTATTTTATATAAGAAACATAAACATAAATGACCACATATAATACTATTAAATTCTTGATCTCTGTCTCGATTATAAAATATTTCTACATTATTGAAAAAAGAAATTAATTCCTTTGGAGGGGGAAGATTTCCAAAACTATCATAATAATAAACACAGTTACCATTTTTAAAGTATACTGTCCAATGTGTACCTTTCCCCTTTTTTATATCTAAATTTATAATTGAACATTCAATTTTTTTAGCCTTCTTTAATAATAAAATTTCATCTCTTGAAAATACTCCCCTAAAATACTTGGAAATACATGGTATACTTCTTACAATATTATTAATATCCAAATTAGATAGTGGCCTATTCCAGGGAAGTATTTTCATAAATTCTACAAGTTTTTTGGGGGATTTAAAAATAAACCATATCCTTTTTTATATGGACCTAAAAATAATCCATTACCAATACTGGAAGGATTTCCATCATTTAGTTTTCTGTGATTAATAATATTCTTAACTGTTTTAATAATAGATGGAGCATTTGAAGCTATAGTACTAATGCTAGCTAAACTTGCTAATATTGGGATAAGGGGTAAAACTCCACCAGTTTTTGGAATTGGTATTACTCTTGGAATAGTTTTATAAAACTTCCCTTTTTTTATTCTACGAATAGCTTTTAATGTCTTTGTTGTTAAATGTAATAAATTTTTATCATTCATTTTAGAATGATTATTATTTTGCTTAATACTATTTTTAGCTATTTTTACAATATTAGCAAATGAAGTTTTTTTCACATTCTTCCTTTTCTTGTTCTTCTTCTTCTTCTTCTTCCTTATAGTTTTATGTTTCTTACTATTTAGAATTTTCTTCATCTTTCTCTTAAGACCTGCACCTAGAAATCGTTTTGCCTTCATTGCGTTAGTAGTTATATATGCCGCAACTTTCTCAGATAAATTAGAATCTGATGCTTTAACACGATTCCAAGCCTCGTTTTCCAATGTTCTATCAGCTATATGTCTACTATTTGTATCCTTGTGTTGATTATAAAATAAGTCATGCCTTTTAGCAGCTTCATCAAGCTTATTAATACCTTTATCTCCTCGATTCAATCTTTTTTGTAATTTTGTACCAGGTCCTAAATAATTATAATGAGGATAATGTAATTCAAATGGAAGTTTATTTATAACAGTATTTAAAATTCCACAGCCATGAACTTTATGTTTAGAAGAATGTTTACTGGATGACATCTCCTTAGTATATGAGATATAGCCATTAATAATGTTCTTCTTTATATAGGCTAGATTACATATTATAAATATCTGATTTTGAGAAATTATTTCATAATAATTTTATCCTAGATAGAATATAAACATTCATTTGAACGTTCACCTTTTTCTCAAATATTATGAAGACTATTAGCCAAGAAGTGAAATTACCAATAATAGAAATTCCCACAAATGAAACAAATGGAGATGTACTAGCTAGAAGAAGACACGGCCCTCTCTTTCCCACAAGTATTAGGGCAATAATATGTGGTCCTAGTAATTGTGGAAAAACTAATGCACTTTTAAATATGATTTATAACCCTAATGGGTTAGCATTTGAAAATATATATTTATACTCAAAATCAAGATATCAACCAAAATATCAAGAACTTGAGCAAGTACTTGCAAAATGTCCAGAAATTGGATTTTTTCCTTTTGATGATAATGATAGTGTAATTCCACCAAATGATGCAAAACAGAATTCAGTTTTTATATTTGATGATGTGGCATGTGAAAAACAGGACCATATACGATCATATTTTTGTATGGGTAGACATAAAAATATTGACTCCTTATATTTAACACAAACATATACTCGAATACCTAAACATTTAATAAGAGATAATGCCAATTTCTTAGTATTATTTAGACAAGATGATATGAATCTTAAACATATTTATAATGATCATGTGAATACTGATATGATTTTTAACACATTTCGAGATATTTGTGCATACTGTTGGAATTCAGGGAAGTATGGTTGCATTATAATTGATAAAACAAGTGATATAAATAATGGACGATATAGAAAGGGATTTGATGAGTATATAATAGTGGAATAAAACTATATTCACAATAGTTTCATTATAACTACAGTAGAGATGGATCATAAATTAAGGTTAATTCAATTATCTAATTCTATTAGAAAAAAATACAATTTTCTTAAACATGGGGAAGCAGATTACCAATTAAAAATGGAGCGTAAATATAAACCCTTATTAGAACAACAACAAAAAAAGTTGCAACAGAGTCAATCGCAGCCTTTAGATTTAAAAATATCATTTGATGATGATATTTATGGGATAAAACGTAAAAATAATGGATCACTCTTTCTAGGAGATTTTCCAGTTACATTAAATAAAGGCTTTATATCACTTCAAGACAAATCATATACTTGCACAAATGGTCTTATATCACTATTATCAATGAAAAAACCAACTGATTATAAAGATGAAGATTTAAAGAATTACAAGGATATGCTGATATCAACTGGAACACATTTAACTAAAAAAGGGGATAGACTTAAATGTAATCGTAGCTACAAATATAATAAAATTATTAAACCATTATTTAGTGAAGAGTTAATAAAAACTCCGCCACAAATATCAACACCATCAACATCAAATATTAATATAGAAATTGAAAATTCTCTTTCACGTATTAAAAACCGGTTGGCTGCACTGAAGGTGGTTCGTAAACTTGACCTTCCAGAGGCAGATGAAAGAGAAAGTAATACAAGTGGAAATGGATTAATGAAAGTTATAAAAGGGGTAAAATCTCTAAGAGGGTTCTATTGGAATGATCCTAATGAGTTAGTTGAACGTCTAATACTTCTTCATGCTTCTAAAGCAGCTGGGAATACAAGTGTTTATAACGAAATACTCGCTATTGAAGAAGAACTCCGTGAGGCTAATATTATACAATAATGAAAACATCAAAGTCAACCAATGTCAAAGAAGATATTGCTAGGGAGTTACATACTCCAGCTCGTCGTAATTATAATAGAAGACATGTTAAAGTAGTTGGTTTTAAAGACTTATTTCAAGCTGATTTAGTTGAAATGATACCTTATAGTAATGTTAATGATGGATATAAATATATTCTTACTGTAATTGATGTATTTTCTAAGTTTGCTTGGGCAAGACCTGTTTTAAAGAAAGATGCAAAAAGTGTAACAAATGCTATGAGATCCATTTTATCATGTACCCAAGAAAGAAAAAAATTTTTAAAGCCTCCTAAATTTTTACAAACGGACGCAGGAAAAGAATTTTATAATTTTCAATTTCAAAACATGTTAACTAATGAATTTGGAACAACTTTATATAGAACTTTTAGCATCAAAAAGGCATCTGTTGTAGAAAGATTCAATCGTACATTAAAAACTAAAATGTGGGTTAAATTTTCATCTCAAGGGTCACATCGTTGGATTGATTTGTTACCAAATCTTATTTTAAACTATAATAATAGTATACACCGAACTATAAAAATGAAACCTAGTGATGTTAAAAAATGTGATGAAGAAAAATTAAAGGAAATACATTTTTTTAACCATAGACTACCTAGATGTGGTAAAGTAAAATGTAAGATTGGGGATTATGTTCGTATAAGTAATAATAAAGGAGTTTTTGAAAAAGGGTATGAACCAAGCTGGTCAACAGAACTTTTCATAATTACTCATATTTGTCCTACAGCCCCAGTCACATATAAATTAAAAGATGTATATGGTAATCCAATTCAAGGAGGTTTTTATAATGAAGAAATACAAAAAACAAAATTTAAAGATATATACCTTGTTGAGAAAGTTCTACAAAGACGTGGAAATAAAGTACTTATTAAGTGGTTAGGCTTCCCCAATAGTAAAAATACTTGGGAAAATATAAAAAATATTGTTTAATACCTTCGTTATAATATTAGAATAAGATAAATTGATATGTGAAAATAAACTTTATTACATATTTATAAATATATATATATATATTACATACATGTACACATTTTATATAATAAAAATATATATATATATTACAAAGTTTACAATTATTTTATTTACATTTATTGATTACAATCTACCTCCATTTCTTAACAAATAAAAGAAAATTTCTTCCAACCTTAATTTTAATTTCAAAAGAAGAGAATTTCTCTGCTCTACCAACAAATCATAATTTTGAAAAATAATTATTTTTTCTTTTTTTTTAAGTACATTTTCAATTTTTCTTTCTATGACTCCCCAAAAATTTAATTCCCTTATATCGCAAATTCTTGTATTTTTTACTGGGAGTAAATCAATGCTATCAATATAATCTCTATCAATAAAATCGGGTATTTTAGAACCAGTTAATAAATAGTGGTTAAATCGTTTTCTTTGATCACAAGGACCCATAGGTCCATAGCCTAAAAATCTGTCTGGTTCCCCATTTTTAATTTCTTTAAAATATTCATCGAAATTAAAGTTTTCTGAAATCTGCCAGCGTAAATTTTCATATACTCTGACTCTAAATTTGACGGACCAAGTAATTTCCTTAAATAAATATAATTCCTTTTCACTACAATTTACATACAACTTATTTTTACATACAACTGCACACGCTAAATTTTTCAGTGTTTGAGGATGTGTACATACAATAAAATTATCGTAATCCCATTGAATCGACATATTTAAATTTTCTAACAGATCTTGCAGCGCTATAATACACGCTATTACAGAATGATAAGCCTATAAAAATATAAATACATACAAAAAATAAATACAAATAAATACAAATAAATACATATAATACAAGTAAATAAAATATAGTATAATACAAAAAGAGAAGAGGAGCTAAGAAAATCAAATAAGTGAACTCATACTGGAGGAGCATGACTTATTATATTGGTTGTCCAATTTCACTTTGAATCAGCTAGGTGCAATGCTAGTTTTTTTTGTTTAATTGTCGAAATATTGTGTAATTTAGACTGAAAAGTAATTTGATCTTTAACTAGCATTTTATCTTCAAATAGACATTCTTTATAATTTTCAAATTGAATTTGGTTTTTAACAATATTTGTTTGAACTCCTTTAGCTCTTTTAACATTTTTACTAGGATTTGTTGTTTGGAGGGAATATATTTTGGAACAGATAAAAACTCCTTCAGTTATAAATGTACCAGACATTTCATCCTTAAATTTGCCTGGTACTTTTTTATTAACTTCGGAGTAAAGAGGATGATTTTTTGGATAGTCAGAACAATCGAAGAATTGAGAATTTTTTTGTATATAAGGATAAATATCTGCAGATTCAATTGATAGAATGAAAGAGTCTGTGTCCATATAAAGGAGTTCAAAAGGTATATTTTCAAAAATTTTAGGTAAATCATTGTAATAAAACTCGTACATATGCAACCTAGCTAATTCAAGAATGGCTGCACCAACATAAATAGGTCTGTTAAGTAATTGTCGCTGTTTGTATCGATGCACACCAACAAGATTTTCAGAGAAAGTTATTGTTTTTTTAAAGAATGGCGATGTAATTAATTTGGTAAGCCTCTCTTCATTGCTAACTAAATCAAACGTTATCCTACCTCTTTGATTTTCTATGAACTTTCCAAAACATGCATTGTTCATAAGCTTAAAGAGTGACTTTGCAAAATCAGAAGTAGCATGTTGACGGAATTCGGTATTTTTTTTAATATAATCAGCCAAAAAATTACTTTGATGAAAAGAAACAGCTCTGTGCACTGTTTTTAAAATTAGACCTTGATTTAGACAAAACTGTAGTGTTCGGTAATGTAAAACATAATTTTGTTTATTTTCTAAAGTACATAGTAGTTTGGGTATTTTAGAATTTGGAGGACATTTTTTTTCAGCACAGAGTGGGAGTTTATCATGTTTATCATGAAGAGAGATAGGATAATCTAAATCAACTTCCAAAAAGTAGCCTTTATCACCATCTTCTTTAATATTTTTAATAAAATCTGGGGTAAATTTAGACAAATTCTTTACAAATTTAAAATTAGAAATTGGTAATTTTTGACTCATGGCGTGTCCATACAAGTTATTCGCATCTAAGTACAATATTGTGTTTGGTTTGGCAGAACTGTCATAATCCGGTACTCTATGACAGTTTGCTTTGCTATATCTCCGCACAGTATTTGTTATCCCTCCCCTAATACCAGATTCGAAAAATAAATACATGTCCGGATTTGTTAGTAAGTCAAGTTTGGTTCCACTTAGCTTTAAAAAAGCTTCAAATGTGAAGCCAGGTAAAGAATAACAGTAGAGTGGATCGATAGTATATGCCTTCAAACATTCTTCTCTAAATGATAGAAAAGAATCTGTAAGAAGTAATACATCTATCTTGCAATACTCTACTAAATAATCTTTCAAGGTTTCACAATTAAATATTTTCCAAGCTTCTTTTGCATGTTTGTAATCTTCTTCGGTAATGCTACTTCCATCAAGAGATGAGTAAAAAGCAGAAGGAGGGGGTAGACTTGTAAGAGAAAGTTTACTCTCATTATTGAAGAATTCATAGGGAAAGAAATTTTTCTTTTGAGCATACTGGAACATAAGAGGATCAGGATAGGCTCTGGAGGTATGGATGAGGTTCATATGAGGAAGAGATTCAACAAGTGTTCTTAGAGAACTTGAAAGGAAACGGTAACTATCAAGATAACGCATAGAAAATTTTTGGGAAACAAACTCACTGAAAGAAATATAATTCTCTTCTGTGCATGGAATAACACTAATACGATTTTTGTTCATACCTACAACTTGTGCAATAATATGACCATCGTATCTGGATAAATTATGACAGAAAATTGGGAAAAAGTTTGGACGTTTACATTGAATATTACAATTTTGGTGAGCAGCTCCGAAAACATGATTGGTAGTGTGAGAGTGATGAATGACGCGGATATCACCAAAGGAAAATGATTTGAGACAAATACAACAGTTAGTTGAGGAATTAAAAGCTGATTCTTCTTGAGGAGATAATTTAGGAACAGAAGGATATCGCTTATACTCTTGTTCAATTTTAAGAGCATGAATAAACATTTGGGAATGGAAAACAGCTGGAGCATCCAATCCAACATAATGAACTGGACCTGCGTATGTGGAATTATTAGGACCGACAATGTAATAAGAAAATGCAATCGGGATATGATTATGGGTGATAACAGTGTTTGAATTATTATTAGGAGAGAAGACTGGAGGAGATAGCATTACCTCAAAATCTGCAAATGCTACAAAATCAACGGGTTGTGTCATGTTGTACTTTGTAAAATTTAGTGGTTTCCCTTCCATAGGAAATGAATACTGTGCAGGTTGCTCTACAGTTTCCTTACGACAATATTTCTTATGTAATGTGAGTCGTTCACTTGTTGGAAAGTGTGCGAAACAACGCTTACATACAAAAATACGATGGCTGTGTTTTGAAATCTGTGAAACTATAAGCGAGTTGAAGTTAGTTATATAGCAATAATGGGATGTAAGCTTATTAGATAAATAAAGAATGTCATAATGATCCTCTTTTTCAGTATCAGTAACTCGTATAGGATATACACGTTTATTACTAGAATCAAAGCCAAAGATATTGATAGATACAGTTGGATTATTTTTTAAGAAAGTAGTTATATTAGATACAGTAGTGGGAAATTCAATACCAGAAAAGTTGTAGGATCTTTTAGTACGAGTCTCTATATTAGTATAATTGGAAAGTTTTTGTCTGTTGGGACATTTTAAATGTTTCGAATAAATTGTATAACGAAAACAATAATTGTTTCCGGGTACATCATTCTTTACGTTAATTACAAATCTTTTAAGTTTCTTGGGTGTTGGAATAAAACTTCCACATTTTAAGGGATCATATTTATTTATCGCCACATTCATACCGGAAATATCTTTTAAATTCCAACCAGATTCTTTTAGACTCATTTCTTCATACTCCGCTAATAATTTTGAAATCATAATATCAATTTGAGAGGGGACAGTGTATTCATCAAAAATAACTGTATTTGATGTTTTTAATGTAGCTTCTCGCTCCTCTTCCTTTATATCATCTACCCTTGGTAAAGGTCTATTAAATATGCAGTCAACACTTATATGAATTTTAATACTATGATTCTTAAGAAAACTTAAAATAATATCTTCTAAAATATTCTTAAAATCTAATAGGTAATAGCCTAATGATGTTCCAGGTTCATATGGTTTTGTTAAAACAAGTGTGGTAATTCTACACTTAAATGCTGTATTACACGCATGCACTTGTATACCATTTTCAGGAAGTATATTCTCCACATTTTTAAAATGTTTCGCAGAACTCTCGTGTCTATCTAGACTAGCTTTTGTAGAGTAGTTAGTCTCACAAATATTGCAGTGAAAAGGTTTTTTAGAATCCTATTTAAAAAATAATTTAATATTAAAAAATTTGTATTAATAAAATTGTAAATTTTCTTAACTAAAAAGAAAAAATTATAATTAAAAATAATAAAATACGAAATTTTCTTTGAACTATTAAAAAATGTTTTATAATTATAGAAATTTTTTAAAGGATTATCATTTTTTTTTCTGTATATATATTTGTTAAAATTTTATTTATTTATTAAAGTTACAAATAAGAATTTTAAATATTAATTTATAAAATTTGATATATTAAAAATTGTGAAAAATCAATAAATTTCTTATCTATAAATTTTTTAAAAAATTCTTTATCTATAAATTTTATCAAAATTTTGTTGAAATTTCTCATTAGTAAATTTTATTGAAATTTTTTATCAGTAAATTTTGTTGAAATTTCTTATCAATAAATTTGGTTGCAATTTCTTATCTTTTTTTTATTTAGTACTTAATTTTACTTTTTGAATAAATTAATAAATACAAATTGTGGTGAAGTGGAAGTCTTTTATGTCTCCAGCAGGTCACCAGTATAACTAGGATTTAAATATATATGTCTTTTAAATAACCATAAATCAAATCTAAACTCACATTTTCAATATTTGAAGATAAATTTGATAAAAGGCCAGATCCATTGGTTTCTGGTTCACCATCGGTTTCTGGTTCAGAATTCATCTCATTATCATCATCAGACTCGTCACTGCTGCCACTTTCCTAATTTACACAATATATTTTTTATAAAAATTTTAGTATTATTAAAAATTAATAAAAATCTTTTAAGCTTACATTTTCATAAAAATCCCCGCTTGTACCAGGTTGATTATAAAAATCTCTACTGGTCCCCAGTTGTGGGTCATCATACAGAGATTTATTAGGTTCGTCAACAATGTTATTTTCCTAATTTAAACAGATTATATAAAAATATATATATATGTATTAAATATTTTAGGAAAATTTTTAAAATAATATATTTTGTGTAGAAATTAATATAATTGTAACTTACGTCATTTAAATCATTTTCTTTATCTAAAGGAGAGTTATTCATATTACTATTATAATCTGCTTCAACTTCCTAAATATTGAAATAAAATTTAAATAATTTATTGTCAGTTGTGAATATAAATAAATAAATAAAAAGTATTTCAGAGACTCACATCTACTGCTAGAATAAGGTTTCCTTCATCTACTTCTTCAAAATTGAAAGGATTATTGATCTTCTCAATTTCCTAAATAA
>WNGO01004557.1_pt1 | contig 15446 bp, 17 predicted proteins | sample 5400511 | NCBI WGS metagenome assembly WNGO01 (sample SAMN13153380, study PRJNA577476) | soil metagenome | isolation source: 20 cm soil or saprolite under Garry oak tree replicate 2 | place: USA:California | collected 2016-06-15 | reverse complement strand
CTAAGATTGTCAATCCACTTTAAGGAAGAACGTTCGGATTTCAGACGATGAGCGACTGAACCATCCGAATATCGAACGCTCGCGGCAACTCAAGCGACTTTCCCTCGCCCTTTTTATCAATGTTTTCACGCGCATGCCCGATCTATAACAGAACGGCACTGAGCTTGCTCAATCTCCGATATAGCGTTGGAACCAGAAAGTCACAGAGGCAAACCATGAATCTATTCATCTGGTCCGTCCAGATTCATTAATCTGGTGATCCGCGGTTCTCAAAGCAGACGAACAATGAATTTCTTCTCGGGAACGACAAGATGTCGAAATCGGCCAGGAGGTTTCATCATGAATGAGAAGCACGGACTGGTGTTCATCGTTGACGATGACAGGTGTACCCGAGAAAGCCTGAGCAATCTCATTCGCTCGGCAGGATTGAGCGCGCAAACATTTTCATCAGCGCAGGAGTTTTTGGCGGCCGAGCGTCCGAAGAGGCCTAGTTGCCTGGTGCTCGATGTGCAGTTGCCCGGCCTGAGCGGTCTGGACTTGCAGCAAGAGCTGGCCAAGGCGAGCATTAAAATACCCATTATTTTTATCACCGGCTATGGAGATATCCCGACATCGGTGCGGGCCATAAAGGCGGGGGCGCTGGAGTTTCTCACCAAACCCGTTAACCGTGAGGATCTGCTGCGTGCGATCCAGCAGGCGATTGCGTACGATGACATCGCACGAAAGCCAAACGGAGCCACCGGCACGCGCAATTTTGACGAGATCATCGGCGAAAGTCCGGCTCTGAAGCGTACGCTAAAACAAGTCGAAATCGTGGCTCCTACGGATTCCACAGTTCTGCTTTTAGGAGAAACGGGAACGGGCAAGGAGCTGATTGCCCGCGCGATCCACAATCTGAGTTTCCGCCGCGAACGGACTTTGGTGAAAATAAACTGCGCGGCGATTCCGACAGGCCTGCTTGAAAGCGAGCTGTTCGGTCACGAAAGAGGCGCGTTCACCGGCGCCATCGCACAGCGCATCGGCCGCTTTGAGCTGGCCAACCGCGGCACGATATTCCTCGACGAGATCGGGGATATTCCCATCGAGCTGCAGCCCAAGCTGCTGCGCGTGCTCCAGGAACGGGAGTTCGAACGCCTGGGAAGCACACGGACTATTCACACCGATGTCCGCCTGATCGCGGCCACCAATCGCCAACTCCGAAAGATGGTTGAGGACCGGAAATTTCGCGAAGACCTGTTTTACCGGCTGAACGTTTTTCCTATTTACGTTCCAGCCTTGCGGGAACGTTCGGAAGACATCCCCTTGCTGGTAAATCATTTTGTTCAGCGTTTTGCCCGCCAGATGAACCGGACCATTGAGACGATCCCCGCCGAAACAATGGCGGCCTTAACACGATATCCGTGGCCGGGAAACATCCGCGAGCTACAGAATCTAATCGAGCGGGCAGTGATTCTTTCTCATGGACCCGTCCTGCAGGTTCCGCTCCAAGATCTTGATAACTGCACCGCACTTCGCCGAGATAATCGCAAGGAGCAGACTCTGGAAGCAGCCGAACGCGTGCACATTCTGGCAATCCTAAACGAGACCCGGTGGGTTCTCGCCGGATCACGGGGGGCGGCGGCGCGCCTCGGAATGAATCGCTCGACGCTGCAGTTCCGGTTGAAGAAGCTCGGGATCATTCGCCCCGGATACGTGCACGAGCTTGAATTAATTCCGTGAATGCCAATCGGCTGGAACATGCTAGCCTGTTAGCATCGCCAGCTTGGCAGCCGGAGTTTGATCCGCGCTGGTCTACCATCCCGTCTGCCGAGCGTTGCCAAGAGTCCTACGACTGAGCGTAAGTGAAACGCCTCAGCCGGCAAATTGCTCAAGCCGTAATTGCCTAGCTCCAATATGAGAAAGTGCCAATCGGCCGGCAATTGCCGGCCAGATGGCAGTAGTCCATCGTCACCAACCTTGGGTTTCGTAGCTGATATGTGACTGTCCTCAAGTATTTGCGGCGCAATCCGCAAAATTTCGTACCTCGGCACAACGATTGCCTTTGATCAGAACAATTCAGAATAGCGGAACCTAAAAGGAGGATGCGAAAGATGCGTTATAAAATATTTCGCGCGCTAACTGTCGCGGGTGTACTGGTTCTTATGGCGACGGCGCGCGGTTTCGGAGCGGAGCCGGACGCTACGGTGAGAATCGCCGGTAAGTCCATTGCGGCTGGTGTCGGGTTCTCATGGGGCAGCGGTGTCTTGACGTACCAAGGGAAGGAATATCCATTTAGCATGACCGGGCTTTCGGCTGGTGACATCGGCGTTACGAGCATCGAACTCTCCGGCAGCGTTTTTAATCTAAAAGCCCTGGATGAATTTAACGGAAATTACACCAGCTTCAACGCCGGGGTGACTCTCGCGGGTGGAGGCGGCGGCGCAACGATGAGGAATCAGAACGGCGTTGTTATCAATGTCGTTGCAACGACGCAGGGGCTGAACTTTGACCTCGGTGTTGACGGAGTCAAGGTGGAACTCAAAAATTAGTCGTGCCACTCGATACGACCATATGATGGACCCCGCATATGTTTCTGCTTTTGCCGCTCTGGCCGGAGCGGGTATCGGCGGCGCGACGTCACTCGCGACATCATGGATGACCAACTGGGCTCAAACGAGAGCACAGCGTGTCGTGCACAAGATCGAAAGGGTGGAAGAATTATATAAGAATTTCGTGGAGGAGGCATCACGATTTTACGCAGACTCCCTGGTACATGAAACAGCCGACGTCTCGCAGCTTATTAGACTGTACGCCATGATCAGCCGGATGCGTGTGCTCTCGTCTCCGAAGACGGTCGAAAACGCAGAGAGAGTTGCGCGCATGATCGTCGATACTTATCTTGCGCCGAACAAAACTTTCCCCCAGTTACGGGACATGGTGAACCGCGGGGCGCTCGATCCCTTGCGCGATTTTAGCGAAGTTTGTCGCGAAGAGTTGGGGAGGTTTGGATACTTCTAAGGAGACGACATTCAGATCGATCCCCACGTCGCTCACTTAAAGCAAGAAGAACGGACGCGATGGAGTTAGAGATGCGCGGATTAGATCGCTCCTGTGCTGACAGCTAGCCCGGATCTTGCGGCGGTGGTGAGGACGATTCGCCTTCCGGCCATCTAACCAACTTGACAATTTAAATGGATTCAACCTTTTCGAACTCGCCTAGTAGTCGGCTCTACTTACCTCATTGAGCCTCGATTTCGGTTTTTGCTGATGTCTCATCTCGTTCTTAGTGATCGCAACTGAAGATCTCGAGACGCAAAAGCCCTCGATGTTTTCCGATCCCCGATAGTTATAAATCTCGCCGCCGAAAAACGGCGTGGCACGGCAATTGCCACTGTCGTAGGCAGACACAGAAAGAGGTAGCGATCGAATGAAGATTATTAACATGTCGTTCTTAGCCGCGCTCTTGCTCCTCGGAACTGACCTCGTCGCACGCGCAGCAATGCAAGGTGTCGAGCTGGCACTTGTTTTAACGGCGTTTGAATACAGTTGTTCCTCGGCGAAGCGCTTATCCAGATGGGCAAGAACGAGTTTCTGTTTGAAAATCACCAGTCAAACAAATGCTAAGGGTCCTATCATCTAACTCAAGGAAAAGCTTCCAGACCCGGGGTATAAGAATTGCGCAATTACTGTAAACGAAGGGTTGTCTGGGATCAGGCGGTTAGAGCGAGTGTCATCGTAAAAGGAATAGCTATGAGTTTATGGCAACTTATTTTTACCCAGAGCAAAGTTAACGGCGGCGTATATGACGGAGATCGACTGCTCACGCAGAATTGGCAGTGGCCCAACGAGACTTGGTTTCAAACTCGGTTGCATGAACTTCGTAGAAGCATTTGCAAATACTCCAAACAGTCGGAGCAACCGTGCTCGCAATAACTCTAATCTACAACAACGACTGGATGCGAAATTCTGCAGATCAGATGAATACGGCGGATGCCAACTGGCCGGCAACTGCCAGCCCGCTAGCACATTATTTCTGGCACCGGAAAATTCTCAGTTCATATGTTTCGCACGCTGACAAACGATACGGCTGCGCATCATTCGGCATTGCAATTGCTGTCAATGCGAGTCTGAAAGAGGACGACCAATGAAAAACAATTTGGCCTGGGCTTTACGGCTGACAGTTCTTTCGCTCGCAACATTTGTTGCTCAAGCTGTTTATGCGGATTCTCCGGCACTCAGGGATCTTAAGATCCACATTGCCAGCGTTCAGCAAGTATTGGTTGATCCGAAATTGGCCGACCCACAAAAGCGCCTTCAGCGAAGACACCTCGCGCTCACGGTTGTCAATCAACTCTTTGATTTTCAGGAAATGTCGCGGCGTGCACTAGGAGCGAATGCGCGCAGATACAGCGATCGGTTGGCAGAATTTACGCCGCTGTTCGTTGCATTGTTGGAACACGCCTACATCGGCAAATTAGAGGAGAACGGCGATGCAAAGATTCAATACCTCAAAGAGATCGTTGATGATCAGGATGTCGAAGTGGAGACAAAGACGCAACTTAAAGATGGAAGTGAATATAGCGTCACTTACAAACTTAAATTTAGCCCGACCGGATGGCGCGCCTATGATGTTGTGGTCGAGGGCGTCAGTTTGGTGAATAACTATCGTTCCCAATTTGACAGGTTTCTAAGCAAGAAGTCTTTCGATGAACTTCTGCAAGTGCTTCGGGAGAAGAAAAGCAATTTAAGCTAAGCGCCGGCCCTAGGGGCAGTTCAAGGAGATTTTAGTGATGAAATGCCAAAGATGCTTTGATGATCGAAGAGTCGTGTGCCGCGTTACTAGCGATGTCATCAATTTAACAGTATGCGCGAGTTGCGCCGCGGAAGCTCGGAGATTGGGGCTGGCTGTTGAAGTTTTCAGCGTCGGAGAATCAAAAACCCTCCGTGGCAGGAGCGCGTTTGGACATCAAGGCCGCACTTAATCAATTCTCTTTTCACCACAGGGACGATAGTACGCTCGTGGTGCGTCTTTCGGGAGCGTGGCGGTTAGGAGGGGAACCCTCTTCTGCATTTCTAGCGGACTGCGAACGGCAATTGTCCGCACAAATACGCGTCGTCGCTTTCAAGGCGAGCGAAGTCATGTCGTGGGACAGCAGCGTTATAGTCTTCGTCGTTCAACTCTCGGGACTATGCTACCGCCACGGAATTCATGTGGACCGTGGCGGTTTGCCGCCCGGGGTGCGCCGGCTCTTGGCTTTGGCCGAGGCAGTACCAGAAAAAAAGGGCGCACGTAAAGAGGCGGCGAAAGCAACGTTTCTCGAACACGTAGGCCACACCGCTATCGGCGCCGGCGATTCGCTGGGGGAGATGCTGAAATTCCTGGGCGAGATGGCCGTGACATTTTTCCGGCTTGTGCGGCTGAGGGTCAGGTTCCGCGCGGTCGACCTTTTTCTTTTAGTCCAGCAGTGCGGCGCTCAGGCGCTGCCCATCGTCACGTTGATCAGCTTCTTAGTGGGCGTGATTCTCGCATTCGTCGGTGCCGTACAACTGAAGCAGTTCGGCGCTCAGATCTACGTGGCGGACCTTGTCGGCATCGCCATGGTCCATGAGATGGGGGCCATGATGACGGGCATCATCATGGCGGGACGTACCGGCGCGGCCTTCGCCGCCCAGATCGGCACCATGAAGGTGACCCAGGAAATCGACGCTTTTACCACAATGGGACTTTCTCCGCTGGAGTTTTTGGTATTGCCGCGGGTAATTGCTCTAGTTTTGATGATGCCTCTGTTGTGTGTTTACTCCGACTTAATCGGTGTCTTGGGCGGTGCTGTAGTTGGTCTGGGAATGCTCGATCTCTCCTGGACCACTTACATTGGCGAGACTTTGAAAGCGATAAGCTTAACCGACCTTTTCGGTGGCGTGTTTAAGAGCTCGGTTTACGGCGTGCTGATCGCGCTGTCCGGCTGTCTACGCGGTATTCAATGCGGTAACAGTTCCTCTGCCGTCGGTGATGCAGCGACTTCCGCTGTTGTTACTGGGATCGTCGCTATTGTTGGAGCTTGCGGGGTTTTTGCCGTTGTCTTCTACGTCCTGGGGATCTGACATGCTCGGAGGTCTTACAAATGGAAACCAGCAACCGGCCATTACCGTGAATCATCTCACCATGGCCTACGGCAGTTTCGTGTTGATGCGTGACCTCAACTTCACAATCAATCATGGCGATATCTTCATCATTATGGGCGGCAGCGGTAGCGGCAAAAGCACATTGCTCAGAAATCTAATCGGCCTTAACGAACCAGCCGGGGGAGAGATCTTTTACGGCGACCAAAATTTCACTAAAGCGGGTCTAGCCAAAAGACAGGAGGCTCTCACACGAGTGGGCGTTTTGTTTCAGAGTGGCGCGCTCTGGAGCTCGATGACGCTAATGGAAAACGTAGGCTTGCCCTTGGAAGAATACACGGATTTAAACCCGGACCTCGATCCTGAAATCTTATTTTTTGATGAGCCTTCGGCGGGACTCGATCCCATCAGCTCGCGCTTGCTCGACGATTTGATCCTGGACCTGCGCGACAGTTTGGGCGCCACCGTCGTGGTGGTCACGCATGAACTGGCGAGCATTTTCACGATCGGCAACAACAGCATATTCCTCGACGCGGAAACGAGGACGATGATCGCCGGCGGCGACCCGAAGGATCTCCTGGCCCATTCGAAAAATCCCACAGTGCACCGCTTTTTGACCCGCGGAGAGGGAGAACGACTATGAGCCAAAAAATCAGCCCGACCCTCATTGGAGCCTTTGTCGTTGGCGCCGTGGCTTTACTGGTGATCGGCGTCGTCGCCTTCGGCTCGGGGCAGCTATTTCGCAAAACGCAAGAATTCGTCCTCTACTTCGACGGTTCGGTCAACGGCTTGCACATCGGAGCGCCGGTAAAGTTCAAGGGCGTCGAGATCGGGTCGGTCAAAGATATCAAGTTGGAAATGGGACTGGGCAACCAAGTGCATAAGATTCCGGTCATTATTGAGATCGACCTCAAAAAGGTCATACGCCGTGGCGTCACCAGAGAGAAGGCGATGGATCCAAACACGATCGAGGAATTCGTGAAGCAGGATCTACGCGGCCAGCTTCAGACCGAAAGCTTGGTCACAGGAGTGCTCTACGTGGCGCTCGATTGGTTTCCAGAAACCCCGTTACGTTTCGTCCAGCCGGCGGGCGACCATTTTCAATACGAGGAGATCCCAACTGTCCCCACCGAGCTGGAACAGGCCCACGAAGTCCTTGTCCGGGCCGTCAAGAAGATCGATGCTATCGACTTCAAAAGATTGATCGACTCACTTGCGAAAACCAGCGATGGAGTCGGCCAACTCGTCGCCGTCAACTCACCCACGGTGAAATCGATTCTCCAGTCGATGGACCAGGCCATGCCGCAACTTCGCGGCGCGATCTCTGACTTTCGGAGGCTGACGACTACAGTCGACCATAACGTCGAAATCGCGTCAGGCGACCTCCATCAGACCTTGACGGCAGCTCATAGCGCTATTGAACAAATCGCGGCGACCATGAAGGAAGCGCAAACAACCATTGTAAGCCTGCGCGCAACCATCGATCCTAACTCTCCGACGTTCTACGAACTTACAAAAAGCCTCCGGGAGGTTTCCATGGCCGCAAGCTCAATCAGGTTATTGGCCGATTCCCTCGATCGCAACCCGCAGGCGATCATTCTCGGTAACCCGAAGGCCGTGAGCGACAATGAATCGCGTAATTAAACTGGTGGCAGCGATTGCAGTTGTAGGTCTGTCGTTAGCAGGATGTGGCAGTTTGTTTCCTCCGCCACAACCGAATTCATCAGGAATTTATCTTTTGACTTCTCCGCTCAAGACGGCTGACCGTCAAGATCAATCTCGCTCTGCCCAGATATCGCTCGGCGTCGGTCCGGTCCGTTTGCCAGGATACCTTGATCGGCGCGAGATTCTAACGCGCGTCGCCCAGAGCCGGCTTGACGTTTCTCAAAACGATCGCTGGGCGGAACCGCTAGACGAAAACTTGGCCCACGTCCTAGCGCAAAACCTTTCGGTGTTGCTTGGCAGCGACGGAGTCATCAGCTATCCATGGCCTATTGCGAAGGGTCCCGACTACCGAGTGACAGTTGAAGTGCTTCAGTTCGAGCGCAACTCGGCACTAGAAGCCCAATTGTCGGCGCGCTGGTGGGTTACAGATCGAAACGGTACAGGAGCCCTCGAGCCTAAAGAATCACGCCTGACGCGAGCGGCGACAGATAAATCGACGGGTGCCTCCGTGGTCGCGCTAAGTGAAACGGTAGCAGACCTCAGCCGGCAAATTGCTCAAGCCGTTATTGCAGTTGATCGACAGCGGGAACCATAATCCCGTGGGCGGTTCGCCAAGCAATTGGCTAGCTATTCACGGAGGCACCGCTGTTTCAGCGCGTGTTGGCACAATCGCAGGAACAAGCGAGTTGTTCATCTGTGTCTCTCCCAGGGGAGCGGGAAACGCAAAGGGCATGCTGTTTCGGTTTAAATAGGACTCGTGAGCGGGAAGAGCCATCGACCAAACGCCAGCGGATTTCGCTTTCGGTGCCAACGCAATGGTGCCAACGGGTTAGCAGTTGTCAGCCGATTGGCACCAGCTTCGGGCCATACGAATTTCGCTAGTGATGACTTCGTGTCATTGATCGGCAGATGTTTAGCTCCTGAAACAGCAGAGGTTTCTTACCGAACACAACTACTGCTGTGCGTTTCTTCGATGCGGAAGAACGTTCAGGATTTTCCACCCGTGGTGTGCTGAAATTTCATCAGAATACGATCTTCCGGCGGATATCTTCCTTTCACCAATGCAGGACCACAAACGACTGCGCGAATTCTGAACTGAAAAGTGGGTCAATCGCGTTTTTATTTCGTTGGCATCATCGTTGCTGTCCCAAGGGAAAACACAGCGAGATGAAAATTATCCAGCTGTGCCGGTTTCTTGTAGAAAACCTTCTGATTCGATGAATCCGAGATTCAGAAGAAGAGAATCGGAAGTTACAATCGGAAGTTACAATAATCCATTTTTAAAATATACGGGACCTGTGAGGTTGATGTGAGACGCTACTTGCCGAAAATTCTCGGCCACGACGTCCGGCTCAAACTGGAAATTAAGTTGGCACTGCTGCTCTTTGCCGCCTTGCTCTTGAGCTTAGACGCCGACTTGACGTTTGCGCGGAACGAAGCAGCGCAGGCGGGATCCGTGACGTCGGCAAACGACGTGGCCGGCCATAAAAATGCCCAACAGGGCAGTTTGCCTGCGGCGCGCGCTGAAACGGAGGAACACGCCCTGTCTCAAAAGGCAGTCGAGATCGCCCGCCCCTTCGGCTTCCCTATCACCAATTCGATGGTCGTCAGCTGGATCGTGGCCGTGGGGTTGATCATTTTTGCCCGGGTCGCGACACGGGACATGAAAGGTGTTCCCGCCGGAGCGCAGAATCTCTTGGAATGGCTCGTCGAGGGCCTGTACGATTTTCTCGAAAGCATCATCGGCCCGCGCCTGGTCAAGCGAACGTTCTGGTTTCTTGCCACAGTTTTCATTTTCATTCTTTCGGCCAATTGGGTGGGGCTCATTCCCGGCGCCGGCACGATCGGGTGGGGACATCAAACTCCCAACGGTTTCGTGGTCGATGAACCGTTCTTTCGCGGGGCGAATGCCGATCTCAACCTGACGCTCGCTATGGCCCTCGTTTTCTTCGCCTGCTGGATTATTTGGGCGCTGCAGGAAGTGGGTCCCGTGGGATTCCTCAAAGAGTTATTTGCACCCAAGGGCGAGAGTACTGGGTTCTTGAAACTGTTGATGATCGTCGTATTCTTCGCCGCCGGCTTGTTGGAAATCATTTCGATTCTCTTTCGACCGGTATCACTGAGTTTTCGTCTCTACGGCAACATCTATGCCGGGGAAAACATGTTGGAAACCATGTCCCGGATAATCCCCGGCCTCGGGTGGCTCTTGCCGATTCCGTTTTATTTCATGGAATTGCTGGTGGGCTTGGTGCAGGCGCTGGTCTTCATGTTGTTGTGCGCGGTCTTCACTCTACTGATGTGTCCGCCTGAGGGAAAAGAATCCACGAGCGCACACGGATGAGGATTTTTCGGCGGCTTGAACATATTCAACCGCGGTGGCCGCGGGGAAAGGAAGGAGCAACGATATGATTGGGAACCTACACGTTGGTTTGGCAGCGATTGGCGCGGCCCTGGCAGTTGGTTTGATCGGCATGGCAGCCTCGGACGCCGTGGGACGTAATCCCGGCGCCTCAACGCAGATTCTGGTCCAGTCGATTCTGGCCATTGCATTCGCTGAGGCGATCGTGTTCTACACCCTGTTCCTGGTGGGATAGGGAGAAATTGCGGGGCGCAGAACCAAAGGCCGCGCTGTCCGGGAATGTTGGAGAGAGCAGGCGGAACCGGACCCGGGTGCTTGAGTACTGGGGCATTACAAACATTCCTGGGCAGACCGACCAAGGCAGCCGAGCTCCTGCAGAATGCGGATGTAATGATTATGAATGTTCTTCTATTACTAATGACACAAGTAACGACGCGAGCAGTCGGTAACGGACCCGTCGAACGGATTGTCACGACCTTCGGTTTAAACTGGCCTCAGCTGCTCGCCCAAATAGCCAGCTTCTGCATCGTGTGCCTTATCCTTTACCGCTTCGCCTATCGACCAGTCCTCAAGATGCTGGACGTGCGGCGTCAACAAATCGCTCAGGGCCTGGCCAATGCCGAGCAAATAAAGGCGGAGCTGGCCAAGACCGAAGCGCAGCGCCAGGAAGTAATGGCGCAAGCGAATGTCCAGGCAAGTAAGTTCGTCGAGGAAGCGCGAGCTGCAGCCGCGCGCTTGCAGGAGCGGGAAAAGGAGAAGGCCATTGCGGCTGCGGAACAGATCATGATCAAGGGACGCGAAGCCGCCGCTCAGGAACACGAGCGCATGCTCGCCGAACTCAAACGCGAGGTCGGCCGGTTGGTGGTGCAGGCCACCGCCACGGTGACCGGTAAGATTCTAACGCCGGAAGATCAGCGCCGCCTGGCCGAAGAGACCGCGAAACAAGTTACGGAATAGCCATGAAAATCAACAAACAGGCTAAACGCGAAGCCAAGCAACTATTCCGCTTCTGTCTGGTGAATGGCTTGCTCGATGAGAACCGGGTCCGGAACGTGGTGCAAGACGTCATCGCTGCCGGACGCCGTGATTGTCCGGCCATTCTTTCGCATTTCAGGCGGTTGGTGAGGCTCGAGATCGCCGGGCGCACAGCCACCGTCGAGAGCGCCGCGCCCTTGCCGCCGGATTTGCAGGCTAGCATCGAGGCCGGTCTGGCGCGTCGCTATGGCCCGGGACTCAGCACCGCTTTCGCCCACCGTCCGGCGCTGATCGGCGGGATGCGCATCCAGGTGGGGAGCGATGTGTATGACGGGAGCGTGCGTGCCGGTCTGGCGGCGCTGGAACAGAGTTTTTAAAGCGAGGTAACTATGGCGGACCTACTACAGGAAATCGAAGCGCAAATCGCGGGCGCAAAGACGGCGGTCGCCAAGCAGAACGTGGGCATTATCCGCGAGCTTGGCGACGGCGTCGCGAAGCTCGAAGGGCTCAGCGATGCCATGCTGAACGAGATGATCGACCTAGGCAACGGCGTTACCGGCTTGGTGTTGAATCTGGAAGAGACCGATGTCGGCGTGATCATCCTTGGGGATTACACCCAACTCGAAGAAGGCGGTGAAGGCCGCACCACCGGCGAGCTGCTGCAAGTGCCCGTGGGCAAGGGCCTGCTGGGACGCGTCGTGAACGTGCTGGGCCAACCCGTCGATGGCAAAGGGCCGATCAAGAGCGACATCACCTATCCGGTTGAGAAGATCGCTCCTGGCATCGCCCGCCGCCGGTCGGTTGACCAACCGGTGCAGACCGGCATCATGCCGATTGATGCGATGATCCCGATCGGCCGCGGCCAGCGGGAATTGATCATCGGCGACCGCGCGACCGGCAAGACGACCATCTGCATAGACACGATCATCAACCAGGCCCGGCTCAACAAAGCGGCTGAAACGGCCGGCGACAAGGCGTACCGTCCGCTGTACTGCATCTATGTCGCGATCGGCCAGAAACAGTCCACCGTCGCCCGGGTCATAGGGGTACTCGAAGATGCCGGCGCGATGCCGTACACCATCATCCTGGATTCCCCCGCCTCGGATTCCGCCGCTAACCAATATATCGCGCCGTATGCCGGCGCGGCGATGGGCGAGTGGTTCATGGACAACGGCATGGATGCGTTGATTGTATACGACGACCTGTCCAAACACGCGGTGGCCTACCGGCAGGTGTCGCTCGTGTTGAAGCGACCTTCGGGTCGTGAGGCCTATCCCGGCGATGTGTTTTACCTGCACAGCCGGCTGCTCGAACGAGCGGCGCGGGTTGGCGAAAAGTACGGTAACGGCTCGCTTACGGCCCTGCCCGTCATCGAAACGCAAGCGGGCGACGTTTCGGCGTACATCCCAACCAACGTCATCTCGATCACGGACGGGCAGATTTATCTGGAAACGGATTTGTTTTACCAAGGCGTGCGTCCGGCGATTAATGTCGGGTTGTCGGTCTCGCGCGTTGGTTCGGCGGCCCAGCTCAAAGCCATGAAGCAGGTGGCCGGACAACTCAAGGGAGATCTCGCTCAATTCCGGGAACTGGCGGCGTTTGCGCAATTCGGTTCGGACCTCGACGCCAAAACGCTGGCGCAGATCGATCGCGGCAAACGCATTATGGAGATCTTCAAGCAGCCGCAGTACAACCCGATTCCGGTCGAAGTCCAAGTGGCTGTGATCTGGGCCATGCAAAACGGGTACTTGGATCAAGTACCGGTGGAGCGGGTCAAAGAGTTCCAGACCAAGTTCACGGAATTCCTGACCACCCGGAAAGTCGATTTGCTCGCCAAAATCGAAAAGGAAAAGGCGATCAGCGACGCGTTGACGGCTGACCTGAAGACCGTCGCCGACGAATTCAAACAGACGTGGAAGTGAACATCGACTCGGTGGCCTATGCCCAACACTCATGACCTCCGCCGACGGATTAAATCAATCGGCAGCACCTCACAGATCACCAAAGCGATGCAGATGGTGGCGGCCTCGAAGATGCGCAAAGCGCAAGAAGGTGCGCTGACGACGCGGCCCTTCGCTCAATTGCTGTATCGCATCCAACGGCACGCGACGACTCACGCCCCAGATGATTTCACCCATCCACTGATGCAGGTCCGCCGAGTCCGCAAACGTGCCGTGATCCTGGTCGGCACAGATAAAGGTTTGTGCGGGGCGCTCAACAGCAACCTGTTTCGCATGGTCACCCAATTTGATGCCGCGACGACCCTGTTCATCACCGCCGGAAAACGGGCGGCACAGTTCATCGCGCACACTGGCCGGCAGTTGGTCGCGGAGTTCAGGTTCACCGACTCGCCGCGTTTCGAGGAGGGGCGTCCGATTGCGTCTTTTGCCCGCGACCTTTTTTTGAAAGGCGAGGTGGATCAGGTCCAAGTTGTCGCGACGCGGTTCATCAACACGATGACCCAGGAACCTGTTGCGGTAGAGTTTCTGCCGATCGGGGAGATCAAAGGGTTGAAGATTCCCGGCGCAGAATCGGAGCCGGACCCAGCCGCTGACGCACGCCAGTTCCTCTTTGAATTGAGCGCAGCGTCGGTGCTCGAATATCTTTTCGGCCACTACCTCAACATTTACATTTACCGAGTCCTGCTTGAGGCCAAAGCCAGCGAACAAAGCGCCCGCATGGTGGCGATGAAGGGCGCCACGGACAATGCGACCCGCCTGATCAAGGACCTGACGCTCCATTACAATAATCTGCGTCAGGGCAATATCACCAAGGAACTCTTGGAAATTGCCGGCGGCCAACTGGGCAACGATTAAGAACAAAGGAAACCGGGTGGAAAAATGAATAAAGGCAAAATTGTTCAAGTCGTCGGTCCGGTGGTAGACGTCGAATTCACGGAAAAACTGCCCGGCATTTACCACGCGCTGACCGTCGAGTACAAAGTTCATGAACAGGCCTTCCAAGTGACGCTCGAAGTGCAGCAGCACCTCGCCGACAACTGGGTCCGGACGGTGTCGATGTCGGGCACGGAGGGTCTCAAACGCGGTTACGAGGTCATCGACACGGAGGCGCCGATTTCCGTGCCCGTCGGGGACGGGGTGATGGGGCGGGTCTTCGATGTGTGCGGTCGGCCGGTGGACGAGCGCGGCCCGGTCAAGGCGGAGAAATACTATCCCATCCACCGCCCGCCACCCCGGCTCGTGGAGCAATCGACGTCTCCTGAGGTGCTCCCCACCGGCATCAAGGTCATTGATTTGATCTGCCCCTTCTTGAAGGGCGGCAAAGTCGGTGCATTTGGCGGTGCAGGAGTGGGCAAGACCGTCGTCATCATGGAACTGATCAACAACATCGCCAAACTCCATGGCGGCGTGTCGGTGTTCGCGGGGGTTGGCGAGCGCACACGGGAAGGGAGCGACTTCTACAAGGAAATGTCCGAAGCGGGAGTCATCAAGCAGGACGACCTGGGCGCCTCGAAAATTGCTCTCGTATACGGCCAGATGAATGAACCGCCCGGCGCTCGGCTGCGCGTCGCCCTGGCCGGCCTGGCGATCACCGAATACTTCCGGGACGAGAAGAATCAGGACGTGCTGTTGTTCATTGACAACATCTTCCGGTTCTCGCAGGCCGGTTCCGAAGTGTCCGCGTTGCTCGGCCGCACCGCCAGCGCCGTCGGTTACCAGCCGACCCTCGCCGCGGAAATGGGCGCGCTCCAGGAACGCATCACCTCGACCAAGAAAGGTTCGATCACTTCGTTTCAGGCCGTATACGTGCCGGCCGACGATCTGACCGACCCGGCACCCGCCACGACCTTCGCGCACCTGGACGCGACCATCGTTTTGGAGCGGTCGATTGCCGAAATGGGGATCTATCCGGCGGTGGATCCGCTCGCCTCGACCTCCCGTGCCCTCGCGCCGGAAATCGTCGGCCAAGAGCACTACAACGTCGCGCGTGGAGTGCAGAAGGTGCTGCAGCGACTCAAAGACCTGCAGGATATCATTGCAATTCTCGGCATGGACGAGCTTGCGCCAGAGGACAAGCTCACGGTACTCCGTGCCCGCAAGATTCAACGCTTTCTGAGCCAGCCGTTCAGCGTGGCGCAAGTATTCAGCGGGCGGGAGGGCAAGCAAGTCCCGGTGGCCGAAACGGTGCGGGGCTTCAAGGAAATCCTTGAAGGCAAGCACGACGCCGTGGCGGAAGGCGACTTCTACATGAAAGGCGGGATCGATGAAGTCAAACCGAGTTGAGGGATCGCGCTGAACATGGCCAACACGCTGAAATTGGAGATCGTCACACCGGATGGAACGGTGTACTCCGAAGACGTAGAGATGGTCACGCTGCCGGGCGTGGC
>WNGO01001413.1_pt1 | contig 15453 bp, 15 predicted proteins | sample 5400511 | NCBI WGS metagenome assembly WNGO01 (sample SAMN13153380, study PRJNA577476) | soil metagenome | isolation source: 20 cm soil or saprolite under Garry oak tree replicate 2 | place: USA:California | collected 2016-06-15 | reverse complement strand
CAGCCGTCGAGGTGTACGTCGTACCGAGCACGGACAAGCAGGGCGGGATCGGCGAGCCGTCGGTCGGGCCGATCGCACCGGCGGTGTGCAACGCGATCTTCGCGGCGACAGGGAAGAGGATAAGGAAGCTGCCGATCGGGAAGGTCACCATGCCATGAGCTCCACCATCACCCGCCGAGAGTTCGTCGAGACCGCAGCCGGCCTCGTGATCGCATTCCACTTGCCACCCGAGGTCGTCTCGGCGCACGCCCATCCTAGCCCGTCCTTCGCCCCCAATGCGTGGCTGCGCATCGACACCGACGGCATCGTCACGCTGACCGTGGACAAGTCCGAGATGGGCCAGGGATCTCAGACCGGTCTCGCAATGATCCTTGCCGAGGAGCTCGAAGCGGACTGGTCGAAGGTCCGGCTCGGGCCCGTCCCGGAGAATCCCGCGGCGTGGTCGCGCACCATGCGCACGGGTGGCAGCAACGCCATCCGCAGCTCGTGGGAGCCGCTGCGCAAGGCGGGCGCGAACGCGCGGGAGATGCTCATCACGGCGGCGGCGCAGACGTGGAACGTCGATCGAGCCACGTGCCGCGCCCAGCAGGGGCAGGTCGTCCACGGCGCGAGCGGACGCCGGCTGGCCTACGGCGCGCTCGCCGCGCGGGCCGCCTCCCTGCCCGTGCCCAAGGACGTGCCGCTCAAGGATCCCAAGGACTTTCGCCTGCTCGGCACGCGTGTCACGCGGCTCGACACGCCGGGCAAAGTAGACGGCAGCGCGGTCTTCGGCATCGACGTGAAGGTACCCGGCATGCTCATCGCCTCGATCGAGCGGTCCCCGGTGCTGGGGGGACTGGTGAAGCGGTTCGACGCCGAGCGCGCGAAGGCGATGCCGGGCGTGCGTCACGTCGTCGAGCTCGAGCCCAGCTCGCGGATAGCCGCCAAGAGCGGCGGCTGGGCGGCGGGGTGCGCCGCCGGCGTCGCGGTCGTGGCGGACTCGTATTGGGAAGCCGTGCAAGGGCGGCACGCGCTCGAGATCGAGTGGGACAACGGCGCCGGCGGTACGCTCGACTCGCCGGGGATCCGCACCCAGCTCGTGGCCCTCGCGGAGCAGCCCGGGATCGTCGCGCAAACAGTCGGCGACGCGGCAGCCACCCTCGCCGCAGCGGCGAAGCGGGTCGAGGCCGTGTACGACGTCCCCTTTATCCACCATGCGACGCTCGAGCCGATGAACTGCACCGCCCACGTTCGCCCCGAGGGCTGCGACGTGTGGGCGCCGACGCAGAATCAGGGTGATGCGCAGCGCGTCGCCTCGGATCTCACCGGCCTGCCGAGGGAGAAGGTCCGGATCCACACCGTGTTCTCGGGCGGCGGGTTCGGGCGCCGGCTGGAGCCGGACTTCGTCTCGGAGGCGGTGCGCGTGTCGCAGGCGGTGGGGGTTCCGGTGAAGGTCATCTGGTCGCGCGAGGACGACATGCGCAACGGATTCTACCGGCCGACCAGCTACAACCGGTTCACGGCGGGCCTCGACGCGTCGGGCCGGCTGGTCGCGTGGACCCACCGCATCGCCGGCACCCCGCTCCGGCTCAAGTTCGGGCCACTCGAGAAGGGAATCGACGAGAGCCTGGTTGACGGCGCAGTCGATCTTCCCTATGCGATCCCCAACCTGCTCGTGGATCAGCTCACCTTGGAGCTCGCACCGGTGCCACGCGGGCCATGGCGCTCGGTGGGCGTGTCACACAATGGGTTCGTGACCGAGTGCTTCCTCGACGAGGTGGCGACCGCCGCCGGCCGGGACCCGGTCGAGCTGCGCCGCGAGCTGCTGCGCGACAAGCCCCGTCACCTGCGAACCCTCGAGCTTGCGGCGGCGAAGGCAGGCTGGGGCACGCCTCCCCCCCTCGCTCAGGGTCGCGGCCGCGGCATCGCGCTCGCCGAATGGGGCCCGACGGTGTGCGTCGAAGTGGCCGAGGTCCAAGTGGACGCGGACGGCTCCGTCCGGGTCCCGCGCGTCGTGTGCGCCGTGGACTGCGGGCCCACGGTGAACGTGGGACAAATCGAAGCCCAGATTCAGGGCGGCGTGATCTTTGGGCTGAGCGCCGCGCTGTACGGTGAGATCACCCTCGAGCAGGGACGCGTCGTGCAGGGCAACTTCGATACCTACCCCGTGGTTCGGATGCCCGAAGCGCCCGTGGTCGAGGTGCACATCGTGCCGAGCACCGACCGGCAGGGAGGAACGGGCGAGCCCGGTGTGCCGGCGATCGCGCCGGCCGTGTGCAACGCGATCTTTGCGGCCACCGGGAAGCGGATCAGACGGTTGCCGATAGGGAAGGTCGTGGTCTGACTAGTGCACCACAACCACTTTCCCCGTCATCGAGATAGGGTGGTGTGTGCAATGGTAAATGTACAGCCCGACGTTCGTAAACGTCGTGTTGAAGGTGCTGGTGCCCGATAGATCAGTTGAGGGTGACGGAATGGTCGGGCCGCTCTGGAAGGTGACGTTATGCAGCGTGACACCGGAATTCCACGTCCACGTCACGGTCCCGCCCGCTTGCACCACCACACTGTCTGGAGTGAACGCGAAGTCGGTCACGGCGACGGCACCTGCAGTCGGCGGCGCCTGGCCGAACTCACTGAAACCGGCCACGATAGCCAGGCCGGTGAATGTCGCCGTGACGCTCTGGGTGGTCGACGACCCCAGCGAATCGATCGTGGTCGCGACGCCGCTCGCGTCGGTGGTGCTTTGCGTCGGATTCACCCCGCCTGAGCTCGCTGACCACATCACCACGACGCCGGGCACCCCAGCTCCGCTCGGGTCCGTGGCGATCACGCTCAACGGCGTCGGCAGCCGGTTGTTGAAATACCAGCTCTGGGTGTTGCCGCTGCTGATGACGAGGTCCACCGGCGGCCCCGGCGGCTGACTGCTACCGCCGCTACAGGCAAAGAACCCGGACGTCACCAGCACGACCGCTGCATGGATCGTCGTCATAGGAGGTAAGAACACGTTCGGGAAGGCGATCCGCAAGCTCCCCGCTCCCATTTCTTAGTGCACCACCGTCACGTTCCCGTCCATCCCTGCGTGGATGGTGCAGTGGTACGTGTACTGTCCCACGTTGGTGAACGTGGTGCTGAAGCTCGTTCCCCCTGCTTGCGTCGTTGAGCTCGAGGGTAGCGGCGCTGGGCCACCCGTGTACGTCACGTTGTGCGGGGTGAGTCCCGAGTTCCATGTCCACGTCACCGTCCCTCCGGTCTGCACGACGATGCTCGAGGGACTGAAGAAATTGTTGTTTACCGCCACGGCTCCAGATGTGGGCGGCGCAGCCGCGTGGGCGGTGAACATCAGGATCGGCAGTCCCGCCGTCGAGGCCGTCGCAGTGACGGTCTGCGTCGTCGCCGAGGCACCGAGCGTGTGCGTCGTCGTGGCGACGCCGCTGGCGTTGGTGGTGCTCTGTGAGGGACTGACCGAGCCGTCCTCCGCCGTGGCCGGGGCCCAGGTGACGACGACGCCGGGCACGGCACAGCTGTTCGCGTCCCGCGCCGTCACGCTATAAGGCGAGGGCAAGGCATTACTGAAATACCAGTCCTGCTGGTCGCCACCGCTTTTCACCAGCTGGGTGGCCGCTCCCGGTGTGCACGGCCCCGTGCCGCCGCCATCGCCCCCGCCGCCGCACGCTACCAGGACACCGACGCCAACGAGGCATACGCGATCCCAACGCCGGACGGTCATTGCCCGCCTCCTGCTGAAGTAAGAGCCGCAATCGTTAGTAGAACACGACGGGCGGAGCACGGTTCCCGACCTTGCACCAGCTGCCGCACCCCGCCCGAACGGGTGGTTATTGCTTGCCGAGCTGTCCGCGAATCTCTCCTCCGCCATTGACGCGTGTATGCACGTTCACGTAGGCGTTGCCGGTGCGCAGCAGCACCAGCAGGGAGTCCATGGTCATGCCGACCGGCGCGCCCAATTGCCCGACGACGCCCTCGGCCAACGCTCCGGTGAAGCCGATGGGCTTCGTGGGACCGAGGAAGAGGTTGACGATGACACCCGCGGGGTTGTTGATGTCCGCCGGACCGTGGATGTGCGCCACGGTCGCGCTGTCGATGCCGGCGACGTCGATCCGGTAAAACAGGGCCGGAATGTCCGCGACGTATGTGAACTCCGCCGTGCCCGTCGCGGTCGTCGTGACCGCCGACGGCTTCTCGTTGATGCCGTTCAACGTTGCCGTGAACCGCTCAGTGACCGTGATGCCCACATCGTCGCTGCAGCCTACGACAGCCAGCAGCACTGCTACAGCCACGCCTCCGAACACAGATTGTCCGCGCATGGTGTGCCTCCGCGCATTGTGGGTTGATCGCCTCTCCGGTGCGCGTAGTCATACCCCGATACCCAGATTTGTCAAGCGGACGTTAGTGATACAAATCGTTGCTCGACCCCTCGTCCCCCTCTCCCGAAGGAAAGGGGGACAGGGGGCGAGGACCTACCGGCGCGCCAGCGTCGCCGCGCGCCCCCGCAGCGCGGCGTCGATATCGCTCATCGCCACCGGCGCCGGGACGGTCCACCGGCCGCGCTGCATCGTGGGGACGCGGATCGCCTCGACCTCGCCGTTCGGTCCCAGGTCCACGACCGCCGTCGCGGCATCGTCGGGACCCTGGTTGGCCTTGATCACGAGCGTCCAGGTCCCCTGCTCCGGCCAGCTGCGCTGCAACGCATACACGCCGGTGCGCGACGTCTCGGCGAACTCGAGCTTCACCGACCGCCGCTCGCCGTTCACGATCCCCTCCGCCGTGCCCGTCACGATATAGCCGATCGCGGCACCATGGTGGAATGAGTGCACCAGGAGATAGGCGCCCTTGGTCGATTCGTCATACGGGTTCGCGGGCAGCTCGATCGAGATCCACGGCGGACCGCTGGCGACCGCCGTGGTGGCGAGGCTGGCGCTCGTCAGCGCCGCGAGGGCGAGGCTCCGAATCCTGATCAGCATGGCAACCTCCAAGAGGTGGTTGCCGTTGAGATGCCGCTCGGCGTGACAGGGTTTAGGGAGCTGGAGCGATGTGGTAGACGCTGCCACCCGCCGTCAACACGTACAACTCGCCGGCCGAGTCCTCGCCGAAGGAGAGGACATTGCCGAGGCTTACGTTCAGGCTCCAGCTGGTCTGCCCAGTGACGGCGCCGTTCGCGTAGGAAAAGCTCCGCACCCAGCCGGAGCAGTAGTCGGAGTAGAAGTACTGCCCCACGAGCGACGGCGCGCGCGTGCCGCGGTAGACGAAGCCGCCCGTGATCGAACAGCCGTCCGCGTGGCCGTACTCAACCACGGGCTGAACCAGACCTGTCGTGCTGCACGGGTTGGGGTTGTAACAGTGGGTCCCTTCCATGATCCGCCAACCGTAGTTCAGCCCTCCCTGCCCCGCCGGCGCGACGCTCACCTCTTCCCAAAGGTTCTGACCGACGTCCGCGATGTAGAGGAGACCCGCCACCCGATCGAACGCGAAGCGCCAGGGATTTCGGAGGCCGAGTGCCCAGATCTCGTCCCGTCCAGCGCGTCCGACGTAGGGGTTGTTCGCTGGACTGACGTAGGGATCGCCCCCATCCACGTCGATCCGCAATAGCTTGCCGAGCAGCGAGTCGGGATTCTGCGCGCGGTTCTCTGGATCGCCCCCCGAGCCCCCGTCGCCCATCCCGATGTACAGCATCCCGTCGGGCCCGAACATCACGAGGCCGCCGTTGTGGTTCGTGTACGGCTGGACGATACGGAGAATCAGCTTGTGGGACGCGCTGTCCGCGCTGTCCGGGGCCGGGCTGACGCTGTAGCGCTCGATCAACGTGTACAACGTATCGCGCGCGTTGTTCAAGTGAGTGTAGTCGACGTAGAAGTAGCCGTTGCCGGCGTAGTTCGGGTGGAACGCCAAGCCGAGGAGGCCCTCCTCACCGCCCGAGGCGACGCGGTCCCTGATGTCGAGAAATGCCTGCGCCACGAGCTGCCCGCTCTCCACGATGCGGATCCGCCCGGCCTGCTCGACAATGAAAAGGCGCGGATCCCCGGCGGGCGCCGTCAGGTACAGCGGACTGCCGAGCCCGCTGGCGACGGGCTGGAGCTCGAGGGTCCCGGTCTCACCGGGCAGCGGCGGTCCACTGGGCGGGTTGCCCGCACAGGCGGCGAGCGCGCACACGAGGGCGGCAGTGGGTTTCATTTGGGTCCCAATACGATAGCTCCCTTGAAATTCCGTACTGTGACCTGAGCCCCGCCGGCGCCGGTCGAAAACCGTAGCTCCTGTCCCCTTCCACTTCCAGCGGCGCGAGGCTTCGGCTGCTCGGCGCCGAACGTGTTCCTGATGGTCCCCTCGATCGTCACCGCATCGAAGTCCGCGACCGTCGTGGCGGGGACACTCACCTCGATCTTGCCGCTCTGGCTCTCGACTTGGACCACGCCCCCGCGGCCGAGCTCGCCTTCGAACCGGATGTCGCCTGAGACGGACTCGAACCGCCCGCGCTGCACACCGGTACCTCCACGCTGCCATCCGGCGGCACGGACGGTGATGCGCCCGCTCAGGGTCGAGGCGCCCAGGTCTTGGCTGGCGCCGCGGAGCAGCACGTCGCCGCTCACCGTCTTCACACGAGCGCGTCCCGTGCCGCCCGCCAGCTCCACGCTCCCGCTCATGGTCTCGGCGGTGACATCCTGCGGGGTGCCGACCACGTGGATGGTCCCGCCGACGCTCGTCAGATCGAGCGTCCCATCCACGCCGATGACCTCGATATCCGCGGTGGTCGATTTCACCCAGATCGTGACGTTCCGCGGGACATGCACCTCCAACTCGGCCCGGCCGGCGAGCTCGAGCGTTCGGACATGCGCGTCTCCGGCACCGGCGAATCGCCCGATTCGCGGCTCGAGCCGCGCCGAGACGGCGAGCGTATCGACATCCCAGCCGAGCACCCGGAGCTTGCCGAGCGGGCTGGTGATGCGGACCGTTCCGCCCGAATCCAGCGGCCAGCGCTTTTCGAGCCGGATCCCCCCCTCCCCACCCTGGCCTCCTTGTCCTGCCGCCCGTCCGGCGAGCAACGCGAGCACCAGGCTCAGCCAGGCTGTGGTTCTCGTCACGCACGAGTGCATCTTCAGCTCTCCGCCAAGCGCGCGGCCCACCGCAGCAGCTCCACCTTCTGGCGGGCCGCCGCGGCCACGAGCTCGCGGAGCTCGGTATTGGCCGCTCCCGAGTCTCGTGCCAGCGCAGCCCGCGATTCCGCGATCGCTCGGTCGATGACCTGCAGGTTCCGCTCGAGCAACGCAACCGTCTCGGGACTCAAGCGATCGCGCTGTGTGGCGAGAATACGAGTCAGCTCGACGGTCGCGCGATCGAAGTCCGCGTCGACCGCCACCCAACCCGGCGCCGGACGGTAGAGGTCGGTGGAGGTCGGTAGCAGTCGGTAGAGGCCGAGGGCGATCACGATGACCGCGGCAGCCGCCAGCGCGACGCGTATCCAACGAGTCCCGCTTCCCGTTTCTCCCTTCGCGATCCGCGTCGCGATCCCACTCCACAGATCCCGTCCCGGCTCTACGCTCCTCGGCAGCGTCCGTGCTCCGGCGACGAGATCACGCAGCTGTGCCACTGCGGCGCGGCACCCCGCACACTCCGCGAGATGCGCCTCGACCCCGGCTCGATCGCGATCGGCCAGGGTGCCGTCCGCGTACTCATTGAGCCGAACCTCCATGTGGGGACAGCTCATCGGTTCAGGGCCTCTCGTAGGAGTCTGCGGGCGCGGAACAGCTGCGCCTTCGATGTGCCCACAGCCACCCCTGTCAGCTTCGCGATCTCCTCGTGGCGAAATCCTTCGACATCGTGCAGCACGAACACCTCCCGCGCTCCAGCTGGCAGCGCTGCGACGGCGCGTTCGAGGTCAACACCCATCGCCTCCGCCTGTCCTTCCCTGGGCTGCTCGAAGGCGTCCGGATCGTCGGTCCCGACCACGCGCTGTTCCCGGCGCCGCTCGGACCGCCGTCGGCGCAGGACCTCGTTCACGGTGAGCCGGTAGAGCCAGGTCGCGAAGGCGCTCTCCCGTCGGAAGCTGCCGAGTCGCTCCCACGCCCGCACAAAGGCATCCTGCGTCCGCTCCTCGGCCTGCGCCGCATCGGCCGTGAGGCGCAGGCACAGCGCGTACACCCGACCCACGTGCGCGCGGTACAGGGCCTCGAACGCCTCCCGGTCGCCCCGTTGAGCGCGACCGATCAGATCGGTCGGGTCCGAGTGCATCCGCTCGTAGGATGCCGGTCGACGGGGGAAGGTTGGGAGTGTGAGCCGCGCCCTCACGGCAGCCGCAGGCCGGGCAACCGCTGCTCGAGCGCGCGACGGGCCTGATCGAGCTGGGCGCGCTGACCGCCCAGCCGCCCCGTCACCTCTCCCCCCAGCGCGGCCACCTTGGAGCGCGCGGCGCTCATCGGACCGTCCGTGAGACTGTCCACCTGAGCACGTACCCGTCGCTCGGCCGCGGCTAGCTCCGTCCCGGCCATGGCGCGGAGTCGGTCGGCAATGGCGCGATCGAGGTTCGAGCCCACGGCGAGCTCGGGGTGGTCGAGGTCGCCCCCGAGGCGCGCGGAAACCTCGAGCGTGGAGATGCCGGAAATGGCTCGCCAGACGACGTCACCGATGGACGAGCGACCGCCGGCGGAATCACGCACCCAGCGCACGCGATCCGACGTGACCGTCCAGCGTGCCTGTACCTGATCGCCCTGCATGACGAAGCGGAATCCCACCACGCCCGCGCCAGGCTCGAGCCGTGCGCCAAGCGCGGGGAGGCGCAGCGACGGCAGGGCCACGTCCGCAAGACTCGCCGCCGCGGTGTCGCGGGGCGTCGCGCGAACGTGGTCGAGCAGCGCGGCCAGCCGGAACCCCGGTGCAGTCCCGCGCGCTTCGGCGGGCCGTCCATAGAGCGCGGGATCGCTCGTCACGCCGGTCAAGCGGGCGGAGTACGCGCGTGAAGCGACGCTCAGCGACAAGTCCGCGCTCTTGAGCAGGAACGCGGGCGGTTCGTTGGAGCGCGGGAAGTGGACCGTCGTTCCGGCGCGGCGGACGCGCCGCGGCCCGGGCGTCGCCCGCGGGAGGAGACCGGGCGGCATGTAGCGACGAGCGAGCTGGGCCCAGTACAACGCGCGTTGAAACCGCTGGACCGCCGCCCGTCCGAACAGCGCGGCGCCAATGTCGGGCGCGTCGAGTCCCGGCAGCTTGAGGAGTCCGCGGGCGAGCGCGTAATCGCGCTGCCGCGCCTCCGCGAGGCCCGCGGCGCTTGCTTGCAAAGTCGCCATGCCCGACGTCACGCTCCGCTCGAGCGCGGTCAGCCGCTCCTCGGTGCGCTTGACCTGCTCCAGCGTGCGCCGCGCATCCCCTAACAGCTTCACGTCGGTCAGCTTGGCGCCCTTCAGGCGCTCGACCATGCGGGCACTCGAGTCGACCGCCGCTTGCGTGCCGAGCGCATCTAGGCCGGATACCCAGGCCGTCCGAGAGGAATCGGCGTGCGCGGCGAGGGCCGTGGCGAGGCGGGGCGTGTTGAGTTGTGCCGGGTCGAGCCGGTCGAGGCTGATCTTCCCCGTCGCGAGCTGCAGCGCCGGTACCTGCAGCTGTTGACCCCAACGCTCGACCTGTCCCATCACTCCGTCCGACTGTCCGACAGTCCGACCGTCCGACTGTCTCGGTGTCCCAAAGCGCAGTCCCGTCGCCGCCAGCCGGTCGATCACCAGCTTTTTCTCGAGCAGGGGGAGCGGCTCCAGATCGGCCACGAGCAGGTCGGCTTGGAGCAGGTTCTCGAGCGGCTCGAACGGACTCGCCACTGTGAGCCCGCGAACCTCCACCCGGCTGTGGGCGACGTCGAGATGCATCCGGTCGATCTCGACCTTCGCGCCGACGAGCGTCGTGCCCACCGACTCCGTGGTGCCTTTCGCCATGCGATCGGCGAACAGGATCCACAACCCCGCGACCAAGGCGCCGAGCAGCAGCAGAGGTACGATCGCCTTCCAGCGGAACAGGCGCATCGTCACTCCGGCCGGAACAGGCGGTACAGGGCGTACAGCTTGGACGCAGTCATCGCCCGGTACAGCGCGGAGCGGCGCACGCGCTCGGCGACCGTGGCGCGATAACGAGTCACGCCCAAACGAGCGCCGTAGAACACCGGCACACACAGCGCCAGCGAGACGACGAGGCTGCCCAGCACGACGGTGTTGTTGAAGCTCGTGAGCGGGACGACCGGCACATTGTACAGCGCCGTCCACAGTGGCCGCAGCGCCAGCGCGCCGAGCAGCAGGGCACGACCGATCGCGTCGAACAGCGGGTCGAGCAGGAAGCCGATGGGGGTGAAGAGCGCCCAACCCAGCATGGCACCGGGAATCGACACGTTCAGGAGCACGATCAGGCCGACCACGACCGCGTTGTGCAGGCTGAGGAGGGGCGTCAGGCCCAGAATCGAGCCGAGGGCCAGGCCCGCGGCCACCTGCCCCGGCGTACCCTCGGAGTGCAGGGTCTTGACGAGCGACTGGATGAGCTTGAGCAGCAGCACGCGGCTCTACACGCTCACGGAGTGGCGGGGCTCGGCACGGCTCGCGCCAGCAGACCGGTCGTCGAGACCCGCACCTCCCACGTCGCCGGCCGCCTGACCGCGACGAAAGTCGCCGAGCCGTATTCGGCGTCCAGCAGCGGCCCGAGCAGGCCGCGGCGCGCGATGAAGAACAGATCAACCGGCCTGGAACGGGAAAGCTCGTACGCGGTATGCGGTCGCGTCCGCTCGTCCGCGACGGCGTTGTAGCGACCCGCCACGCGATCGAGCTCGTACGCCGTGTGGAGGCCGAGCACAGTCGCCCAGGGATGCCACTTCAGAATGCGGGCATCCATGTAGAACGCGTCGCCCGCGAGCTCGTACATCGCGAGGCGCCGGTCGGGGAGCGTGATGGTGGCACGAAACCGTTGGCCTCCGAGCGGCTCGGTTCGCACGGTCGCCGCCAGCTCCTCATAGGTCAGCGCCCGATAGCCGTTGAGCCCGACGATCACGGTCCCCGCGAGTGCCGCGAGGGCGAGCAGCAGCAGCCCCGTCAGGCCCCGGAGCCCCGTGCCCACCCAGCGCCGTTCCCGCGCCGCCCGGACGCCCGAACGGGTAAGCAGGATGCCCAGCAGCAGGAGGCACAACGCGGTGACGACGAGACTCGTGGTCATCGGGGTCGTCTAACCTAAGAAAGCGACCCTAAGAAAGCGACGGAAAGACGGAAAGACGGAACACCTTATCTTATTAGCCATGCCCCCGACCGACCCGGGCATCCGCGTTCTCGAGGCTCCACCGTCCGACTGCGCCGACATCCTGAGCCCGGCGGCGCTCACGTTCCTGGCGTCGTTGGCGCGACGCTTCGAGCCGGAACGCGCCCGGTTGCTCGCCCAGCGGCAGACGCGTCAGGCGGAGCTCGACGCCGGCCGGCTGCCGGACTTTCTTCCGGAGACCCGCACGATCCGCGAGCGCGACTGGACCGTCGCTCCCATCCGCCCCGACCTGACGGACCGTCGCGTCGAAATCACCGGGCCCGTCGAGCGCAAGATGATGATCAACGCGCTCAACTCGGGCGCAAACGTGTTCATGGCCGACTTCGAGGACGCCAATGCCCCCACCTGGGAGAACAACGTGCGCGGGCAGCGCAACGTCCGTGACGCGGTTGCGCGCGCGATCGCATACACGAGCCCCGAGGGAAAGCGCTACGCGCTCGAGGCCAAGACCGCCACGCTCGTCGTCCGGCCCCGCGGCTGGCACCTGGTCGAAAAGCATCTGGAGGTGGACGGGCGCCCGGTCGCGGCCTCGCTGTTCGATTTTGGACTGACGTTCTTCCACACCGCGGCGGCGCTCGTCGCGAGCGGCTCCGGGCCGTACTTCTATCTCCCGAAGCTCGAGAGCCACCTCGAAGCGCGCCTCTGGAACGACGTCTTCCTGCACGCTCAGGATGCCCTTGGTATTCCCCGAGGGACGATCCGCGCCACGGTGCTGATCGAGACGATCCTGGCGGCGTTCGAGACCGACGAGATCCTGTGGGAGCTGCGCGACCATTCCGCCGGGCTCAACTGCGGGCGCTGGGATTACATCTTCAGCTACATCAAGAAGCTGCGGCGCCGGCCCGAGTGCGTGCTTCCCGACCGCGCACTGGTGACCATGGAGCAGCCGTTCCTCAGGAGTTACGCCGAGCTGGTGATCCGCACCTGCCATCGCCGCGGGATTCACGCCCTCGGCGGCATGGCGGCGCAGATTCCCATCAAGCGGGATGCGGCGCTCAATGCGCAGGCCCTCGAAAAGGTGCGCCAGGACAAGCTGCGGGAGGTACTGCAGGGACATGACGGGACGTGGGTCGCCCACCCGGCGCTCGTTCCCGTCGCGCGCGACGTGTTCGACGCGCACATGCCCGGGAAGCACCAGATCGAGCGGCGCCGCGACGACGTGCGGGTCACGGCCGCGGATCTGCTCGCGACGCCGGCGGGGGTGATCACAGAAGAAGGTCTGCGGACCAACCTGAGCGTCGCGCTGCAGTACCTCGCCGGCTGGCTCGGCGGCCTGGGCTGCGTGCCGATCAACGACCTCATGGAAGACGCCGCGACCGCCGAGATCTCGCGCGCACAGGTGTGGCAGTGGGTGCGCCACGGCGCCCGCCTGCGCGACGGCGCGCACGTTACCGCGGCAAAAGTGCAACAGACACTCTCCGAGTTGGTGGCAGGCCTACCTGACCGGGTAGGTCCGACGGGCCCAGGGGCCGATAAGTTTTCGCTTGCGGGACGGATTCTGGCCGACCTGACGACCGGCGCGGACTTTGCAGAGTTCCTGACGACGGTCGCGTACGACTATCTCGACTGACACCAGGACGGAGAGCCATGAATCAGCACGACTTCAGCACCGCCCTCGAGCGCACGTGGGCGACGGACAGCCGGTGGAAAGGCGTCACCCGGCCGTATACGGCCGCGGATGTCTACCGCCTCCGCGGCTCGATCGACATCGAATACTCGCTGGCGCGCTACGGCGCGCGGCGGCTGTGGGAGCTGTTTCGGGACGATCCGTATGTCGCCGTTCTCTCGGCGATCACGGGGAACCAGGCGATCCAGCAGGTCCAGGGGGGTCTCAAGGCGGTTTACGTGAGCGGCTGGCAGGTGGCAGCCGACGCGAACAACTCCATGGAGATGTATCCCGACCAGAGCCTCTATCCCTCCGATTCCGTTCCCACGCTGCTCCGCCGCATCAACAACGCCCTGAAGCGCGCCGACGAGATCGCGCACATGAAGGGCGACGACTCGACGTACTGGTACGCCCCGCTCGTCGCGGACGCCGAGGCCGGGTTCGGGGGGCCGCTGCACGCGTTCGAGATCATGAAGAACATGATCGACGCCGGCGCCGCGGGCGTGCACTTCGAGGATCAGCTCGCCTCCGTGAAAAAGTGCGGGCATCTCGGCGGCAAGGTGCTCGTGCCCACGAGCGAGTTCGTCACCAAGCTGGTGGCGGCGCGGCTGGCCACGGACGTATGCGGCGTGGACACGATTCTCATCGCGCGCACCGACGCGAACAGCGCCACGCTGTTGACGAGCGACTGCGACGAGTACGACCGCCGCTTCGTGACCGGCGAGCGGACGGCCGAAGGGTTCTTCCGCGTGCGGGACGGCGTGGACGCCGCGATCGCGCGGGCGCTCGCGTACGCACCCTATGCGGACCTGCTCTGGTTCGAGACGTCCAAGCCCGATCTCGGCGAGGCCACCCAGTTCGCGGAGGCGATCCACTCGAAGTACCCCGGCAAGCTGCTCGCGTACAACTGCTCGCCCTCGTTCAACTGGCGCAAGCACCTGAGCGAGGCCCAGATCGCGTCCTTCCAGCAAGAGCTCGGCGCGCTGAACTACAAGTTCCAGTTCGTCACCCTCTCGGCGTTCCATGCGCTGAACCACAGCATGTTCACGCTCGCCAGAGACTACAAGGCGAAGGGAATGGCCGCCTACGCAGAGCTGCAGAACCGCGAGTTCGCGTCGGAGAAAGACGGATACGCGGCGGTCCGGCATCAGGAGTTCGTGGGCGTCGGTTACTTCGACGAGATCACCCAGATCGCCACCGGCGGGCAGTCGTCGGTGACGGCGATGGAGGGCTCGACGGAGCAGCAGCAGTTCCACGAGTCCGCGCCGGCGCGCCGCAAGACGGCCGGGCAGCGGTAGCCGTCCGCGGGGAGGACGTGTGGAGAGCCGGGCGGCGACGTGCCGCCCGGCTCTCGCGTTGACACCCGGGCGCGACGGCCTACCTTGGGGGGCCATGAAGCGCTCCACCCTGTACGTCATCGCCGCCGTGCTCGCCGTGGCGGCGCTCTTCTTCGTCATGACGACCGCCCGCGCCAAGGTGCGATGCCGGGTGTGCGTCGCGTTCCGCGGCCGCTCGAACTGCGCCACCGCCCTCGGCCCGACGGAGCAGGCGGCCCGCGAAGGCGCGCAGACGACCGCCTGTGGACCGATCGCGAGCGGCATGGACGAGCAGATTGGATGTGGGAGGACAGCCCCTGCCGTGGTGCAGTGCCAGTCCCGATAAGAACGAACGACGTCACGCAACGCGAGACGTGGTTACTCGACGGCTTTGCGTGACGTCCGCATGTCTTTATGATTCTCCCGTGCCCGACCTCTCATTACCGAGAAGTCCCATAGCGGCGAACCTGATGCTGACGCAGGGCAAGCCCCAAGCAGGCCAGATTTTCGTGATGGAGCGGGTCCCGCACCACGACGGCCAGGAAACCGTTTTGGAACTGTTGAACCGACCGGAGGGGTTCTTCGCGTTTCGGCCCACGGCGGGCGACGATGTGCTGCTCGTATCCAAGGTGCAGACCGTGTCCCTGTCGGTCGACCGGCAGGCGCCGATCGCCGACCCGGCGCGCCTCTCGGCGGCGCGAATGCTGGGGGTCGAGCTCGTGCTGACGGGCGGCTCCGAGTTGCGGGGGTGGGCGAGCGCCGAGCTGCCGGAGCACCACGCTCGCCTGCTCGACTACCTGAACGAGTCGCGCGACCCCTTCTTCGCCGTGTGGACGCACGCGGCGACGTACTACGTCAACCGCGCATACGTGCTGTACGCGCGACCACTGAGCTGAGCGATGGCCGCACGAATCGATCCGTTCATCGATGTCCTGCTCCGGGAGCGGGGGGATCAGCTGTACCTCCTGCCCGACGAGCCCGTCACGATGGTCAAGGACGGCAAACCGCGGAAGGTGAGCCGGCAGCCGCTCACCGACCAGCACATTTACGCCCTGCTGGTCGAAGTCGCGCCGTCCGAATCGGCGAACCATATCGACAAGATGGCCGAGACGGAGTTCGACTACATCGCGGATCGGGGTATGGTCAAGGTGCGCATCGTGCCCGACATGGGGCGGTTGACCGCGATGGTGGCGCCCGTCGATCGAGCAGCCGCTCGACCATCGAACCCCTCGGCCGCAGCGGCTGCGCCGACGGTCGAGATGCGTGCGGGCC
>WNGO01001820.1_pt1 | contig 15454 bp, 16 predicted proteins | sample 5400511 | NCBI WGS metagenome assembly WNGO01 (sample SAMN13153380, study PRJNA577476) | soil metagenome | isolation source: 20 cm soil or saprolite under Garry oak tree replicate 2 | place: USA:California | collected 2016-06-15 | reverse complement strand
CGTCACGGCTCGCGACGTACGACGGATAGAAAGCCTGGTCGCGGCCTAGTTCACCCGGCTCCAGGTCTGACCACCGCAGAACATGCCGCCAAAGGCACAGCCCTGAACGCGCAAGGTACTCGAGCCTTTCAACGCGATCGTAGAATCATACGTGCTGCCGCTCTTCGGATCGTGAATTCGCCCGCTCCATTTAGAATCCTTGCCGGGCTTCATATTGATCAAGATCTGTTCGCCGTTCTGGTTGGATTTGTTGTCCACGGAATATCCGCAGAGATTGGCGCCGCATTGCTCGATCCGGACCTTGCCTTCTTTTTCTTCGGTCAGCCACACACCGACCGGTGTATTTGCCAACTGAATCCCCGGGGTCGCGGGCTGCGGCGCCGACGGCGGAGCAGTCGCAACGACAGGCGCCGGTTCGGACTTGGTGGCGGGGGCAGAATCCTGCTGAAGTGCACGTCCGCCGGTCGGAGGCTGTGCTGAGGTGATGGTATCCGCCGGTGCGACGCCCGAAGTGGCAGTTGAAGGCTCCGGCGAAGTGTCGGCGGGCGCAGGGGTCTTTTCGGCCGGAGCAGGGCTTGCAGCGGGCGCCGGCGGATCGGTCTTCGCCTGCTCGGGCGCCTGTTGTTTGTGCGGGCGGTCGCTGTCCCGATCGCTATGTGAGCGTTTGGTCCGCGGCCCGCTGTTGTCGTAGACCCCCGGTATCGAAACCGTCCCACGATCCGGATCGATGCGGATGGTACGTCCGCCGTATTCGAAGGAGTACTGAGCCTGCGCGGCGGTACTCGCCAGCAGCAATGCGGCGACAGTGAAAAGCTTTTTCATCATTGACCCTCCTGAGCAGGTGCAATCTCGGCCCCGATCTTTAAGCCTCGGCGGCTCCAGCTGCGTGACCTACATCACTTTCGTGATGTAAGTCGTGGAATCAGCGGTTTTGGTTCAATGTGACTGGACAGCCAGTCTAAATTACCCCCGGGTAAGCGGTCAATTTCCACTGGAATCAGTCGTTCCACAGCGAGGGGTTATCCGGACGGAGGCGGCATGGGCTTGCGACGCGCGAATTCCGAGGGACAGAACGGCTATACCTCGCCGCCGTCTTTCCGGACCGGATTCGCAGCGGCGGTCAGTCTCGTCATTTCGCTTTTGAGCAACTCAAATCGCTGCCGTGCCTCGTTCTCGCGTTCGTCAACCAAGGCGATCGCGGCATCCTTGGACAGCGGTCCGCTGACAAGGGGTGTCGAGTTTTCGCCGATCGTCTCATCCACATAATATTCGCCATTGTCCCCGCGCCGGACCGACCATTTGAAACGGATCGCTGCCATGGGGCCAGGACCGGTCTTCGAGTAACCGTCGGCCTCGATCGGCTCACGAGCGATCGGCTTTTCCGCAACCGCGCCCGTTTCCGGCTCGCGATGGGGCTCGGGTTGATCGAGCATGCTGGCAATGGCCGCCAGCGCATTATCGGTCGGGTCGCCTGGGCTCAAAGCTTCAGCCTCCGGAAATTACGCAACAGGCAGCAAAGGGAACTTGGCCCCTTGGCGCCGAATTCCATTCCTCCCTCGCGAATAAGGCTGAGTTTTGTCGGCCTACGCGCAAACTGGCGGCAATTTGTCCCTCCAGGGCCGCTCCTGCTCGAGCTGGGCTGCCAGCCGAAACAGCGTGGCCTCGTCACCGAAGCCCGCGGCAAACATCATGCCGAGCGGCAATCCGGCGGAATTCCAGGCCAGCGGCACCGACATCGCAGGCTGACCGGACATGTTGAACATCGACGTTGCAGGCATATAGCGCCGCAGGATCGGAGCGATATGCGACAGATCCTCCGACATCGTATTGAGTTCCCCGATGCGCAGGGGCGCTAAGCAAAGCGTCGGGCACAGGAATACGTCGCAGGTCTCGAAGAACGTCCTCAGACCGCGGGAAATCTGGAAGGCAGTGAGTTGGGCTGCCGCATAATCTGTGGCGGTCGCCATTTGCCCGTTGTGGGCGCTTGCAAGCGTCAATCTCTCGAAATCGCTGTCTGTCATGGCACGGCCAAAACGCTGTTCGGCAAGCCGCAGGTTCAATGCGGTGCTGGCGCTCGTGATTGTCGCCATCACCACGGCCGGATCGGCGACACGCGCCGGCGCGCGCTCCTCGACATCATGACCAAGCCCGGCCAGCAACGCCGCGACTTCCCGCGTTGCCGCCGCAATTTCCGGATCGATGGCGTCACCATAGGGCGACTTGTCGGTAAAGGCGATGCGCAGCTTACCCGGATCGCGTCCGACCTCCTCGAGGAAAGGCCGCTCCGGCGGCGGCGCGAAATAGGGGCTCGATAACTCGGGTCCGTGGACCGCGTCCAGCATTGCCGCACTATCGCGCACGCTGATACTCAGCACGTGGCCACATGAAAGCCCGGCCCAGCCTTCGCCGCGATCGGGACCCATGGGATTGCGCGCGCGGGTCGGTTTTAGTCCGAACACGCCGGACGCAGAAGCGGGAATGCGGATCGAACCGCCGCCGTCGCTGGCATGCGCGAGGGGAAGAATGCGCGCCGCGACTGCCGCGCCTGCGCCGCCCGAGGATCCGCCGGAGGAATGCGCCAGATTCCACGGATTCCGAGTCGGACCGAACAGGCGAGACTCTGTGGTCGGCATCAACCCGAATTCCGGACTGGAGCTTTTTCCGAAGATCGCGACCCCGGCATCGAGGAAGCGCCGGGCGAGGGTACTGCTATGATCGGCAACATTGTCCTTATAGACGCTCGCGCCCGAGGTCGTCCGGGTGCCCTCGAGGATATCCAGATCCTTCAGCAGAAACGGCACCCCGGTGAAGGGACCATCCGAAAGTCCGTTGTCGATCTGCCGCTCGGCATAATCGTAGTGCTTCACGACCACCGCGTTGATTTGCGGATCGACCCTGGTGGTGCGGGCGATGGCCTCGTCCAATAATTCCCTGGCGCTGACCTGCTTTTTGCGGACGAGCTCGGCGAGGCCCATTCCGTCATAGTCGCCGTATTCGTTAAAAGCCATATGGATACCCACGCTGCAGTATCGAAGCCGGGGTGTCATCTCCGAAAGCTGGAAGCAATCGCTTGGGATTAACCGAGCACGTCCAGATTGATGACGTTCTGGCGAATAGGTTGGCCGTCGAGCGCACTCAGGATATTGCGTGCGGTCTGCTCGCTCATCCGATCCACCGCTTCCCGCGTAACACCGGCGACGTGCGGCGCCATGATGACGTTCGGAAGCTCAAACAGCGAATGACCGGCCGGCGGCGGCTCCTGCTCGAAAACGTCGAGGCCCGCACCGGCGAGTTTGCCCGAGACCAGCGCATCATACAGCGCCGGCTCGTCGACAATTCCGCCGCGTGCGGTGTTGATCAAATAGGCTGTGGGCTTCATGCGCCTCAAACGCGCCGCATTGAACATCCCGACCGTCTCGGACGTTTTCGGGCAGTGGATGCTGACAAAATCGGCGCGGGGCAGGGCCGCATCTAGATTGCTGACCTGCTCGCACTCCGCCGCCTTGATCTCGGCGGCGGACTTGTAGGGATCATAGACCAGAACGTTCATTTCCATGGCAAGGCAGCGTTTTGCCGTCCGCGTGCCGATGCGGCCGAAGCCGATGATAAGAACCGTCTTGCCGTACAAGTCGTAGGGCAGTTTGCCCAGACGGTGGCCCCAATTGCCGTCCTTGACGATGGAATGCATTTCCACGGCGCGCTTGGCCAGCGTCAGCATCATGAACATCGCCTGTTCCGCCACCGAAGGAGAATTGGCGGTACCGGCGACCATCAGCGGAATCTTGCGGCGGCTCAAAGCCGGGATATCGACGGAGTCGTAGCCGACGCCGATGCGGGTTACCACCTTCATGTCCTTTGAAGCCTCGAGTTCCGGTTCGCCGAACCGGGTGGCGCCTAGCGCGACGCCGTGAACTGGTGCCTGCGCTTTCAACATCGCCTCGAAATCGCCGGCGGAAATCATGTTGGGAAATTCGACGAGTTCGATGTCGTCCCGCTCCCTCAATAAAGCCCGTCCCTGCTGCGACATCGATTCGGTAATGAAAATTTTCTTCTTGTTGGTCGCCATTCCAATCCCTGCCCAGTCCCTTGGCTTTTCTTGTTGCGCGGCCGTCACAGGACGACGCCGGTGACCTCGTTTAGCAGGTGCATATTGTTGAGGTCCACCGCCAATCGCATCGGCGCGCCATCGTGAGCGCCGGCGTTGGGATTAACCCGCCCGCAGATTTGCGCGCCTTCGAGCGTGAAATAAATCAGGGTCTCCATGCCCATGGGTTCGGTCACATCCAACACGGTGTCAAAGGCTTCGACTCCCGGCTCGGGATGGGGTTTCGCTTCAGCGATATGTTCCGGCCGCAAGCCGAGCAGCAATTTCTCGTTTCGTGAGACCCCCTGGTATCTCGCCGCGCGTTTGGGCGGCAATGGAAAGGAGATGCGATCGGTCAACCGGATGTGCAGCTTGCCGGCAACGTCCTCCAGCCGGCAGGGAATGAAATTCATCGCAGGCGAGCCGATGAAGCCGGCGACAAAACGCGTGGCCGGGCTGTGGTAGAGCTCGTTCGGCGTCCCGATCTGCTCGATGCGGCCATGGTTCATCACCACTACACGATCGGCAAGCGTCATTGCTTCGACCTGATCGTGGGTCACATAGACCGTCGTGGTGCGGACCTTCTGATGAACCTTCTTGATTTCGATCCGCATCTGGACCCGAAGCTTGGCGTCGAGGTTGGACAACGGTTCGTCGAACAGGAACACTTTGGGGTGGCGAACAATCGCCCGACCCATCGCAACGCGTTGGCGCTGCCCCCCCGACAACTGTTTCGGCTTGCGGTCAACCAGTTCGGCGATATCAAGCATGCGTGCGGCTTCGTCGACCCGCATCTTGATCTCGGCTTTTGGAAAGCGTTTCAGACGCAGTCCGAACGACATGTTTTCAGCAACCGTCATGTGCGGGTATAGCGCATAATTCTGGAACACCATGGCGATGTCGCGATCCTTCGGCGGCACGTCGTTGACGACGTCGCCCCCAATCATGATGTCGCCGTCGGTAATATCCTCCAGGCCAGCGATCATCCGCAGCGTGGTCGATTTTCCGCAACCCGATGGCCCGACCAGCACAACGAACTCGTGGTCGGCGATATCGAGATCGATGCCGCGCACCGCCTCGACCTCGTCGTAACGTTTGATCACCTTACGCAACGTAACGTCAGCCATGAGTTTCAACCCTTTGTCGCACCGGCGGTCAGGCCGGCGATGTAATAGTCCATCAGGAAGGCGTAGATGATGAGCGGGGGCGCGGCGCCGAGCAGGGCGCCGGTCATGATCTGTCCCCAGTTGAAAACGTCACCCTTGATCAGGGAGGTGATGATGCCTACCGGCAGCACCAGCTGATCCGTCGAGGTCGTGAACACCAGCGGATAGAGAAATTGCGCCCATGACACCGTGAAGGCGAAAATGGTTGCGGCGATAATCCCTGGCATCGCCACGGGAATAAAGATGCGCGTCAGCGTCTGAAACCATGACGCGCCGTCGATGATGGCGGCCTCGTCGAGCTCCTTGGGGATCGACGCGAAGTAACCGATCATGATCCAGGTGCAGAACGGGACGGTCAGCGTCGGATAGACGATCAGAAGCACGTACCATCGGTTGATCAGCTGGATGCCGGTGAGATCGCTGAACACCGCGAACATCTTGAACAGCGGAAGAAACAGCAGCGTGTCGGGAATGAGGTAGGTCAGGAACACGCCGGTTGCGAGCGTCGCCGAACCCCAGAACCGCATCCGCGCCAAAGCGAATGCTGCGGGTACGCTGATCAGCATGGTGATCGTCACCACGAAGATCGAGACGAACGCGGAGTTCCGAAAGAACGTCAGGAACTGGTTCGACGTCAGCAGTCCAACGTAATTCGACAGTGTCGGATGAAATATCCACCAGGGGTTGGTTGCCGCCGAAATCTCGGCGCTGGTCTTGAGCGACGTGATCAGCATGTAGAGCGGCGGTACCAGCGCGAAGATCGCAAACAGCGTGAGAAAAAAGTACGACCATCTTAGTGCCCAGGCGCGGTCGCGGCTGATGCTGCCATATTTCACCCGACGGGTGGGCGCGCCCTTGTCGATCATAACCGTGCTCGTCATCAGGCTTCATTCCCGCGTTTGTTGATATCGCGCAGGATGAAGATCGCCGCGATCGCGAGGATCGGGAACATGAACAGCGAAACGCTGGCACCCAACGGGATGTCGCTGCCCTGGATGCCGACGCGGAAGGCCCAGGTCGCGAAGAGGTGGGTGTGATCCAAAGGACCGCCGTTGGTCAGGATCCAGACGATATCGAAATTCGCAAAGGTCACAATCAGCGAGAACAGGGCCGTAATCGCGATGATGTTGCGCATCATCGGCAGTGTCACGTACCAGATGCGCTGCCACCAATTGGCGCCGTCGATGGCCGCGGCTTCATAAAGCTGCTCGGGCACCGATTTCAGCGACGCCAGATACATGATCATGAAAAATGGGGCGCCGTACCAGACATTGACCAGAATGACCGAGAAGCGGGCCCAGTCCGGATCGCCGGTCCACGGGATCGGCCCGACACCAAAAAACGAAAGGGTGTAGTTGAAAGCGCTGTAGGAGGGATCGAACAGCCACAGCCAGGCCAGCGTGCTCATGGCGGGCGGAATCACCCAGGGTACCAGCAACATGCCGCGCCATTTGCGTTGTCCCTTGGCAGGGATGTTGTGGACGAAGTGCGCGACAATGAATCCGATCAGCGCCTTGAAGACCACGGCGGTGATCGCGAAAATGCAGGATTGTTCAACGACCAGCCAAAACGTTTCGCGCTTGAACAGAAACTGGAAATTTCCAAGTCCGACAAAACGCTGCATCGACTTGTTCAGGGTTGCCAAATGCATCGAATAGAAGGCGGGATAGATCACCAGCAGGGCAATCAGGATGATGAGCGGCAGCGTCATCAGAAATGCCGCCGTTGACTTCCGCTTGAGCGTATTATGCAGGCTCGACCGCTTGCGCGCGCCTTTCGCACCGGCGATGCGGCTGTGCTGGAATACGACATCAGCCATCGGTCGTGATCCTCGCAGAGTTTTTTGCTAGAGCCGAACGCTGCTGGCTCGCGATCAGTCAATAAAGCGCCGGGACGGCGGCGGCCCACAATTGGGTGGGCCGCCGCGCCGGATTCCTGCCTCTCAGCTCCGCATGAAGCCCTCGCATTCGCCTTCCGCCCAGGCGAGCGTGCTTTCCATCTTTTCGCCCTGGTAATAACGTAGGCACATCTTGGTCAGCGTTGCTCGCGCGTAGATTTGCTGCGCCACTTTCGGTGGCGCCGGCGACGCGGCAATCGACAGGGCCTGGTGGTTGTACGGGTTCGGGTAGTGGTAGAGCGTGCCCTTCGGCGGCTCTTCCTCGGCCCAGACCTTCAGCGTCGTCAATTTCTCAAACGCTGGCAGGTCAAAGCCGTTGCTGGCCACCACTAGTTTCTCGATCGACGAGGGCTTGGAGAGATGGACCAGCAGACTCTTGGCGGCCTCCTTGTTCTTCGAGAACGCCCAGATATTTAAGAAGTAAGGCAGGTAGGGCGCAAACCGGCCTTTCGGTCCGGCCGGGAATCCGTGGGTCCAGCATTGCTCGGCCACCTCCGGCGCGTCGCGCTTGGCAACCGCCCAGGCGCTTGGCGGGTTCATAATTAACGCACCCTTGCCGGAGATCAGCCACTTGTTGTTGGAGGCGTTGTCCCAGGCCGCCGCATCAGGCGGCAGGAACGCGATCAGCTTCTTGTAGAACTCAAGCGCCTGCCGCATTTCATCCGTCTTGACCGTGAGGTTACCCTTGGCATCAACGAGCTGCGCGCCGAACGACTGGAAGATCGCACCGGCGGTATCGACGTTGTCCTCGGCTTCGCCGAGACCGATACCGAAGGGGAAGCCACCCTTGTGGCAGGCTTCCGCCGCTTTCAGGAACGTGTCGAACGTCCAGTTGTCGGCCTTGGGCGGCGAGCCTGCGGGATACATCTCCTGCACGTCGATATTGGCATATTTCTTCATCAGGTCGATGCGGGAGCAGGGCCCCTTGATCTGGCTGCCAACGCAGTTGGGAACGCCGAGCCATTTGCCGTTCAGCTGGCCGAGATATTTGACCGTGCCGTTGACTTCGCCGTTCTCCTTGAGGATTGGCTCCATGATATCGTTCACAGGTTCAAGCAGCTCGGCGTTGGCATGCGGCCACCACGTCGGCATGGCCAGGATGTCGTGGCCCGACTTCGCCTGGCCTTCCGCTGCGATAGTCAACGTGTTCTTGTAGCCCTGGCTCGTGATGTAATCGATCGAAACCTCGACCTTCTCCTTTTCCGCCCACTCATTGACCAGATTGGTGCTGGCCTTGTTGGCGTCGGGCACCCAGTGATCCCAAAAACCGATGCTGAGTTTGCCGGCCGCGTAAGCAGTTCGAATATAGGGCGCAGATATCAGCGCCGCCGATGACATGGCGGTGGCAGCAACGAATTGTCGACGAGAAAGCTTCTTCCGTGACATATGGCGTCCCTCCCTGGTGAGCCAATTCGAGAAGGAAATCCCGTTTTATTTTTTTTCCGCCGGGGCCGGCCGGGGCAGGCCCTTCACGGCGGTACGGGATTTCGTTGCAGCGATCAGAGCAGAATTGCCGGCGTCTGTCGAGAAATCAGGCGCTTGGCGGTGTAGAACTAATGTTGTGCTCAAGCTGGCGGCAGGACGAATTCTTTTTGTTCGCGCGTGAACTGTCGACAGAGAGTGAACCGGGTGCCGGTTTGACGACGAATACTGCGCTGCACACAGGGCCATCGCCGTGTGCCGTTAAGGTGTGCAATAGCGCCGCAGGTTAGAGCTTCGTCAACTTAACTCGCTCGTTGGTCAAGCTTTTCTTCACTGGGACGGGATGGCACGGCAGGTAGACTCGTCTGGTGTGAAAACGATAATGTCCTGACCCGGCAGAATGCCTGCCGCCTTCCAAAAACACCCAGCCAACATATCGAAATTGATGGAGAGTAGAGAATGAACAGGCCGACACCGCCAGTGCGTGCCCGGTTGAGATTGCGCGTCGCGCTTGGGGCAGTTGTCGTCATGCTTTTCAGCGCGCTTTTGGCAGCACACGCGCAAGGGCTGGTCAAAGGTGTCCAGCAGGGAGCGCAAGCCGGCAACAAGGCGGCCGGGCCCGTGGGCGGCGTATTGGGCGGCGCGATCGGCGGCGTGGTCGGCGTGTTTAACGGGGTGCTTGGCGTCGGGAACAGCGGGCAGGCGCCCGCCGCGAGCGGGACCAATGGTGCAAAACAACCGGGTTCTGCGAAAACCGCCAAAGGAGCCAAAGGCGGCAAGGGGACCAATCAGGCGGTGCTAACTCAGCCAGGGCAGCCGGAATTGACGGCCGAACAGATCGTCGCAAACAGCGATGCCAATATCGACCGGATCAAGGCCGAACTGAAGCTTACGCCCGAGCAGGAAAAGCACTGGACCGGCTTCAACAGCGCCATGCATTATCTCGGCCATAACGGCGCCGACCGGCTCAACTTGAGAATTGCACGCGCAAAACGAGACCCGCCGGACGATATTATCGAGCAGATGCGCAACGAGGCCCAGTTTCTCAACGATCGCGCGGTGGATCAGCGCAGCGTCGCCGACGCGGCCGAGCCGCTGTTCGCAAGTCTCGACGATAAACAAAAAGCGATCTTCATCGAGGAAATGGTGCGCTTGAGCCATGAGCGAGGGCTTGACTAGCCGGCAAGCCCGAACGCCTCACGCCTTGGGGAAATTCAGCTCCACGCCGACGCCATCGGGATCGTAGAGAAAGAATTGCGTATCGCCGCTGCGCGGCACAATGCTCTCGCGGAACTTCACGTTGTTGGACTGCAGGCGCTTGCGCATGCCCTCGACATCGCTCGCGGCAAAAGCGATGTGATCGAGGCGGCCGGTATCGTCGTATTTTTTCTCGGTACCCCGCACCACGATGCCCTCGCGCGGTTTGCGAGTGCCCATCAGGTGCACGGTGGCGACGCCGCCGGAATAGAGCCAGTAGCCCGGGAAGTCGAGCGGCGGGCGGTAACCGGTCTCCAACCCAAGCACCTCGCAATAGAAGTTCTTGGTGCGCTCCAGATCGGACGGTTCGATGGTGTAATGTTGCAGGGTGCCGAGCGGCATCGGGTTTCTCCCTAATTCTGGATTGAGGTGAGGTGGTATCGGCGTCCATCATCCTGCCCGGCTGCAGCCGGCGCATGTTGTCGATCTCGGGCGATGTCGCCCCGGGGCGGCGCCGACCGCCCGGCACGAAGATCGCGGTTCGGTGGACCGCAAGCACGGCAGCAGTCGCGATCCGCGTCTCCAATTCTATGCCCGTCGAACTGTGGCCGTCGCCAGGTCGGCGGCGGCGGTCAGTTCCTTGTCGATCTGCTCGATCGACTTGCCCTTGGTCTCGATGCCCAGGAAATAGTACACGATCCCGGCCATCAGGAACCAGCAGCCGAGATAAACGAAGGCCGTTGGAATCTGTGGCAGGGGCACGTCGGGCTTGAGATAGTTGCCGGAGCCCACGATCAAGGCGAGGCCTACCGGCCCGATGATCTTGCCGATGCCGCCGAAGCCATAGGCCGAGCCCATGCCCGAGGTCCTGAGATGGGAGGGCCAGACTTCCGCTGCATAGGGCCCGACGATCGCGAAGCCGCCGTCGGCGAAGAAGAAGGTCACGGCCAACAGTAGCCAGAACGCCGATACGCCCATGACCATCACGTCGTAATTGTAGCCCGCCACGATGGTCATGACCCCTGCGCCAAAGCCGAGCAGGCCGCCCGCGTTGCGCCGTCCCATCAACTCCGAGAAGAACGAGAATGACAGCCGCCCTATGAAGCCGAAGGCTGAGAGCAGGATCATCATCTTGGCCGCTTCCTGCGGCGTAACCTTCAATAGCACGACGAACAGCGACGGCGCCCACAGCGTCAGGCCGTAGACGCCGGTCTGCGCGCCAGCATTGCCGAGCCAGGAGACGATCAGGCTGCGCGGATAGTTGAAAAGCTCGAGCCAGTTGCTCTTGATGATCGGGCCGGCATCGGCCGCCGTCGGCAATGGCAGCGTCGATGGCCCCACCTGCAGCGCCCAGGCCAGCGAGTTGCGCGCGTCCTCATAGCGGCCCTGTCGGCAGAGCCAGCGCGGCGACTCCGGCACCCACAGGCGGACCAGCAGCACGAGCAGTGCCGGCAGCACGCCGATCGCGAACAACAGCCGCCATTGGCCACTGCCCACGAGTGCGCCCATCACCGCGCCGAGGCCGACGCCCAGCGGGATCACGCAGGTCACGATGCCCCCGACCCAGCCGCGCTTGGAGGACGGCATGAATTCCTGCACCAAGGGCAGGTCAACGCAGTAAAGCCCGCCCACGCCGAGGCCGACGAAGAAACGCATGACCGAAAGATAGATCCAGCCATTGTCAGGGGTGAAATACAGAAGGCCGGTGGCGATGGAGAAGTTCAGCACGGTGCCGATAAAGACCTTGCGGCGGCCGATCCGGTCGGCAAGCCAACCCCAGATGTAAGCGCCCATGATGGCGCCGATGCCGGAGCTCATCAGTACAACGGCGGACTGGCCGAAGGTCAGCTTCCACGGGCCGATCAGGAAGGCGAGCACAAAGCCGATCAGGAAGTAATCGAAAAATTCCAGCGCGTCGCCGATGATGGCCGCGGTGAGGATCTTGATCTGGTTGCCCGTCAAACTCGTGCGGCGATCGAGTATCTCGAACATGGCGGTTTCCCCTTGGCGCATGTTCTTTTCTTGGCGGGCGTCGCGCCTACACCGGCCGATGCCCGGAATGTTACGCTGCCGCCACAACCAGCGGAAGCCCAGACAGACGCAGGGCGCATCTGCGCAATGGCGTGCCGAGCCGACGCCGGCCGATCATTCGGAACGAGCTCCGGCAGTTGCTAGATGGGTCGCGTGCGGCTGGTGCCGGCAGATCGCGGCTTGGCCCGGGTTCCGGGGGAGGCGACGGTGCCTGATTTATTTAACGTTTTGCGCTAACCTTGCGCGGTGACCCAAGGCCGGAAGTTGATGGAAGAAAAGCGAAAGCACCCACGGACCGGAATCGACGAACCTGGCTATGTGTCGTCGGGCGGTTTCGTCATGAGCTGCATGGTCCGAAACATCTCGCCGGAGGGCGCCGCCATCGATGTGGAGAACCCTGCGTTCGTGCCTCCCAGCTTTAAACTGGTGATGGCGAAGGACTCCACGGTTCACGAATGCAGAATAATCTGGATCCAGAAAAACCGGATCGGGGTAACCTTCACCGCGACGCAAGGGCCGCCCCCGGCCGGTTGAAACGGCGTCGTCAGCCCGTCAGCAACGATCAACCGGTCGATTTAGAGCCAGCCGGCGCTCAGGTCCACGCCGAAAGTCATCAGGCCGAACGATGCGACTAACCCAAAACAGCAAAAAAGTACGACTGCCTTGGGAGAATGATCGTGAGCCCGCGCTTCGCTAACAGGACGGACTGAAACGATTGAAATAGCAGTCATCGTGACCCCTGATTTCCACCCCAAAACGCGTCGGGCTTGGAGGTTGTAGGCTCAAAACGTTGATGGGCCATTGCCGCGCATCGTTAACTAAACCGAAACAATGCGGGAAATCACCGAGTGCAGGGCCAGCCGGACCATGAGGGCGGGGGACCACAGGAGGTTTTCTCAATTTGGCGGTGGTCAAATCGCGGCGGCCGGTTTTTTTCAGCCCGAAGGCCTGCCGATAGGCCGGAATCAGTCGCTTGATTTGCCGAGAACTCTGGCGATGGTGGTTGCTGTCATGGCGTCCCGGTCGGAGGCGCGCTGAGCCTCCAACCGCTCCTTGGCTTGCTCCTCAATCAACAGATCGATTAACGCCAGCCTCTTGGTCTCGTCGTCGGCTTCAGCCAGCAATTGCCGATAGCGACGGAAGTCAAAACCCGCGTCCTGCTTACTCATCTCACGCCCCCGTCCACGCCGTCGCGCGCAAATTGTTCCTCAGGCCGCGCAAGCGCGCAAGCGTCTCGTGGGGCGGCGGATCACTGGGCGTGCTTTTCGCCTGCAGCGTCAAGGCAATGGTTGAGGTAGGCGGTTCGATCCCTGGGCAGGACCTTTGACTCATTGGCCTTGCGGTTACATTCCACGACCTTGATTTGTTCGGCGCGCCGCTTTTCCGCCGCGTCGCGGAACTCGGGAGCGACACTATTTGGATCGACAAGCTTTTGAGCGAGGCTCGGCCCGGTTGATACGAATGCCGCAATAACAATTAAGTGCAAAACTAAACGCAAGGCAGGACTCCTTTTCCGAAAACCGACCTATCTGAAAACCCAGGTGCCTGAAAATCCTTGGCGAAGCCTGCAAAATACAGCAAAAGTCGCGGGCGAAAAGCCCGGTGTTTGCGCGGCTAGTGTAAGCACCCCTTCACGGAGCACGGAGACCGCACCTCCACCCATCCCCTTCGGCACTAGGTTGCCACCCATGTCTTGGGTACGTTCTGGCGGAAGGGGTGGGATTCGAACCCACGGTACCCTTGCAGGCACGCCGGTTTTCAAGACCGGTGCCTTAAACCACTCGGCCACCCTTCCAAACCAATAATTTCAAGTGCTTAGCGCATGTTGCAATCAGAACAAACCGCGAAATTGGCACCCGATTGGCACCCTAGCGATTCAGCGCCGCATTAATCGCCGCTGCCGCCTTGCCATCGTCCTTTTGGAACAGATGGGCATAGATGCGCAAGGTGATATCTGGCTTGGCGTGCCCAAGGCGTTTGGAGATCGTGACGATATCCACGCCGGCATCAATGAGCTCGCTCGCGTGGGTGTGGCGTAGGTTGTGGAAGCCCAGGTCGGGCATTTTGATCTGATCGGCAAAATCGCTCCACGCCTTGCTATATCGCTTCTGCGAGGGCGGGGCACCGTCAAGGCCGGCGAATAGCAGTGCATCGTCTGGAAGCTTGCCGGCGCCGAGTTTGACCCGCATTTCCAATTGCGCTTTCCGGAACTCGCGCAATGTCTCAACAAGGATATCGGGTAGTGTGATGTCGCGACGACCGGCCTTGGTTTTTGGCGCCTTGAACCTGATGCCGAATGCCTTGGTTTCTTCCAGCGCTTCGCGAACCTCGATCACCTTTCCGTCGAGGTCGACGCGTCCCAACGAAGCGCAAGCACCTCGCCGATTCGCATGCCGGTGAACAGCGAGATCATCGCCGGGACGAATAGGCGGTGGCTCCGCACCAATTCGATAAACGCCGGAACGTCCTTGACGATCACCATTTCGTCGTCATCGACCTTCGGGGCGGATTGAGAGGCGACGACGTTCTTAACAACCATTTCGTTCTTTGCGGCGTCGCGCAGCGCCTTCCCGAGCACGCGGTGGGCATGGCCGATCGTGCGTGGTGCAAGCCCGCCTTTGCCGTTTGCTCTGCCGCTGGTCCGCAGCTTCGTATGCCATTCCTCGATATCAAGCGTCCGCAGCTTTTGCAGCAACTTGGCGCCAATGTGCGGCACGATCTGATTTTCGACCAGCTCGCGATACCGGGCGGCCGTCCTGGCGCTGATATCGCCTGCGGATTCCCAATGGTCGACGCGGACGCGGACAAACTCGGTGACGGTGATCTTGTTCGTTTCGACGTATTTGTTCGGCCAGCTTGATCTGCGCCTGCCGCTTGGTCCCGCTGAGCGTGTGAAATTGTGTTTTTCGCTCGCCCGTCTTTTCGTCCCGGCCGGCGTCGAATTTGAGCCTAAACGAATTCTTGCCGCGCTGCTGGATGTGGCCCTTCATGACTTCTTCGCCTCCGTTTTGATTCCAAGCCTGCGTCGCACACGTTCGAGCACATAAGACCGGTTTGAGATTTGGCCGGCCAATTCATCCGACAATGAAAGCGTGATCCCGCGCTCCTCGGCTAGCTCTCTTGCCTTGCTCGGTTTGTTGAAGCCCTCGTGCACCTTGCTTGATCAAGCGGGCAGCTCGCTCGCGCGTCACCGACGAGGCGCGGGCGATTTATGCTGATGCCCTCAAATTGCAGGGCAGATATTGGGATTGCATTAGCAAAGATGTTTGCTGCTCCACGTCGGTAGGCCGGCATTGCACGGATTGCGATAAATACATCAACATGAGTCGCGAACTTAATCGCCTGCTTGGCATCAAGCCCTGGGAAACGTCGCCGCTCCATACCGACAGCGCGGACCCGCCCGATTATCTGCGCGGCAATTCGTGGCAATTAGAACAGTGGCATAGGGCGCGGGCGATGCGATGCGAAATTCTCGCCGAGATGAAAAACGATTAGGTGACGATATGCCGACCGGAAGAGTGAATTCTCGCCGATTGGGAAATAAAGGCGGCGCATTGGGAAAACGAGGCGCGCGCAACAGCCCGCCCGACATTGCTGTGCATTGTCTCGATATGCGGCACACCTTAGAACGTTGGCCGAATGGATATGATGGGTGTG
>WNGO01001562.1_pt1 | contig 15457 bp, 16 predicted proteins | sample 5400511 | NCBI WGS metagenome assembly WNGO01 (sample SAMN13153380, study PRJNA577476) | soil metagenome | isolation source: 20 cm soil or saprolite under Garry oak tree replicate 2 | place: USA:California | collected 2016-06-15 | reverse complement strand
GATCACGACCTTGCGGGCGCGGCCGAGCATGTTGATCGTCACGCTTTCGAGCTTCATGCCGAGTTCATCGGAGATCAGCTGGCCACCGGTCAGGATCGCGATGTCTTCGAGCATCGCCTTGCGCCGATCGCCGAAGCCGGGCGCCTTGACGGCTGCGACCTTGAGACCGCCGCGCAGCCGGTTGACGACCAGCGTCGCCAGCGCCTCGCCTTCGACGTCCTCGGCGACGATCAATAGCGGACGGCCCGACTGCACCACGGCTTCGAGTACCGGCAACATCGACTGCAGTCCGGACAGTTTCTTCTCGTGCAGCAGCACGTAGACGTCCTCGAGCTCGGCGGTCATTTTCTCTGCGTTGGTGATGAAATAGGGCGACAGATAACCGCGGTCGAATTTCATGCCCTCGACGATGTCGACTTCGGTTTCGAGCGACTTGTTTTCTTCGACGGTGATGACGCCTTCATTGCCGACCTTCTGCATCGCCTGCGCGATCATCTTGCCGATCGCGGTGTCGCCATTGGACGAGATGGTGCCGACCTGGGCGACTTCAGACGACGAGGCGACCGGCTTGGCGCGCTTCTCGAGGTCCTTGACCACGGCATGCACCGCAATCTCGATACCGCGCCTCAGGTCCATCGGGTTCATGCCGGCGGCAACCGATTTGCCGCCTTCCCGGATAATCGCCTGGGCGAGCACGGTGGCGGTGGTGGTGCCGTCGCCGGCGGTGTCGCTGGTTTTGGAGGCGACTTCGCGCAGCATCTGCGCGCCCATATTCTCGAACTTGTCGTCAAGCTCGATTTCCTTGGCGACGGTGACGCCGTCCTTGGTGATGCGCGGTGCGCCGAACGACTTGTCGAGCACCACATTGCGGCCCTTGGGGCCGAGCGTCACCTTCACCGCGTTGGCGAGAATATCGACCCCGCGCAGCATGCGTTCGCGCGCGTCTCCGGAAAATTTTACGTCCTTGGCAGCCATTTGAGATGCTCCTGATTGATTGGATACGGTCGTTGCCTTGCTCCTCCCTTACCGTCGTGCCCGGGTCAAGCCCGGGCATCACGGGTAGTGTGGACGAGTAGTGTGCAGCGGCTGTATGGGTTGGTCTCAGGCGAGCACGCCCATGATGTCGCTCTCCTTCATGATCAGGAGGTCCTCGCCGTCGAGCTTGATCTCGGTGCCCGACCATTTGCCAAACAGCACGCGGTCGCCGACCTTGAGGTCGATCGGGATCAGCTTGCCGGCTTCGTCACGGCCGCCGGGTCCGACCGCTGTGATTTCGCCCTGCGAGGGCTTTTCCTTGGCGGTGTCGGGAATGATGATGCCGCCCTTGGTCTTTTCTTCGGCTTCGATTCGCTTGACCACGACACGGTCATGCAGCGGACGAAATTTGAATTTAGCCATGAGGGTTCCTTCTGGAGGGTCGGTTTGTCGGTCGGGTTTGACAGTGGATCGGAACACAAGGCCTATTCGACACCGCAGGGGGCAAAACAGCTCGCATTCTTTGGCAATCACACTCTCGGAGTGCTAATTGTGCGCCCGGGAATATGGCTTGACGCCGATCCTGTCAAGCAAAGGGGGTTAAGCCGTTGGTGAGGCCGATATAGGATGCTTCGGGAAACAACATCCAAGCGCGAGGGTAATTTGCTGGACGTCATTGCTCCGACAGCAGTTTTACGCTTGGCTGCGGGACGGGTGCGGCCGCCAATTGTTCGGGGGAATGCCATGGTCTGGTCACGTAACGCGCGCGCGGTCGCTAAACTGGGGGTCGCCTGCGCGCTAACGATATTTCTCGGCGCGTGCGGGAGCATGAGCCTGCCCTCATTCTCATCCTCTCCATCGGTAGCTCCCGAGCCCGTGCCCGAAGTGCCGGCGACCATCCGTCCCGACGAGATTGTCGGCCGCTGGGGCCTTGCATCGTTCCAGAATCCCAGTGATCGCGCCCGCACCGAAGCCGCGGCGCGGGCGCAGTGCAAGCAGCCTTACGTGATCGGACCCGGCTCTTCGGGCGGGGTGGTCATGCATCTGGCCGACCAGGCGACGCCGCAGGAATTGCGTCTCAAGGGCAGCCCGAGCGGCAAGAACTTTATCGGTCCGCCCGGACCGGCCGGCGCCGAGCAGGATCGTGAGATCGTCTCGTTCGACGGACGCGTGCTGATCACCCGCTTCATCGAGAAGGATGCCGCGAACCGTTACGGCAACATGGTCTACGTCCGCTGCGCGCCGCGGGCCTGAGCAGTCCAGGCTACGTCAATCTCGAGATTTCGGGTTTGATGCTTTCGCATCGCCCCGCAATCACTACCCAAAGAAACGCCGGCGTCTTACCGGCATTCGTGTGCGGTGTGAAAGGATAGCAGGGCGCTACCACCCGGCGAACCGAAGAAACCGAAACTCACTCAAACAACGCGTCGATGTCGTTCTGCGAGGCGTGACCGGAGTCGCCGTCCAACTTCGGCCCGTTCAGTAGCCGGGCGCCGCCGTCCCGATCGTCGGCCATGGGAGGCACGTGCGCCCTGATGGCATCGACGCCTCCCCAGATATCCATCATGATCGTGATGTGGTTTTCGATGAATTTCATCGTCGCCATTACCTTGCTGATGCGCTGGCCGGTCAGATCCTGGAAATTGCAGGCTTCGAAGATCGAGATCACACGCTCCTGGATTTCCTCGCTGAGAATCTTCTGCTGATCCGGCGAAGTCACCTTGGCCAGCGCGCTGGCCGCCTGATCGATCGATTCCGCGGCTTCCAGAATCTGCTGCGTGGCCTGTTCGGTGCCGCCGACTACCGCGCCAAGCTCGCCGGTCACCTTCGCCATTTCGTTGCCGTCAAAACTCTTGCCGTGCAAAACCGCGATTTCCCGCTTGGTGCGGTTGATGGCGTCGTGAATGAGATCGAGTTCGACCTTGAGTTTCTCGCATTGCTCGATCTGGGCGCGATAGGTTTCAAGCAACGCCTGCGCATCGGCAACCCCGCGGGCGATAGACGCGCCGCCGCCTGTCGCAGCACCGTGACCCGGGCTGACCATCTCGGCACGAATGGCGCGCAGTTCGCTCATGATCTCGCGATGCATCGGACCGATGTCGCCGTCGAAGGCTGCGGGGACCGGCATGTCGCGGCTGAATGCTTCCTCGATACGAAAACGCTTGCGATGAATCGGCATGAGATTTTCCCCTGACCTTCACTCGTCAAGGTTCTAGACACAGCGATTTAACGTGGGGTTCACGCCGGAGCTGTTGCCAGGCGTGCAACCAGAAATGATTAACCATGCGCGGCCGACGTTGACCGAAAATAAACGCTAACGGAAGAAACCGCGCAAAATTGCCGACGTGGTGAATCAAAAGGCGGTTTCTGTTTACCAAACCGACGCGGTTTTGATTTTAATTGGCGGCGAAGGGTGCCGATCCGGCGCTCCCCCGATGAAACCGTGACGAAACAGTACAGAGTACGTCGATGTTCAAAAGAATGTCTGTTGCGCTGCTTGCCGGCGCGTCTTGCCTGGTCAGCGCTCTTCATCAAGCCGCAGCGATCGAAACCGCGCCGCGCCCGGAACGCGCCCTGTTCTACGCCAATCAACCCGTGCAGCGGCCGGCCGCGCCGGTGCGAACGGCCTATGCCGGGCGCTCCAACATGGGTGGCGGTTTCATCGAATTCCTGTTCGGGGATGGACAGAATCAAGGCGGCCGCTACCAGCAGCAACCCTATCAAGAGCAGCCATCATACGATCAGCGTCCACTGTTCCCGCAGATGGAGCCGCAGCAGGTCATGCGCCAGCCGGAAGTTGCCGGTGCATATCCCGCCTTCGATCAGAGATTCGAGAAGCAACTCGTCGACTATCACGGCAGCGAAAGACCCGGCACGATTATCATCGATACGCCGAACAAATTTCTGTTCCTGGTACAGGGCAACGGCAAGGCCGTGCGCTACGGCGTCGGCGTCGGTCGTCCGGGATTCACCTGGTCGGGCGTCAAGCAGATTTCCGCGAAGAAGGAATGGCCGGCGTGGACACCTCCACCGGAAATGCTGGCGCGGCGCCCCGACCTGCCGCGGCACATGGAAGGCGGCCCGCAGAACCCGCTCGGCGCGCGCGCGATGTATCTGGGATCGTCGCTCTATCGCATCCACGGCTCCAATGAACCATGGACGATCGGCACCAACGTCTCGTCCGGCTGCATCCGGATGCGCAATGAGGACGTGATCGATCTTTACGGCCGCGTCAATGTCGGCGCAAAGGTCGTCGTGATCTGATTTTTTTATGACCTGAAACGAAGACGGCCGCCGGGTTTCGGGCGGCCGTCTTCGTTTTGCGCGTTAGAAACCGATCAGGCGTAGTCGCCGTCGCCGCCGCCGCCGAAATCGTCGGAATCGAGATCCATGTCGTCGTGATCGTCGCTGTAGTCGTTCGACGCCTGATCGTCGTTCGATCTGTGATCATCGCTCGATGCGGAATCGAACAATCCCGTTCGCGAATTGTCGTCGGCGCGATCTCTGGACGAACCGATATCGTTGATGCCGGCGTCGCGCGCCAGATCGCCGCCGGAATGATCGCTCCACGGCCTTCGGTCTTCAACTCCGCCGCCCAGCCCCGCAGAATCGCCGAAGCTCTGGTGGCTGCCTCCCATCATCGAGCGGATGCTGCCGAGCAGCAGCGATCCCCCGACCACCCCGGCCGCCGCGGCTGCCGCGGTTCCCAGAAATGAGCCGCCGCCGCCCATGGGAGCCTGGGGCGCGCCATAGGGCTGGCCGTAGGGTGGCTGATTGTATGGTCCCGGCCCCTGTGACTGTTGCATGACCTGGCCGCTGTTCCACACGGGGCGGCTGGACGCTTCCCGTGGCGGGACGTTCGGCACCGAGCCGCGCGGCTGGCCTTGCCCGAATATCGCATCGCGCATCGAATCGAGGAACCCACCGGATTGCTGCTGTTCAGCGCCGCCGCCCGCCTCCAGTTCCTGGATGCGCGCATTGGCCCTCCTGAGCGCTTCATCCTGAAGCAGCGCCGTCTGCACCAGCGCGTAAACCGCGTTCGGCGCCTTGCGCAAACCTTCATTGATGGCGGCAACGGCGTCCGGGTCACGCGGTGCGCTCTCCACCTTCGAGAGCCGGTCGAAAAGATCGTCAACCAATTGGCGTTCTTGCGGTGTCATGGATTGTCTCCTCGCTTCGAAGCGCGAGGAAAATGTAGGGGCGCTTTGCGTCGCAAGTAGTGGCGGGCGGAATTAAATTTTATGCATGTGACAAAACGCCCGGCGCGGTTTCCTGGCGGATATCAACTCAATGTAACGTTGTTCGCAGCCAATAGGGGCGGGAAATGCTCACCGGCGAGAAAGGCGTATTCGCGCTCGCGTTGCCCGGTCAGCGGATCGAGACTGACAAGGGTTTCGTCGACGAATCCGGGATGACACATGATAAGACCGCCCTCCGGTAGCCCATCGAGAAATTGTTGCATCAGCGCGCCGTAATCGGGCTGTCGAGAGAAATCATAAGCGCCGGCGAATCCCGGGTTGAAGGCGATATTGGCGCGCGCCGCGCGGGTGCGAAATTGCGCGCTCAAGATATCGAGAAACAACGCCTTGGGCGAGCCGACCCGCCGGGGCAGGGCCTGGTTTCGTCCGCCCTGGCGAACCCAGGCGGTAGGGGCTGCTTCTTTCACTGCCGCCAGAAACGCGTCGCGGACTTGAGGAAATAGCTGCGCATGCTGGTGGCCGTCGACAAAATCAGGGCTCCGGCCGAACATCTCCCTGAAAGCCGCCAGTTGCACCATCAATTCCGCATGGATGATTTCGGTATCGAGCCGCCGCAACAGGCCCGCGCGCAGCAATTTCGCAAGCGCCGGGAACATGCCCCCGTCGATCGGTCTGAAGTGCATCGTCAACGGGCGAAACGGCGCCGTTAACGTGATGTGCAGGCCGATCCCGCAACGCGCACTGCTCGCCGCAGCCGCTCGAAGCGCCTCGATTTCAGCACGGCCGATCGAAGGTCCAACAACCATGACGGAAGTGGCGTTGAGACGGCCGCGCTCGATCAGGTCGCGAATGGCGCGGTTGACACCGGGACTGAGACCATAATCGTCGGCGCACAGCCAGATGCGGCGCGGCGCGGCGTCGTTCATTCGGCGGCGGTCCGTTCGCCGGCGCTATCTTCCGCCGCCGCGCGCTTCTCACTGTGCTCGGCCACGAAATAGATCGGGCGGGCTTTCAACTCCGAAAGAATCTTGCCGATATATTCCCCGACAATGCCGATCATGATGAGTTGCACGCCGCCGATCGTCATCAGTCCGACCACCAGCGAGGGATAGCCGGGAACCGACTTCCCGGTGGTCCAGGTCTCCCACAGAATCGAAAGCCCGAACAGAAAGGCTACGGTAGCGAGCAGCACGCCGAGCAAGCTCGCAAACCGCAACGGCGCCACCGAAAATGAGGTGAGGCCTTCGATCGAAAGCCCGACCAGACGCCCGGGGCTGAACGTCGTGGCGCCGTGCGCGCGGGCTGCGGGCTCGTAGTCGACGCGGATCTGGCGGAAACCGATCCAGCTTGCCAGCCCCTTGAAGAAACGATTGCGCTCGGGAAGCTGCCGCAGCGCCGCCGCGGCGCGCGGCGACAGCAGGCGGAAGTCGCCGGCGTCTTCCGGAATTTTCTGCCGCGCCCCCCAATTGATCAGTGCGTAGAAGCCATGCACGGCAAGCCGCCGCAACATCGACTCGTTGTCGCGATGAGCCTTGGCGGTATAGACCACGTCGTAGCCGCCCTCGATCCAATGTTCGACCAGCTTCTCGACCAGATCCGGCGGATGCTGACCGTCGCCGTCCATGAACAGCACTGCGCCGCGCCGGGCATGGTCCAATCCCGCCATCAGCGCGGCTTCCTTGCCGAAATTGCGTGACAGCGACACCACCTGGACGTCGAGCGCGTCGGCCGCCAGCCCGCGCGCGATGGCGAGCGTCGCATCGGCGCTGCCGTCGTCGACATAGACCACCTCGCAGGCGAGCCGATAGCGCTGCCTGAGTGTCCTCGCCAGGTCCTCAAGCCGCTCGTGCAGTTGCGCCAGCCCGGCTGCCTCGTTGTACAGGGGCACGACGATCGACAGCCCCTGCGCGGCCGCCGTAGCCGCAGTGGTTGATAAGCTCGAGACGTCCGTACCCAGCATCATCGATCAGATTCCAAACCGTCCAACAGCATATGCTACCCTTTGCTTGCTGTCGCAACGATGAACGAAAGCACCCCGACCTCACCGCCGCAGGAATGCCTCAAGCCTGGCGAACAGCGGGTTGTCGCGGTCGAGCACATAGTCGAGCGATGCCACCGACACCGTGTCGGCGCCGTGGGTGCGCAAGAAACTGCCGAGCGCGTAAAGCTGCGCGGGTGGGCAGTGCAGCGTAACCATTCCCGAGGAGGTCGGCCCGCCGAACGGCGATACCACGCCGAAGCGATTATGGGCCTCGGCAAGCAGCGCGGCGTCGCATCCCTTGAAGCGGGTGCGGACTTCCCGGTATTTGCTGGCGCGGGCGCGGGCGGCGATGTGATCCAGGATGACGCGCGCGGTCTCGCGGGCCTCGCTCGACCAGTCGGCATCCTTTGCTGCCACCAGGCTGGCCTGGCTGCGCAGGATCACTCCGTCGTCGAGCACCTTGAGACCGTTGGCGGCAAGGGTTGCCCCCGTCGTCGTGATATCGACGATCATCTCAGCCGTCCCCACCGCCGGCGCACCTTCCGTCGCGCCGGCGCTCTCGACGATGCGGTAATCGACGACGCCATGGGAGGCAAAGAACGCACGGGTGAGGTTGATGTATTTGGTTGCCACCCGCATTCGCCGGTTGTGCTGGGCACGGAAGCCAGTGGTGACATCGTCGAGGTCGGCCATAATGCGGACATCGATCCAGGCCTGCGGCACGGCGACCACCACATTGGCGCTGCCGAAGCCGAGGCTGTCGATCAGCAAGACGCGCTTGTCGGCGTCAGCAATGGTTTCGCGCACGAGGTCTTCGCCGGTGACGCCGAGATGGACCATGCCGCGCGCGAGTTGCCAGGCGATCTCGCTCGCCGAGAGATACGCGATCTCGACATTGTCGAGCCCGGAGATGGTGCCGCGATAGTCGCGCGCGCCGCGCGGTTTTGCCAATGCAAGTCCGGCGCGGGTGAAGAAAGCCTCGGCGCTTTCCTGCAGCCGGCCCTTCGATGGCACGGCAAGAACAAACGGCGCCGTCATGACGCGCTCCCGCCTGAATCCCTCTTCGCGCGCTGGCGGCCCACTTGCGTCAAGGTCTCGACCCAGACCGAAAATCCGACCGCGGGGATAGGGTTGGGGGCGCCAAGCTGGGTCATCAATCCGTCGTAGCGTCCGCCCGCCACTAGCGGCTCGACGCCGTTGCCCTTGCCGTGCAGCTCGAACTCGAAGCCGGTGTAGTAGTCGAGGCCGCGCCCGAATGAGGCGGAAAACCGTGTTTTGCCGGTATCGATGCCGCGCGCGGCCATGAAGCCGACGCGGCTTTCGAACTGGTCGATGGCGGCGGTAATGTTGAGTTTCGTGTCATCGGCCAGCGCGCGCAATTGGGCGACCGCATCGTCGGGGCCGCCTGCGATCGCGAGAAACCGCTTGATGACGCTAAGCGCGTCACGCGGCAGCGCGCCGCCCTTCAGCGTCGACTGTTCGAGGAAGCGGTCGGCGATTTCCGAAACCGAGCGCCCGCCGACATTGGTGGTACCGGCGATCGACATCAGATCGGTCACCAGCGCCAGCGCCGCCTTGCGGTCGGAGCCTGCGAGGGCGGCAAGCACACCTTCATATTCATTGCGGCTCGAGGCGGTTGCGAGCGTGAGCCGCTCGAGATCCTGCTCCAGGCTGATCTTGCGGTTGAAATCCTTGATCAACCTTCGCCGCCATACCGGATAGAGATCGAGCGCATCGATCAGCGCAATGAATAACGCCAGGTCGCCGGTGCGAATCTCGACCTCGGTCAATCCGAATGCGCTGGTGGCTTCCAGCGCCAGCGCCAGCATTTCCGCATCGGCTGCGGCGCGATCCTGCCGTCCGAAGGATTCGATCCCGGCCTGCAGGAATTCACTTGGCCGGCCGCCACGATAGCGAAACACCGGGCCGAGATAGCTGAACCCGGCAGGCTGGCCGGCACGGGCCGAGGCGAGATAATCCCGCGCCACCGGAATAGTGAGATCGGGACGAAGGCACAGTTCCTCGCCGCTCGTGTCGGTGGTCAGGTAAAGGCTTTTCCGGATGTCCTCGCCCGACAGGTCGAGGAACGGCTCAGCAGGCTGCAGGATCGCGGGTTCGGCCCTGAGGTAGCCGGCCTGCGCGAACGACAATAGCAGCGCGTCCGCCCATGCGGCGGATCCGGAGCCACGAGGGGCGGCGGTCAGGGTCATCTCGGGTTCCAATACCCCGGAACAGGTTCAAAAGGTCCGGCTGGACAGCCCCTTAGCATGGCCGGGGCCGGGTTTCGACAGGGATCGGCCCATTCGATTAATGGTCGGCCAAGATTGATCGCGACGGGCCAAGCGGCAACCTACCCGCGCAGGCCGGTACCGGTGGTCCAGTCGCCGAGCGCCGCCTGCACCAGGGCAAGCGCCGCCACCGCCGCGGTGTCGGCGCGCAATATCCTCGGCCCCAGCGAAAGCCGCAGGGTTCGCGGCTGTCGCAGGAGAGCATCGCGCTCCTCATCGGCGAACCCACCTTCGGGGCCGACCAGGATGTCGACGCCGTTCGGCACCATCAGGCCGCTTTGGAGCGCTTTTAACGGATTGATGGCATCCGCGGCCTCGTCGCAGAAGACAAGCAGGCGCTCTCCATCGCGCTGGCCCAGATAGCGGTCGAGTGGCATTGGCTCGGTCACCGTCGCAAGGCTCAGGATGCCGCATTGCTCGGCGGCCTCGATGACATTGGCTCGCATGCGCTCGCCGTTGACCCGGGCGACTTGGGTGAAGCGGGTCAGAACCGGCTGCAGCGATGACGCTCCCATCTCGACCGCCTTTTGCACCATGTAGTCGAGCCGGGCATGCTTTAGCGGCGCAAAGACATAAGCGAGGTCGGGCAGGCGATCCTGCGGCCGGGTCCGGGTAGCGACCTCGAGACTGTCCGGCCGTTTGCGTCCCCCGATAGCGGCCCGCCATTCGCCATCGCGTCCATTGAACACCAGGATGGTGTCGCCCTTGGAAAGTCGGAGCACGTTGCCGAGATAATTGCTTTGGCTGCGCTCCAGCGCGAGCGTTTTACCTGCTGCCAACGTGGCATCGACAAACAGCCTGGGCTGACGAAAGTCGAGTTGAGGCATGGTCGATGTTCCAGTTTCCGCGGCGTTTTAACCCAAACTATGCGAATCAGCGCAATTATTGGCATCCGGCGCGTCCCTACGCCGCGCTGTTGCCAAATTCCACGGGTTGTTAAGGAACGGCAGGAATCGTAAAAAGCCTATCGGGAAGACGCTGGGGAGCATTGGACCTTGCCGGAGCAACCGTATTGATCATCCGCCGCCTGATTGTGCCCCTGACCGTGGCCGTCGTAACCGCGCACGCCGGTCAAGGCTTGGCGCAAGGCGCGTTTCCGGCGCCGCTGCCTGGTCAGGCTGCCCCGAGCAACGCTTCACCATTTCCGCCGGTGAATGGCGCGGCTCCCACCGCTTCGGTAGGGGCCGCTCCCAGTTCATTCCCGGTGCAGGGTGCTGCGCCGATCACCGGCTCGGCATTCGAGCGCGGCCCGGCTCCGCCTACTCAGGCCGGTCCCTCGGACGATTGCATGAAGGGATTCCTACCCTTGCGGGAAGAGGCGGAGAAGCGCGGCAAGCTGATCAAGGTCGCCAGCGACCGGCATGCCCCCCCGGACGAGGCCTGCAAGCTGATCGGGAATTTCGGCCAGGCCGAGAGCAAGATGATCGAATATGTCAAGACCCACGCCGCGAAGTGCGGGATTCCCCCGCAGATAGCGGATCAGCTGAAAACCGGCCACAAGAACACCGAGAATCTGCAGAAGAAAGTTTGCGCGGCGGCGCAGCAGGCGCAGCAAAGGGGTCCGGCGGGACCGAGCCTGAGCGAAGTGCTCGGCTCCTCGGCGGCGTTGCCGGAGGCTACGCCCACCAAGAAGGGCGGCAGCGCCTTCGATACCCTGAACGGCAACGTCCTCGCGCGATGACCGGCGGCGCGGCAGCGCGCGTTGCTGACGCGACCGGCAACTGGGTCGACACGCGCGCACCGCCCTGGTCACGGCCTTACTTGCGGCTCTCCCGTCTCGATCGGCCGATCGGATCGTGGCTATTGCTGATGCCGTGCTGGTGGTCGGCAGCGCTGGCCGCCGGCGTCATCGGCAGCATCAGCCAATTGCCCCTCATCCTTGTGCTGTTCTTCATCGGCGCATTCGTCATGCGCGGCGTCGGCTGCACCTGGAACGACATTACCGATCGCGATCTCGACGCGTTGGTGGAACGGACGCGGTCGCGGCCGATCCCGTCAGGACAGGTGGGCGTGCCGCAGGCGATGGCCTTTCTCGTGATTCAGGCGCTGATTGGCCTCGCCGTGCTGCTCCAATTCAACCGCGTCGCGGTGGCGACCGGCATCGCCTCGCTCGTCATCGTCGCGGTCTATCCGTTCATGAAGCGAATCACCTGGTGGCCGCAGATCGTGCTCGGCCTGGCGTTCTCGTGGGGCGCACTGATGGGATTTGCGGCAATCCTCGGTCGCATCGACGCCGCCGCGTTGACGCTTTACGCCGGCTCGATCGCCTGGGTGATCGGCTACGACACCATCTATGCGCACCAGGACGCCGAGGACGACGCGCTGATCGGAATCAAATCGACCGCGCTCTTGTTCGGCGCGCGCACCCATCAGGCGCTGATGGTGTTTTACGCAGCGGCGGTGGTGTTGATCGGCGTGGCGCTGGCGCTTGCCGGTGCGCGCTGGTTAGCATGGATCGGACTCGCCGCATTCGCGGCGCATCTGGTCTGGCAGATCAGGCGTCTTGAGATCAGCGATTCCACTTTGTGCCTGCGGATTTTTAAATCCAACCGCGATGCGGGGCTTTTGCTGTTTGCCGGGCTTTTGCTCGACGCGGTGATGCGGGCAAATTGAGCGACGCGTCATGCTTCGGGCCGCAAGAGCGCAGACCTCCGGATGACGTCCGCAAGCGGGCCAAGACAAGCGGGCCAAGAGAAGTCGCTAGTCCCTCGCGATGATCTCGCGCTCGCCCTGGTGAATGTTTGCGGGGTTGAGCAGATCGCCGCGGCGCCGCCGGACCAGGAATTTCGGCCGCCGCGCCCGGATCGCGTTGTGACGCCGGCGCCGCGGCGCGGGTTCGCGCCGCTTTTGTTCCGGCAATTGCGGAAGTGCGAAAACGTCGCTCCACATCCGCCAGGCGGCTGTGATCTCGTCGCGGTCGGAACTTACGCACAGCGGAACGGTCAATGACGGATCGCGATGAGCGAGCACCAGCATCTGCGCGTCGTCGATGCCGCGCAACGCAACGCCGAGAAAATCGGTGACGCGAACATTGACCGCCATCTGCATGCCGTGGACGGCACGGCGCAGCACGACGCGTTCGCGGTGAAGTTCGATCTGCCGCACGCCGCCGTCGGCGCGGGCATCATGCGCGTCGAAGCGGACAGGCAGGGAGAGAGGGTCGAGCCGCAATGCGCGGCTCGACCCGGCGGGATTGATCCCGCTTGTTGCAGTTTGACGCCTCACGGCCTTGTCTCCCCGCCGGGATTATGCTCCCGGTCGATGCGCGAGACTTTGCCACAGCCGGCTCCGCAATGGCTTAAAAAGGCTGGTTAATCGGGCGTCACCCGCCTTTCAATCGCCGGCATGATTGACAAGACCTTGGCTCACATGATTGACGATAGCTTGCCGCGTCGATGAAAATCTTTGGCTTTCGGCGCCTGAAAATGCTTGAAGCGCGCGTCAATCGGGCACATCTCAAGGATTCGTCGATTTCCCGCCAAGCCTCCATCCATGCTCCTTCAATCCTTGGGATTTTGTTCGTGATCGCTTCATCATCCGCCGCTTCGCCGGCTTCATCGAAACCAGCCACGTCAGCCCTGTTCGATCAATCCGCCCTGAGCACGCTGGCGCAGCGTCTGGTCGAGGCCGCGAAAAGCGCCGGCGCGGACGCCGCCGACGCGGTGGCGGTGCGGGGCGTCTCGCAAGGGGTAGAGGTGCGCGACGGACGCGTCGAGGAATCCGAGCGCTCGGAAGGCGATGATGTCGGGTTGCGCGTGCTGGTCGGACAGCGCCAGGCGGTGGTCTCGACCAATGATGTCAGCGGCGATGGCGTCGCGAAGCTTGCGGAGCGCGCCGTCGCCATGGCGCGCGTCGCGCCCGACGACAAATATGTCGGTCTCGCCGATCCATCATTGCTGGCGCGCGATTTTCCCGATCTCGATCTGCTCGACTCCAACGTTCCATCGACGGCAGAGCTTGAGCGGCGCGCCTGTGAGGCCGAAGCGGCCGCGCTCGCGGTCAAGGGGATCACCAAATCGGGCGGCGCGTCGGCCTCGGCGGGAATTGGCGGCATGGTGCTGGTGACCTCTACCGGCTTCCACGGCTCCTATTTGCGCTCGAGCCAGAGCACTGCGATGACCGCGATCTCGGGCGACGGCACCAAAATGGAGCGTGACTACGATTACACGACCGCGCCACATGCGTCCGATCTCGCCTCGCCCGAAAGCGTCGGCCGCAAGGCAGGAGAGCGCACGGTCGCGCGCGCCAATCCGCGCAAGGTCGAGACCTGCAAGGTGCCTGTCGTGTTCGATCCCAGGGTTTCCGGATCGCTGGTCGGCCATCTCGTGGGCGCGGTGAACGGCGCCTCGATCGCGCGCAAGACCAGCTTCCTGAAAGACCGCCTCGGTGCGCAGTTGTTTGCAAAGAACATCCGTATCGTCGACGATCCGTTGCGGGTGCGTGGATTGCGCTCGCAAACTTTCGACGCCGAGGGCGTCAAGGTCAAAAGGCTCGCGATCATCGATGACGGTGCTCTGACAACGTGGCTTTTGGATAGCGCAACCGCGCGGGAGCTCGGGCTGGTCACGACCGGCCACGCCCACCGCGGCGTTTCATCGTCGCCCTCGCCGGGACCGTATAACCTGCATCTCGAGGCGGGCGAACCCACGCCCGCCGAGTTGATGTCCGACATCAGAGCCGGATTTTACGTCACCGACCTGATCGGCTCCGGCGTCAATGGCGTGACCGGCGACTACAGCCGCGGCGCGTCCGGCTTCTGGATCGAGAACGGCAAGATCGCCTATCCGGTGAGCGAGGTGACGATTGCGGGCCATCTGCTCGAGATATTCAAATCGCTGGCGCCGGCCAACGACCTGGAATTCCGTTATGGGGTCAATGCTCCGACGGTGCGCATCGAGGGATTGACGGTTGGCGGACGTTAGCGCCGGCGGCGTTCACAACAGGATTTTGGGCGACAAGGTTTTGACCCGCGACGCCGCGTTGCTTAAGGATACCGTGCGGGAGGCGGGCGCACTGGCGCTATCGTTATTTCGCACCAAACTGAAAAACTGGACCAAGGGCGCGTCGTCCCCGGTGTCCGAAGCCGATATCGCCGTTAATGACCTGCTCGAGAGCCGGCTGCGATCCGCCACGTCTGGTCTGGATCGTCGATCCGATCGACGGCACCCGCGGCTATCTCGCCGGCCGCGAAGACTGGTGCGTGAGCGCAGCGCTGGTCGAGGATGGCTCGCCACTGCTGGCGGCGGTGTTTGCGCCGGCCAGCGATGAATTTTTCTCTGCCGCGCGCGGACAGCGCGCGACGCTCAACGATGGACCTGTTCATGCGACGGCCGGCACGGAGCTGGATTTTTCCCGCGTCGCCGGTCCGAAGCCGCTGGTGCAGCGGCTCAGTCAGGCATCCGGTGAAATCATCCTTCATCCGCGAATCGGATCGCTGGCGCTTCGGCTGTGCCGGGTCGCGCAAGGAAGCCTGGATGCGGCTTTTGCGGGCGGCCAAAGCCACGATTGGGACCTTGCGGCGGCCAATTTGATCGTGCAGGAAGCGGATGGTAACATGACCGCGCTCTCCGGGGATCCGATATCATACAATCGCCGGGAGGTGACGCACGGGGTGCTGGTGGCAGCGGGGCGCGATCGCCATGCACGTATTGTCGAGCATTTTCGAAACCGCGTGTCGCCCTGAGCGCTGTCGCGTCGGGGCCGTTGCTGGCCGGGCAATGCGTTAGGAAAAGGAATCATGCCAGATAATGCCCAGCAGCAATTGCTTCATCTCGTCATCGGAGGCGAACTGACCGATCTCGGGAGCACGACGTTCAAGGATCTCGATCGGGTGGAAATAGTCGGCGTGTTTCCCAATTACGCGACCGCTTATGCGGCCTGGAAAGCCAAAGCGCAACAAACGGTTGACAACGCCCACATGCGCTATTTCATCGTTCATCTCCACCGGCTGCTCGATCCAGGTCAAGACGCGAAGCCTGCCCGTTGAAAAGATTAGTTCGCAATGTGCTGCGCAG
>WNGO01001411.1_pt1 | contig 15461 bp, 11 predicted proteins | sample 5400511 | NCBI WGS metagenome assembly WNGO01 (sample SAMN13153380, study PRJNA577476) | soil metagenome | isolation source: 20 cm soil or saprolite under Garry oak tree replicate 2 | place: USA:California | collected 2016-06-15 | reverse complement strand
TGCACGCGACCGCGGAAGGGCGCGTCATCCTGCATTCGGGAACGCAGGCCATGGGGCAGGGCTTGCAGACCACCTACACCCAGATGATTTCGGAATCGCTCGGCATCCCCATGGACAAGATCGATATCGTCCAGGGCGACACCGACCTCGCCACCGGATTTGGCAGCGTCGGTTCGCGCTCGCTGTTTGTCGGCGGCACGGCGCTGGCGGTGTCGGCCAACGACCTGATCGCAAAGGCACGGAACAAAGCCTCGAACTTGCTCGAAGCCTCGGTGGAGGACATCGAATACCGCGACGGCTGGCTCACGGTGGTCGGCACCGACAAGCGCATCGGCCTGTTCGAGATCGCGAAACAAGCAGATGGCGCGCGCCTGAGCGTGGACAGCGAAGGCGAAGTCGACGGGCCGAGCTGGCCCAACGGCACCCACCTCTGCGAGGTCGAGATAGATCCGGAGACGGGCGTCAGCCGCGTGGTGCGCTACACCACGGTCGATGACGTCGGCATTGCCATGAATCCGATGCTGGTGACGGGGCAGGTTCACGGCGGCGTCGCGCAGGGTATTGGCCAGGCGCTGTATGAGGGCGTGGCCTACGACGGCGAAGGGCAATTGCTGACGGCGAGCTTTCAGGACTATTGCGTGCCACGTGCCGACGACCTGCCGCCGATCGAGGTCACGCTCGATGAATCCGCGCCGTGCCGCACCAATCCGCTGGGCGCCAAAGGCTGCGGCGAATCCGGCGCCATCGGCGGTCCGCCCTGCGTCGCCAATGGCGTGATGGATGCGCTGAGCGAACTCGGCATCAAGACCCTCACGACACCGCTGACGCCGATGAAAGTCTGGCAGGCGATCCGGGACGCGAAAGATGCGAGAGTCTGAGGAGCGTTTCTTTAGCCTTTAACCAGCCCTCGTCATTCCGGGATGCGCCACCCGAACTCGGTATACCCGAGTTCGGCAACATCATTGGCCAAGTCGGCAACAGCCGACTTGGATGGCGCAGGCCCGGAATGACAATGTAAATTGCATGATCGTTCTGATACCTTGCGGAAGCGATTCACCGGGAGAGATTTTCGATGCGCAGATTATGGACCGTGCTGGCGGCGCTGGCGACCCTGAGCCTGACCAATTGCGGCTACAACGCGATCCAGAGCAATGACGAGCAGGTCAAGTCGAGCTGGTCCGAGGTCGTCAACCAGTACCAGCGCCGCGCCGATCTGGTGCCCAACCTCGTCAATTCGGTGAAGGGATTTGCGCAGCAGGAGAAGGATGTGCTTTTGGGCGTGACCAATGCGCGGGCCAAGGTCGGCAGCATTCAGGCCACGTCCGAGGTTCTCAACGATCCCGCCGCATTCCAGAAGTTCCAGGCCGCGCAAGGCGAACTGACCAATGCACTTTCGAGACTGCTGGTGGTGACCGAAAACTATCCGCAACTCAAATCCGACGCGTTGTTTCGCGACCTGATGGCGCAACTGGAAGGCACCGAGAACCGCATCACGGTCGCGCGCAACCGCTACATCAAATCGGTGCAGGATTATAACGTGACCATCCGCTCGTTCCCGACCAACCTGACGGCGATGGCGTTCGGATACAAGGAGAAGCCCAACTTCACGGTCGACAACGAAAAGGCAATCTCGACCGCGCCGAAGGTGGATTTCAATCCAGCGCCGGCCGCGCCCGCGAAGTAGGTCAATAACCCGGCTCTGATTCCGAAGTTCGCATGAGAGGTTGCCGCGGATGCTCGCGAACTTCGGAATCAGAGCTGGACTGGCCGCGATGAACGCTGCAAGAGCCTGCATTCTTGCGCTGGGGATGTGCTGGGCTGTCGCGGCCGCGGCCGACGTCGCGGTGCCGCCGCTGTCGGGGCGGGTGGTCGACACGACTGGCACGCTCTCGAGCGGCGACATTGCCGCGCAGTCGCAACGGCTGCTCGATTTCCAGAAGCGCAAGGGCAGCCAGATCGCGGTGCTGATCGTGCCGACGACCGCGCCCGAGACCATCGAGCAATATTCGATCCGCGCCGCGGAGACCTGGAAGATCGGCCGCAAGAAGATCGACGACGGCGTGCTGCTCGTGATCGCCAAGAACGACCACAAGCTGCGCATCGAGGTCGGTTATGGCCTGGAAGGCGCGCTCACCGACGTCACCGCGCGGCGCATCATCGACGAGGTGATCGTGCCGCGCTTCAAGGCCGGCGATTTCACCGGCGGCATCGCCGCCGGCCTCACCCGCATGATCGGCATCATCGACGGCGAGCCGCTGCCGGCGCCGCGGCCGGAAGCCTCGCATGGATCGGACGTCGACTGGAATGCGCTGTCGTCGTTTGCGGTTTTTTCCATGTTCGCCGGCCTGTTTGTCGGCGGTTTCCTGCGGATGCTGTTCGGCAGCCTGCTGGGTTCGGCCGTGGCCGGCGGCGTGGTCGCCGTCATTGCCTGGTTCTTGTTCGGATCGCTGATTGCATCCGCAGCGCTGGGAGGATTCGCTTTCCTGATCGTACTGATCGCGGGCGCCTTTCAGATGGCGGGGCCGTCGCGGCGCGGCGGCTATGGCGACACCTCCTCAGGCTGGGGCGGCGGCGGAGGCTGGAGCAGCGGCAGCTCAAGCTCGAGCGACAGCGGCGGCGGCGGTGGCAGTTTTGGCGGCGGCGGCGCCTCGGGGAGCTGGTAGCATGAACATCGGGCGCATCGGCAGGCATCTTCTTGAGCACCGCTGGCGGGTGCGCCGGATTTTTCCGCCGCAGGTACTGGCTGCGATCGAGCAGGCGATCAGGGCGGGCGAGGCCACGCATTCCGGCCAGGTCCGCTTTGTCGTGGAAGGCGCGCTGGACGGCGCGCCGCTGTTCCGCGATCAGCCCGCGCGGGAGCGCGCGCTGGATATTTTCTCGCAACTGCGGATCTGGGACACCGCTCGCAACAACGGCGTGCTGATCTACCTCTTGCTGGCCGACCGCAACGTCGAGATCATTGCCGATCGCGGCATCGACGCCAGGGTCGGCGCCGCGGGCTGGGAAAAAATCTCCGCCGAGATGGAGAGCAGTTTCGGGGCGGGAAATTTTGCGGGCGGCGTCATCAAGGGCATCCAGGCGGTCTCGCACCAGCTGGCGACGCATTTTCCAAGACACGGCGGCGGCAAGAATGAACTGCCAGATACGCCGGTGGTGATTTAACCTACAGCCCTATCCCCGTCATTGCGAGCCAACGGGTCGGCGCAAAGCGCCGCCCGATGACGGGCTCCGCGAAGCAATCCATGGCGTCAAAAAATCGCGACATGGATTGCTTCGTCGCTTGCGCTCCTCGCAATGACGGTGGAATCAGCTCAGGCCTTAACAGACGCACTGCTCAGGTATCGTCGAGCTTGTTGAGGTCGCGCACCGACTGCATAATCGGCTCGAAATTCGATCGCGCATCGAGCGCGTCGAACAGTTGCGCGGTATCCGACAACAGGCCATGCGACCTTTGAATCGCGATCCTGACGTCGTCCTGCGGCGTGTCGGACAAGCGGCCATGTCCCGACAACAGGATCTTCGAATTCAAGCCCTTCAGCCGCTCCAGCGACTGAATATAGTCGGCGATGCTGCCGGAGCCGAACACGCCGCCCATCACGCCGCCGGGCATCAGCGTGTCGGAGGCGAACAGCAGTCCCTGGTCCTGATCGAACAGGCTGATGCACGCCGAGGTATGGCCCGGCGTATGCATCACGTTGAGGCGGAAGTTGCCGAGGTCGATCAGGTTTCCCTCCTCCAGCCAGATATCGATATCGATCGGCACCGGCGGCTCGTTGAACATCTTGCGCAGCATCGAGAAGTCGTCGCGCAGCATGATCTTGTTGGCGGCGAGGCGGTGCGCGGCAATGATGGTGCGGCCGCGGAAATGATAGGCGGCGCCGATGTGATCGAGATGTTCGTGGCTCAGAATCAACATGTCGACTTTTTCCGGCGGGCAGTCGACATGATGGAGGCATTCCAGCAGGGCAGGGTAGTTCGAGGACAGCCCGACGTCGACCATGATTGTCCGTTTGCTGCCGCGCACCAGATAGGCATTGGCGGCACGGTTCTTGAAACGGATCTGGTAGACGTCCTCGGCCGCCTGAATCAGCGAACAGACGTCATTGTTGAGGACGATCGGAAACGGGCTCGGCTTGCGGTCGCTCATTGGTTGGCCGTTCTGAAAGTCACGGCATTGGAGGCCCTCAAGCGTTTGCTGAGCGCATCCATGATCATCAGCGCAAACGCCGGCTGCTGGCTGACCAGATAGACGAACCGGGCATGATTGATCCGCATCACGCGGGTGTGCGGCGCGGCGGCGATCGCGGTTGCCGACCGCGACGAGCCGTCGATCACAGCCATCTCGCCGAAGAATTCACCCTTGCCGAGCGTCACGATCACGGTCTTGCTGGCGCCATTGATCTTGGCGATGTCGACCTTGCCTTCGAGCACCACGAACAGCTCGCGCCCGGTCGAGCCTTCCTCGAAAATAACCTCGTTCGCATCAAATTCGTTGATGCATTTTTCGATCGCCATGGAGTCCACCGCCTTCTGGCTGTCGCTGCCTCCATGTTAGTCGGGAAATGCGACGGCGCAAACGATGCATGTGGACTATCAGCGCGTTGCCGCAGAGCAGCATGGGCGAGGTTTCGTGGCCATTGCTCCCTTGGCTGGGCTCGCGGGCCAACCTGACAGGATGACTTCCTTAAAACTTCCATAAGCGCGCGGCCGGTAACGATTTTGCAAGCAATTGAAGGTTACCAAATGGTCAACCCTTTCCGGAGATTTGAACGTGAGCGAACAAAAGGCCGAACGGATCGGCGATGAACCCGGTTCCCACAGTGCCGGGGCGGCCGTTCCCCCTTCCTCGGATGCCCGGCGCGAGCCGGTAGCGGCTTCGGCGCCCGAATCTGTCCAATCGATCGAGGAATCGTCCAGCATCGATTCTCCCAGGCTCGTGCCAGAGCAGGCGGCGGGCGCCGAAACTCCGGCAATCGAGGCGCCCAAAGCCGACGCGCCCAAAGCGCATGCCCCCAAGGCGGATGCGCCCCGCGCAGCCGGCAAGGTCATGATAATGTCATCCGGCCACCACAACTGGGACCGCGATGACGACGCCGGCGCGGAACCGGAGACCAATCAGGGCGCCGGAATGTTCGGCAAGCGCCGGCTGGCAGCACTTGCGGCCGTGGTGGCGCTGGCAACGGTAACGGGCGCACTCGGTGGTGCGCTGGCGACCGCCGGCCTCGGGCGTTTTGTCGGCAATGATGCAACGAGCGCCGGCAATCGCACGTTCGAAGCCACGGTTGCGCGGATCGACGCCGAGATTCTGAACCTCAGGCTCAGCGTCGAACATACCTTGAAGACCGGCATGAGCCAGTACAACCGAACCAGCGAACGGCTCGACAGGCTGGAGAAGGCGCAGGCTGAGCCGGCCGCCAAGCTGGCCAAGCTCAGCGAAGCCGTCGAAAAACTCCGCGCCGCGTCGCCGGTCGCGCCGGCTGTTGCTGCGCCGATTGCGGCGAAGGAAACCACTGGCTCGATTGCGCCGGCGCCAACGCCGGCCGAGGCACCCAAGCTCGAGCTGGCGAGGCTGCCGACGGTGGAAGGATGGGTACTGCGCGGCGTTTCCAACGGCGTCGCCTTGATCGAAGGCCGGCGCGGTATCTACGAAGTCTATGCCGGCGATCCCGTGCCGGGCGCCGGCCGGGTCGACGCCATCCGCCGCCAGGACGGCCGCTGGGTCGTTGTCACCAGCAAAGGCCTGATTGTCGGCCGCTAAGGATCTTTGGGCAAACGCATCGGCGTTTGTCCGAAGGAAACCTGGTTGCCGCGTGTCCCGGATCATCCCCGTTCGCGTCACCGCGTCGTGAATGTTGCCGTATCGGGCTGCTGCGAGACAGCCTGTCTCTTTTTCGGCTATTTTCCTGCAATAAGAATGCTGCCCGGGCTGAAATGGCCCCTCGTGGGCGGTGTTAGTCAGGATATGAGCCGCGCATTGCGATTTGGTGTTATCATCCTCGTCCTGCTTTGTGGCGTCTTGCCTGCGCGCGCGCAGCAAGGCGCGGCGCTGGAACGCGGCGCTGCCATCACCGACCCCTATGCATTGCGCGAACTCGAACTGGGAGAGCACCCGGCGAACGGACTCGACCGTGCGGGATTCGGCTTGCGTCCATTCATCCCGGCTGCGCGAAAGGTGGCCGCGCCGATCCTCAACGATGAGCTGTTTGCGTTGCCGTCGATGGCACCAGTGCGTCAGGCGATCGACGCTGAATTCGAGCGCTATGTGGCGCGCCACCGTGCCGAACTGCCCGGTGAAACCATCGGCGTTGGCGCGTCCTTTGACTGGCAGATGTTCGATCGCGAGTTGCTTTATTCCGCTCGCTCACGGTTCGTGCTGGCTGGCATCGTCAACCGTATGGACCGGGCCTATGTCTCGCCCGAGACATGCGGCGAAGTCAGGCTGATCTACCGGCTGACTCGCATGGTCGATTCCCCAGCCGGGGACGATGCGAACTCGCCTCGATTGCCGATGACGCTCAACGTGGTGCTGCGGGCGAAGGGTGCAAAAACCCTGACCCAAGGCGGCGTCGCTATCACCTGCAAGGATATCGCGCAGCGCTGGCTCGCCACAGCCAAATGGCTGCAGACCGGTGCTGATTTCGCCACCAGGCTGATGTCCGCGGGCGGACCGCTCGAATTTGTCGAGCCGGTGGATGTCGACCGCATCGAAACCAATCTCCAGATCGCGCACGCGCCGAAATCGGCCGTGCGTGATTTCCGCACCGATTATTTGTTGAAGGTGTTTCGCTACGACGCGCAAGCCCGCAGATTCGAGGAAGCGCCGCTGGAAAACCAGATCGACCGTAATCGCCTTCTGGCCGACGACAATCTCAGGCGCGACTTTGCAGCCTGGCTCCTTGATCCCAAACATTTCAGCGAGTTCGATCGCGGCACGATTCTGATCCCGGACCGATTTCTGGCGGCCGGCGCAATCGCCCCGACGCCGGTCGGATTTGATTCATCGAACCTGCAGCCGGAGTTCGGTCTGTTGCAAGGCGAGGGCGCAACCGCCAATCCCGTTTTCTCCGAAAATGACGTTGTTGGCGCGCTGAATAAGGCATCCGAAAACGGCGTGACATTGCAAAACATCCGCTCTGTTGCCGGCTTTGAGCGCCGATTGAACGACATCACTTGTTCCGGCTGCCACCAGACGCGCGGCATCGGCGGCTTCCATTTCCCCGGCGTCGACTGGATGGCGGCAAAGCCGTCGAACTCGACCGTGGTGCCGGCATCGCCGCATTTCTTCGGCGATCAGGTCCGCCGCCGCGATATCCTTACCTCATTGAGTTGGGGGAACAGCCCGGACTATTCGCGGGGATTTTCCAGCCGCCCGCAATTGCGCGGCAGCACCGAACTCGCCGGCACCGAATACGAAGACGGCTGGGGTGCGCATTGCTATCTGCAACGCGCCAGGGCCGCCGAAAATGACAAGAGTTTTAAGTCATGGACCTGCTCGGAAGGCCTGGCGTGCCAGGTCGCAAGTCAGGCCACGCGCATGGGCATGTGCTTCGTCAAAAGCCGTTAAATCGCATCTCCGACAGATTGACGGTAAGCTTGCTAATCGTGTTTCATTACCGCCAACGAGAGCCTGGCGGAAGGAAACATGGACGACGTCATCATCGTCGGAGCCGGAATTGGCGGATTGACGCTCGGGCTTGCGCTGCAGAGGTGCGGCATTCCCTGCCGGATATTCGAGTCGGCCGCCGAGATCAGGCCGATCGGCGTCGGCATCAACCTGCTCCCGCACGCAACAAAAGAACTTGCCGCGCTTGGACTCGAGCGATCGCTGGCAAGCGTCGCGATCGAAACCAGAGACGCGACCTTCTTCAATCGCTTCGGCCAGCTGATCTATCAGGAGCCGATCGGCCGCGCGGCGGGCTACGAGCATCCGCAATTCTCGATCCATCGCGGCGATCTGCAGTTGGTCTTGCTCGATGCTTTTCGGGCGCGCGCGGGAAGTGACCGGATGAACACCAGCCTTCATTGCACCGGGGTCGAACAGGACGAGGCCGGCGTTCGCGTGCATTTTTCCGACGGGCCGGGAGGCGCCGACCGCAGCACCGTGCGCGGCCGCGTCGCGATCGCCTGCGATGGTATCAACTCGGCGATCCGCAAGCAGTTTTTTCCAAGCGAGGGCGAGCCGCGCTATTCCGGCGTCAACATGTGGCGCGGCGTGACGCGATGGAAACCAATATTGTCCGGCGCCAGCATGGTGCGGGCGGGATGGCTGTCGCATGGCAAGATGGTGATCTATCCGATCCGTCCCGCCGGCGCTGACGGGCTCCAGCTCGTCAACTGGGTGGCCGAAATCGAGACGCCGAACTATCTCAAGCGCGACTGGAACCGGAGCGGTTCGATCGATGATTTCATTGGGGCATTCGCCGATTGGCATTTCGACTGGCTCGATGTTCCCTCGTTCATTCGCGCCGCCGGCAGCGTGCTGGAATTTCCAATGGTCGATCAGGATCCGCTGCCGCGCTGGGGTTTTGGGCGCGTGACACTGCTCGGCGACGCCGCACACCCGATGGTGCCGCGCGGCTCCAACGGCGCCGGCCAGGCGATCCTGGATGCGCGGGCGCTTGCCGCGGCGCTATCGGAAAACGACGATCCGGCTGCCGCGCTCGCCGCCTATGAGAAACAGCGTCTCGAGGCCACCACGCGCATCGTTCTGACCAACCGCACCAATCCGCCGGACGCGATCCTGCGCGAGGTGTTTCAGCGCACCCACGACCGGCCTTTCGCTTCGATCGACGATGTCATCAGCCGCGACGAGCTTGTCGCCCTGTCCGAAGGCTACAAGCGGATATCAGGCTATTCGAAGGAGGCATTGCGCAGCTGAGAATGCGGAAAATCTGCCTTCGCTCTTAGACCGTCATTGCGAGCCAACGGGTCGCGCGAATGCGCGCCCGATGACCGGCTCCGCGAAGCAATCCAGCACTCGGATAAGATGGATTGCTTCGTCGCCAGCGCTCCTCGCAATGACGAAAATGTTTCAGGGGAGAGACAATGATGATGACTTCGGAAGCTTCAGGTACTCCATCGCCTATCGATGTCGCCGGCGCATCGCCTATCGATGTCGCCGAATTCATCGATCGGCAGCCGGTCGGTGGATTTCAGATCAGACTGCTGCTGACCTGCGCCGCGGTGTTGTTTCTCGACGGATTTGATACCCAGGCCATCGGCTACGTCGCGCCCGCTTTGGCAAAGGAATGGGGCCTGAGCAAAGGCGCCCTCGGCCCGGTATTCTCCGCGGGCCTGTTCGGGTTGATGATCGGCGCGCTGGTGTTCGGGCCGCTTGCGGACCGCGTCGGACGCAAGAAGATCATCATTTTGTCTACGCTTGCGTTCGGCCTCGGCGCGCTGGTCACGGCGTTTGTCCAGGACGTCAACACGCTGCTTGCGATCCGGTTTCTGACCGGGCTCGGTCTCGGCGGTGCCATGCCGAATGCGGTCGCGATGACCTCGGAGTTCAATCCGCGCCGCCGCCGCGCCACCATGGTGATGATCATGTTCTGCGGTTTCTCGGTGGGCGCAGCGCTCGGCGGCCTGCTCGCGGCGGCGTTGATCCCGCAGTTCGGTTGGCGCTCGGTGTTCATCGTCGGCGGCGTCGCGCCTTTGCTGCTGGTTCCGATCCTGGCGCTGCGGCTGCCGGAATCGGTGCGGTTCCTCGCGCTCACCGGACGCGCGAACGAGCGCGTCGCCCAATTGCTCGGGCTCATCAGCCCGAAGGCTGTGTTTGCGCCGGCAACGCAATTCGTCATTCATGAACCGGGACTGGCGGGGATTCCGGTGCTGCATCTTTTCAGGGAAGGCCGAACTGCGGTCACGCTGCTCTTGTGGGTGGTGTTCTTCATGAGCCTGCTCGACCTTTATTTCCTGTCGAACTGGCTGCCGACCGTGCTCAACGATCTCGGCGCGTCGGTATCTTCGGCCGCGGCGATCGGATCGATGTTACAGGTCGGCGGTGTGGTCGGGACATTTGCGCTCGGCAGCATCATCGACCGCTTCTCGTTTCGCGCGCTGGCACTGGTGTATTTCGCCGCGGTTTTCGCGGTCGGCGCGATCGGCCAGCTCGGTCACTCCGTCGTCTTCGTCACCATGGCAATCTTCGCCGCCGGCTTTTGCATTGTTGGCGGCCAGATCGCCGCCAATGCGCTGGCCGCAGGCTTCTATCCGACATCGGTCAGGGCCACCGGCGTCGGCTGGGCGCTCGGGATCGGCCGGGTCGGCTCGATCGTCGGGCCTCTGATCGGCGGCGCGCTATTGACCGCCAAATGGAGCACGGCGTCGGTGTTCGCGGCCGCCGCGCTCGCCGCCCTATGCGCGGCGCTGGCGGCGTTTTGCCTGAGCCGGCTCGCCGGCATGGGAGGAAGCGGCAAGGGGGCCGCCGATCAGCCGGCATCGTTCGAGGCCGGCCTGCGTCCATCGACCACGGCGGGAACGTAGGCTAGCTTGCGAACGCGGTAAGCGTGAGGTCGACGTGGATGTCGGGGAGCGGGCGATGAGCGATCAGGACAAGGACGCCAAGGCACGAAATCGCGAGATCGCGCGGAATGAAGCCGACCGGCAAACCGTCAGCGCCATCCGCGTCAGCGGCTGGGCGATTGCCGCCGCCGTCATCATCGGCCTTGCCGCCGTCGGCTGGGTGCGGATCCATAACGGCTGAGAGTTATGGATCGAAATGCCCCGTCATCTTTTCCTCATCCTGAGGAGCGCACCCTTGCGCGCGTCTCGAAGGATGGCGGCGAGTCCCGTTGTGTCCATCCTTCGAGACGCTTGCTTCGCAAGCTCCTCAGGATGAGGTCATTATCCTTCACAACCTCTGAGGACTGGCGTCGGAGTTTATCATCGGGCCGCGCGTCGCGCGGACCCGTTGGCCACGTGAGACATTTTCGGCCTCATGGTTCGAGACGGCGCACCGGACAGCGCAAGAGCGCTGCCAGGAGAGCGCCTGCTCACCATGAGGATTGTTCACGCCACCGCCCCCGACGTCCGCAATTGGCGGATCGACGCCTCGTCGTAACCGGCCTCGCGCAACACTTCGTCGCTGTGCTCGCCGATGCCGGGCGGGCGCCGCGGCGGGATTTTTGGACTGCCGTCGACCCAGATCGGGCTGTTGATGGTGAGCATGGTGTCGCCCTCGAACGGCACCAGCACCTCGTTCTCGAGCATCTGCTTGTCATCGGGAATGTCGTCGAGGATGCCGACCACGCCGAATACCAGGCCGTTGCCATCGAGTATCCCGCGCCATTCGGCGAGATCTCTTGTGGCGAATATCTCGTCGAATATCCTGATCAGTTCCAGCGACCGCGCATGGCGCTCGGCCTTGGTGGCAAACCTGATGTCGGTGATGAGATCCTCGCGCCCCATGCAGCGCGCCAGCACCGGCCATTGTCGGTCCTCGTTGAGCAGCGAAAGGATCAGCCAGCGGCCATCCTTGCACCGGTAATGATTGGTCACGGCATTCAGCGCGCGCTCGCGCGGGCGCCGCTCGCCGAATTTTGCGCCGCAGAGTTTGGCCTGGGCGAGCACCCCGCTGGCCCAGATGCCGTTGGCCATCAGGTTCGAGCTTACATGCGAACCCTTGCCGGTGCGTTCACGCTTGTAGAGCGCGGTGACGATCGCGCCGTACAGCGCCATCGCGCAAGGGTGGTCGCCCATGCCGGCGACCGAGCGCGCCGGCGTGGTGTTGGTATCCGCGCGCACCAGATCCATCAGGCCCGAACGCGCCCAGTAGGCGTTGCTGTCGAAGCCGGGCTTGTTGGCTTCCTCGCCTTTTTCGCCGTAGCCGGTGAACGACGCGTAGATCAGGCGTTCATTGAGCGGCGCAAGCGTTGCGTAGGTCATGCCGAGCCGCTCGCGCACGGCCGGCGGAAAATTGGTGATGAAGACGTCGGCCTCGGCAACCAGGCGATACAGCACTGCCTGTCCCTCAGCCTTGGAGAGGTCGAGCGCCAGGCTTTGCTTGTTGCGCGACTCCAGCAGCCACGCGAAATTGTGCTGACTGACCGGATACCCCGGCAGGTTCGGCAAATTGCGGTAGGGATCGCCTGATCCCGGCGGCTCGATCTTGATCACCTTGGCGCCGAAATCCGACAGCACGGTTGCGGCCGCCGGGGCTGCGATGAAGCTTGCGCAGTCCAGAACCTTGAGGCCTTCGAAGATGCCGTCTGCCATGGTGAGGTCGCTCCCGTGATTTCTTGTTGGTCTTGTTCCGCGTGCTGGAATTACGCCTGAGGACAATCAGGATCAGACGCCATTTGACCGATGTTGGCGGGGCGATGCAACGGCTGAAAGTGTAGCGCGCCTCAGGTATCGTCGTCATCGTCGTCATCCTGAGGAGCGGCCTCTTGGCCGCGTCTCGAAGGATGGGCCGCGGACTGTCATCCTTCGAGGCTCGCAAGAACTCGCACCTCCAGCGATAACGGCTAAGCCGTTACGCAGGGATGACGTCCTCACTCCAAATCCGACATCAGCGCGGCGTTGCCGCCGGCGGCCGCGGTGTTGACGGTCACGGTCTGTTCGGTCGCGAAGCGCGGCAGGTAATGCGGGCCGCCGGCCTTCGGACCCGTGCCGGACAACCCGTGGCCGCCGAACGGCTGCACGCCGACCACAGCGCCGATCATGTTGCGGTTGACATAGACGTTGCCGACGGAAAGCGCCTCGATCACCGCCTCGACCGTATCGTCGATGCGCGAATGGATGCCAAGCGTCAGCCCGTAGCCTGTGCGTTCGATCGATTGCAGCACGCGATCGAGCCGATCGGCGCCGTAGCGCACGACATGCAGGATCGGTCCGAACACCTCTTCGGTCAGTTGATCGGCATCGGACAATTCGAAGATATGCGGCGCCACGTAATTGCCGGCGGGGGCCTTTCCAGCAAAATGCACCCGCGCTTCTTTTTTCATTCGCGCGATGTGGGTCTCCAGCCGCTGCCTGGCTTCATCGTCAATCACGGGCCCGACATGGGTGGCCAGCTCGCGCGGGTCGCCGATCCCAAGTTCACGCGCGGCGCCTGCGATCATCTCGATCATGCGATCGGCGACATCGTCTTGTACGAACAGCAACCGTAAAGCCGAGCAGCGCTGTCCGGCCGAGCGGAACGCCGACGTCACGACGTCGTCGGCGAGCTGCTCGGGCAGCGCGGTTGCATCGACGATCATGGCATTGATGCCGCCGGTTTCCGCGATCAGGGGCACGATAGGCCCGTCCTTGGCAGCCAATGACCGGTTGATCGATCTCGCGACCTCGGTCGAGCCGGTGAAGACCACGCCGGCGATGTCTGGATGCGCTGTTAGCGCCGCGCCGATTTTGCCCTCGCCCGGCACCAGATGCAGCGCCGACACCGGTACGCCGGCTTCATGCAGCAACCGGATCGCCTCGGCTGCGATCAACGGCGTCTGTTCGGCGGGTTTTGCCACCACCGCGTTGCCGGCAATCAGCGCCGCCGTCACTTGCCCCGTGAAAATCGCCAGCGGGAAATTCCACGGCGATATCGCAACGAATACGCCACGGCCGCGCAGCTGCAGCACATTGCTCTCGCCGGTGGGCCCCGGCATGGTCTCGCCAGTGCCGAAAAGTTTTCGTCCCTCTGCGGCGTAGTACCTGCAGAAATCCGTCGCTTCGCGGACTTCCGAGACCGCATCATCCAGCGTCTTGCCGCCCTCGCGTTGCAACAGCGCGATGAAATGCGCCCGCCGCTGCTCCAGCAGCTTTGCGGCTCTCTCCAGTATTTCCGCGCGCGTCCCGGCCGGCGTCCGGCTCCAGGCTTCGAATCCCCGCCGCGCGGCTGTTATCGCTTCGTTCGCGTGCTCCGGCGTCGCATCGATGACGCTTCCGACAAGTGTGGCCTGGTCGATCGGGCTGACGAGCGGTCGGGCCGCGCCCGTTCTGGTGGCGCCGCCGATGAGAGGCGCTGCCGCGACCGACGCGGCTTCCGTAGCGATCGCTGCGAGCAGTTCGTCCAACGCCGCGCGCTCGCCGAATTCGATGCCGCGCGAATTTTGCCGCCGCGGCTGGAATAGATCGCGCGGCAGGGGAATGTTCGGATGCCGCGCGTTACTGGCGCTGCCGATGATTTCGGCCGGGCGCCGCAGCAGCGTTGCAACCGGCACATTGTCGTCGGCGGCGATCGCCACGAACGATGAATTGGCGCCATTCTCGAGTAGCCGCCGCACCAGATAGGCCAGGAGATCGCGATGACTGCCGACCGGCGCATAGGTCCGATAGGCCAGTTCGGGGCGATCCTGGCTTAATTGCGCATATAACGCCTCGCCCATGCCATGCAGGCGCTGAAACTCGAATCCGCTGTCGCCGCCGGCAAGTTCGAGCACGGTCGCGACCGTCAGCGCGTTGTGGGTTGCGAATTGCGGGAACAGGCGCGGCCGCAGCGCCAATAGTCTTTGCGCGCAGGCAATGTAGTTGAGGTCGGTCATCGCCTTGCGGGTAAACACCGGATAGTCGTCAAGCCCGCGCTCCTGGGCGCGCTTGATCTCGCTGTCCCAATAGGCGCCCTTGACCAGGCGCACCATCATCCGCCGGCGCAAGCCGCGCGCGAGATCGTCGGTATAGTCGATCACGGCCTCGGCGCGGTTCTGGTAGGCCTGGACCGCAAGCCCAAAACCGTCCCAGCCTTTAAATGAAGCGTCGCTGAGGGCGGCCGCGATCACCTGCAGCGACAATTCCAGCCGATCCGCTTCCTCCGCATCGACCGTGAAATTCAGGTCATAAGCCTTCGCCCTGCGCGCGAGATCGACCAGCCGCGGAACCAGTTCGCTCATGACCCGCTCCCGGCTCACCGCCTCGAAGCGCGGATGCAGCGCGGAGAGCTTGACCGAGATGCCGGGCCGGTCGGGCAGGGGCCGATCATCGGCGGTACCGCCGATGGCTTCGATCGCGCTGGCGTAGGAATTGAAATAGCGCTGGGCATCACTGGCGGTGCGCGCGCCTTCGCCGAGCATGTCGAACGAATAGCGCGGGGCACCAGCCGAATGCGGCTCTGCCTTCGCAAGCGCAGCCTCGATAGTCTCGCCCAGGACAAAATGGCTGCCCATCAACCGCATCGCCTGCCTTGTCGCGGCGCGTACCGCCGGGACGCCCAACCGCTTCGCCAGACGCCCGATCGTTCCTTCCGGCGTCTCGCCGGGCTGGATCACCCGCGCCGACATTCCCAGCGCCCATGCCGACGCATTGACCAGGAACGCGCTGGATTTCGTCTCGTGGTGCACGAAGTCGCCCTGGCCGAGCTTGTCCTCGATGAACTGGTCGGCGGTGCGGGCGTCCGGCACGCGCAGCAAGGCTTCCGCCAGCACCATCAGCGCCAGGCCTTCTTTGGTGGAGAGCGCGAATTCGCGAAGCATGTCCTCGACGCCGCCGAGGCGGTCGTCATTGGCGCGAATGGCCTCGATCAGACGCGTGGCGGT
>WNGO01001410.1_pt1 | contig 15471 bp, 13 predicted proteins | sample 5400511 | NCBI WGS metagenome assembly WNGO01 (sample SAMN13153380, study PRJNA577476) | soil metagenome | isolation source: 20 cm soil or saprolite under Garry oak tree replicate 2 | place: USA:California | collected 2016-06-15 | reverse complement strand
CGCGCGCCGCTCTGTTGCAGCAGCGGGCGGATGCGGCCGGTTTCTAAATCGATGATCCAGAGCTGCCGGTACCCTGAGCGATCGGACACGAACGCCACATGGCGGCTGTCGGGCGCCCAGGTCGGATCTTCGTTCCGCCCTAAAGACGTGAGTTGCCGCACCGCACGGGTGCGGACGTCGAGCACGAAAACCTGTAGCGTGCCCCCCACGTCGCGGTGGAAGGCGACGGATTGGCCGTCGGGCGACCAGTCCGGCGCGTTGGACGAACCGGTGACGCCGTAATCGAACGGCGCAAACAGTTGTTGGTCCGTCCCGTCCGCCGCCATCGCGTAGACCTGAGGCAACCCCGGTCGCGTCGAGACGAACGCGATCCGCTGGCCGTCGGGACTGTAGGTCGGTGACAAGTTGTCAGAAAAGCGCCCCACGGTCAAGCGCTGTAAGCAGCAGTTATCCTTGATGTTAACGGTATAGATGTCGGTCCCTTCCTCGGTCGCGCGGCTGAACGCCAGCGTCTTGCCGTCGGGAGAAAACGCCGGCGTAAAGTCGAGCGCCTGGCCCGTGGTGGCCACCGGCTGCCGTTTGCCGGGCCCGACCGGCTGCACGAACAGCTGCCCGTGTCCCGCCCAAAACTCCATGTAGGAGAAACGCCGTCCGTCCGGCGCCCAGGCCGGGGACATCGCCTGATGATCGCTCGAGGAGACGAGTCGCTTGTCGGCACCGTCTTCGTCGATCACATACACCTTTCCGTCCATCACGAACAGGATGCGCGTGGCAGCGATGCCGCCGACCCCCAGCGTGGCCTCCAGGATGTGATCGGTGAGACGATGCACCGCCATCCGGAATTCGGGATCCTTGAGCGGCGGCAGCCGGCTGCGAAACTCGCGCCGCACGCCGCCCGCGGTGACGTCGTGGACCGCCAGCACGGTGGTGTCCCCCACCAGCGCGAGCCCGACGGCAAAGTCGGCTCCCAGGGCCTGGTAGAGCTGATAGTTCAGACCGGCCGCGGCCCCGCCCCTCCCGCCCGCCGGCGGGCGACCGGCCCCGGCCAATGGAGCGGCGGCGCTCACGCGGATCGAGTCCCCACCAGGGAGGGTGATCAACTCGAACCGGTCGCTCAGGTCCAGGTCACGGGCGATGATGGTCCGCACCGAGTCGAGCGCCGCCCCCGCCCCCGGCAGCACGACGAGGCCGGGACGAACGCCCGGCCGATAGATGATTCCGATGCGCACACCGCGGTCGACGGCGGAGGTATCCTGGGCGGCGAGGGACGGTCGGACAATCGGACTGACGGACAGAAGAATCGCCACGGAGCCGACTCCACGGACTGCGGAGGCCACCGTCCGACTGTCCGACCGTCCGACCGTCCCACGTTTCATTGTCGCGTCCCCGAGAAGTAGAACCGCACGAACAGCACGTCCGAACCCCACCCGTCGGGGAGGGGCCCGAACGCCCGGCGGCGCCCGGCCTCCTCGACTGCCCCCTGGGCTTCGAGATCGAACGCGAAGTTGCCCGAGCGCTTGACAAACTGCATGTCGCTGATCGTCCCATCGCGGTGAATCAGAAATCCGATCTCGGCTTCGAGTGGCGTGGCCTGCAGCGGCCGCTGCCACCGCATTGCGATCTGGGTGATGATGTTGTTCGTGTACTCGGGGAACGGAAACTCGATCCCCTCGGTCGACACGGTCAGCGGATCGCTCCCCGTGGAGGGCCGCTCGCCGGGCAGCGGTTGCGTCTTGGGCGTGGTGCGTGGGGCGGCCTCCCGCTTGGTGTTGTCCGCGACGGGCGGCGGCGCCGCCGCGGCCACGGTGCTCTTGGGCGACTTCGCTTTGGGCGCCGGGGCGGGCTTCTCCTCAGCGGGCCGCTCCACGGCTTCCGGTGCCTTGCGCTCGTCCTCGGTCGGCGTGGGAGCCGCCACGAGGTGTACCCGGTAGGAGGGCGGCGCCGGCTTACGCGCGGTGGCGGCACCCGCCACGAGAAACAGCCCGGCCACGGCGTGCACCACTACGGTGCCGGTGAGGCCGACGCCGACGTTCGCGGGAGCGCGAGGCCGTCTCACCGGTCCACCGTCTCCGGCTCGGCGACGAGGCCTACGTCGTTCACGCCCGACGCACGGATCACGGCCAGCACCTGGACCACGTCCGCGTAGGGGACCCGTCCATCGGCTCGGAGGTACACCCCCGTCGGTCGCTTGGTCCGCACGAACGCCGGGAACGTGGCACGGAAGTCCTCGTAGGAGAGGGGCGCCTGCTCCATGTAGATGCGCCCCTCGCGGTCGAGGGTGACGACCAGGCCCGACTTGGGCTCGAGCGGCCGCGCCTCGGCACGGGGCAACCGGACATCGACGCCGCCCTGCATGATGGGCGCGGTGATCATGAAGATGATGAGCAACACGAAGGCCACGTCGACGAGCGAAGTCACGTTGATGTCGGCATTGAGGGGCAGCTCGCCGTGCCCCCGCAACCCACCGCCGCCGCCCAACAAGCCTGCCACTAGAGCCTCCCTTCACGCGCCATGGTGCCGATGATCTCCTGGGCGAAGCCTTCCAGCTCCCCGGCGAACAGCCCGAGACGATTCACGAACAAGTTATAGGCCATCACCGACGGCACAGCGACGGCGAGTCCCGCCACCGTGGTGACCAGCGCTTCCGCGACCCCCGGGGCCACCGCAGCGATGTTGCCGGACCCACCCACGGCAATGCCGATGAACGCATCCATCACGCCGAGCACCGTGCCGAGCAGGCCGAGCAACGGACTCACCGACCCGAACGTGGCGAGCCACGGGATGAACCGCGCGGCGGCATCCCGCTCCGCCGCGACCTCCTTGGCGAGCACCATCCGCAGCGCTTCGAGCTGGGTCGTCGTCAGGGTGGTGGCCGCCGCCGCCACGACGGGCCCATCGCTCTTCGCGCCGCCTTTCAGGCTGCCCGGCTTGAGCTCGGAGAAAAACTGCATGCCCTCACGCAGCAGCCGGTTGTACGGTGAGGGCGGCAGGCGCATCGCGGCATGATAGGCGTCCTCGAGCCGCGCCGCGCGCTCGATCTCTCCCATGAAACGGTCCGCCTGACGGCGCATTTTGCGGAACTGCCACCACTTCAGAAAGATGAGGTACCAGGAGACGACGGAGAAGACGACCAGGATCGCGAGCACGAACTTCGTCTCACGACTCGAGGTGAGCACCAGCTCCCAGGGCGTCGTCGGCACCGCCCGACCCACCTGTAGCAGCAGCACGGGTTCAGCCCTCCCCTAGAGAAGCAGGCGAACAGGTCAGTTCGGATACCCGGACGGGTGCGTCCGGTGCCACTCCCACGCGCTGGCGAGGATCTCGTCGAGCCGGGAGTGGCGCGGGCGCCATCCCAGCAGCTGCTCGGCGCGCCCCGGGGCCGCGACCAGGGCGGGCGGGTCTCCGGGGCGGCGCGGGCACGCGACCGTGGGGATCGGCCGGCCGGTAATGCGCCGGGCCGCCTCGGTCACCGCCAGCACGGAATGACCGGCCCCGGTCCCGAGGTTCACCGCCACGGCGCCCGCGACGGCGGCGTCCAATGCCCGGACGTGCGCGTCCGCGATGTCCGCGATGTGCACGTAGTCGCGGACGGCGGTGCCGTCCGGCGTGGGATAATCGGTGCCGTACACCTCCACGGCGGGACGCCGGCCGAGCGCCGCCTGCAGCACGTTCGGGATCAGATGCGTCTCGGGATCGTGGTCCTCGCCGTATCGCGCCGTCGCACCCGCCGCGTTGAAGTAGCGGAGACTGATCGAGCCGACGCCGTGCCGCGCCGCGTAGTCCGCCAGCAGCTGCTCGAACGCGAGCTTCGTCTCGCCGTAGGGATTGACGGGTGCGCGGGGCGCATCCTCCGCAATGGGAATGACGGGCGGGTGGCCGTACACCGCGCACGAGGAAGAGAAGATCACGCGGCGCACGCCCGCCGCGACGACGGCATCGAGCAGTACCCGTCCCCCGGTCACGTTGTTCGTGAAGTACATGTCGGGATGCGCGACCGATTCCGCGACGAGCGCGTAGGCGGCGAGGTGCACGAGCGCGTCGCACGGCCGGCGCGCGAGCAGCTCGTCCAGCACGCGGCGATCGGCGATCCCGCCCTGCAGGAACTCCGCCCGGGGATCCACGGCTGCGCGGTGACCCCGGCTCAAGTCGTCCAGCACGACGACCGCATGGCCCAGCGCCAGCAGCTGCTCGACGACCACGCTGCCGATGTACCCCGCCCCCCCGGTGACGAGGATGCTACGTGTCATCGAGCCGCTCGAGACCGAACAGTTTCTTCAGCGACTCGAGGAGACCGTATCCCCGGCCGGCCTGCGCGGCCTGCTTGAGCGCAATCGTGGGATGGTGCAGGAACTTGTTGAGCAGCGCATGACTGAACTGCTCCACCTGGGCGCGATCCTCGGGTGACAGGTGCGCCAGACGTTTGAGCGCGCGCTCCAACTCGGCGGCCCGCATGTCATCCAGCCGCCCGCGAAACTCCTTGAGGACCGGCACGGCGGCGAGCCCTCCGTACCAGGCCCAAAAGCGCTCGACTTCGTCGCTCACGATGCGCTCGGCGGCCGGCACTTCGTGATGCCGCTCCGTGGCCGCGTTCGCGGCGACGGCCTGCAAGTCGTCGATGTCGTACAGAAACACGTTCTCGAGCTGCCCGACCGCAGGCTCCACGTCGCGCGGCACGGCCAGATCGAGGATGCAAAGCGGCCGCCCGCCCCGCCGTCCGATGGCGGGAGCCACGCGCTCCCACGTCACCACCGCATGCGGGGCCGCCGTCGACGTGAGCACGATGTCGGCGCTGGCAAAGTGCTCCCACGCCTCATCCAGGGTGAGCGCCCGGGCGCCCAGCTCCTCGGCGACCGCGCGGGCCCGCTCATAGGTGCGGTTCGCAACGAGCGTGACGCGCACGCCTTCGGACGCGAGGCAATTGGCGGCGAGCTCGGCCATGTCGCCGGCGCCCAGGACCAGCGCGGCGCGGCCGGCCAGGCGGTTGAAGATCTTCCCGGCCAGCGCGACGGCGGCCGAAGGCGCCGAGGCCGCCCCCGCGGCGAGCGCCGTCTCGCTCCGCACCCGGGCCCCGACGAGCAAGGCCGACTGGAACAGGCGATGCAGCACGGGGCCGGCCTGGGACCGCGACGTCTCCCATGCTTCACGCACCTGACCCTGGATCTGTGACTCGCCCAAGATCATCGAGTCGAGGCCCGCCGACACGCGGTACAGATGACGCACGGCGTCGCGGTCCCGCACCAGGTAACCGTACTCGCTGGCGCTGCGACCCTCGCTCAGGCGCTCCGTGAGGATGGCCCACACGGTCGCCGGTATGGCGTCGCCGGGCTCCGCCAGGTAGAACTCGGTCCGGTTGCAGGTGGACAGCAGGACCCCGCCGCCGGCGCCCGCCGAGAGCACCCGCGCGAGTGCGGCCGGCACCTCGCGTGGAGCGTGCGCGAAGCGCTCACGCACCTCCAAGGGCGCCGTCCGGTGATTCACTCCCACGACCGCGAGGCTCATGGTGTCAATGCCGCTCTAGAGAAACCGCTCGGTCCCGGGCGCGGCGAGCTTGAGGGCGAGGTACACGAGCACCACCGCCACGAAGCCCGCGATGCTCGCGAAGGCCGCCCGGCGGCCCGCCCAATGCCGCACCACGCGCACGCCGACGGCCCAGCCGAGCACCAGCCACGTGAGCATCCCCCACACGATCTGCGCGGCGTCGACCGGAACGCCGCCCGCGTAGCGCACTCCGAATCCCAGCAGCACTCCCAGGGTCACCGTCGGAAACCCCATCACCAGGGAAAGGTGATTGAGCCGGTCCAGCCGCTCAAGCGGCGGGAACAGCCGGAAGACCTGCCCGAACCGCTTGGACTTGAGCTCCCGGAACTGGAGCAGGTACAGGGCCGCCGCGATGAACGCCAGCGCGAGCAGCGCGAGCCCCAGAATGCTAATGGTGATGTGCAGCAGGGACCACCGGCCCCCACCCACGACGGGCCGCGCCTCGGGCCCGAGCCCGATCAGCAGAGCGAGCGCGACGAGGCCCGTCGCCAGGGGCCCCGTGAACAGCGCCACCGCCGAGGCGCGGAACACGCGCTCGCTCACCACTTGGAGCAGCACGAGAAAGAGCGCGAGGATCGAGAGGACCGGCGCGACCCCGACCGGCGTCAGCTGCGCCACTCCGACCACGTGCACGGCCGCGCCCGCCAGGGGCGCGCCGAGCGTCAGCGCGCGTGGCGCGGGCCGCAAGCCCGCGAACGGTGCCAGCGCGAACGCCGTGGCCAGGCCGTACAGCCCCAGCGCCAGGAGATGAGAGACCAGGACCACGCGGAGGGGGCGTGAGACGCCGGCCCCGCACGGGGGGGGCCGGCTGCAGCTCAGGAAGGCATCTTCCGGACGAGACGGACCGGCATCCCGGGGCGGACGTCGGGATGGTTGATCGTGAGCACCAAGCCGGAGGCCGAGTGCTCCCGGGTGTGCACGATCTCGAGCACCATACGCACTTCCTCGGAGGCAGTGCCCGGAACACCCGAGGCCGGCCGGAAGACCTCGAACACGTCGCCCGGCGTGACCCCTTCCGCGCGACCGCGATTGATGAAGAGGATCTGCTGGAGGTCGGCCAGCCCGTGCAGGTCGCGCGCAGCCACGACGTGACCCTCGAGGCCCTGCTCCACCGGGGTGGGTCTGGTGACCCCCGGATCCCTGAACGGCTCGAGCGGCATCACGAGGTGCCCGTCGTGAATCCGCCCGAACTGCATGATCACGTTCGCCAGCACCTGCCTGCGCTGCAACTCGGTGACGCGGGCGACGCCCAGCGGCACCACGACGCCGCCCCAGCCCTCGATGTCCCGATCGATGCGCGCGATCAGCAGCGAATCACCCACGTGATAGGAGGCGTTGCGCGGCGGCTCGAGGGAGATCTGATCGAACTGCGAGGCGGTCGATCGCTCGGTGAGGCGCGGAATCGCCGGGGGCGCCGTATTCCCCAACACGCGACCCCACGGCAGCCGCTCGTTCTCGGTGAGGAAACCCGCTGCGTAAAACTCGCCGCGCCGCAGCGGACGGTACAAGGGGTTGGCGTACGCCCGCAGCACATCCTGCGCGACCTCCCCGGGCGTGCGACGTCGTTCAAAAATCGTTTGGTAGGCTTCCGTAGGCGCCGGCGGCGGCGCTTCCACCACCGTCTGCGTCGTGTCCGGCACCATCGACGTGTCGGGCGCTACGGCCGTCACCGTGTCCGCCGGAGCCTGGGCCCGAATCGTGTCAGCGCCCGCCGGCTGGGGGAGGGCCGCGGTGGTCTCGGCGGGTGCCTGCGCCACCGCCACCACCGACCCGATGTTCAGCACTTCGCCCGGATAGATCCAGTGCGGATCGTCGATCAGGGAGGTATTCAACCGGTAGACTTCGGGCCACAGCAGAGGATCGCTGAAGTACAGCTGAGCGATCGACCAGAGCGTCTCGCCCGCGACGACGGTGTGCGTCGCGGGAAGCTGTCCCCCCGAAACGGCCCCGGCGGGCGGCGGCGCCTGCGATGTGTCTTGCACCGCTCGTGCACTGTCCGCTCGTGCCTGCGTCGTATCCTGAGCCTCGAGCGACGGCGCCACCACCCCCGCGAGCAGCCCTGCCACAAGGGCGAGCAGGGCTGCTCGATCAGAACGGCAGATCGTCGTCCTCCTCATCCAGCGCCTCCGGGAACGCTTCGAGCGATTCTGCTTTGCCGGCTCCCACAGCGCCCCCGTCGGGGGCCACCTTCGCCGAAGCCTTCGACCGCGCTACGTCGCCGGCGCCTTCGCCACCACCCCCACCTCCCCGGGACGACAGCAGGAGCACTTCCCGCGCGATGATCTCGGTGACGTAGCGCGTCTGCTTCTCGCGATCTTCCCACGTGCGGTACTCGATGCGCCCTTCGACGTAGATGCGGTCGCCCTTCTTCATGTACTTCTCGGCGAGGTCCGCCAGCTGGGCGCCCTTGTTGTTCCAGCAGATGACGCGATGCCATTCGGTCTTCTCCTGCTTCTCCCCACCCTGCCCCGTCCACTGCCGGCTGGTCGCCAGCGAGAGGTTCGCCACCCGGGAGCCGTTGGTGGTGCTCCGCACCTCGGGATCGGCCCCTAAGTTCCCGATTAGCATGATTTTATTCAGGCTCCGGCTCACAACAGACCTCCAAACGATGGGCGGGAGGGGACCAAGGGCGTCAACAGTATATGAATCGCAAGTTATTCTGTCAATCAAAGATACGCCACTTGGGCTAAAGTTTTGCAGATACTCCGGCGGCCGGAATACCGGCCCGGAGAATCACCGCGTCTTCCACCGGCCGCCGATAGTAGCGCGCCCGGCGGCCCACGGCTGCAAACCCCAAGCTCTCATACAGCCGGCGTGCTGCGGCGTTCGATTCGCGCACCTCGAGGTAAACGACCCGCACCCCCCGGTCGCGCAGCTCCTCGAGCAGCCGCTCCACCAGCGCTCGTCCGACACCGCCGCGCCGCTGCGCCGTGGCGACACCCAGGTTCAGGATCTCCCCTTCGTCCGCCGCGAAGTGCGCCACCGCGTAGCCTGCGACGTCGGGCCCGCGGCCGGCGACCAGGAACGGTGTTTCGGCGGCGAGGCACTCGCGGAAATCGTTGGCCGACCAGGGATCCGAGAAGACCGCGCGCTCGATCTCGACGACGGCCGGGACGTCAGCCGGCTGGGCGGGACGGATCCGGAAGGGGGCGGCCATGGAGGGCCTCCCATTTCGCCTGGGCCTCAGCCGGCCGACCATACAGCGGCTCGGCCGCGAGGGGGTCGTCGAGTTGGCGCGTCGCCCCGGCTCGAGCAACGAGCGAGAGCAGCGCAGTGGCGTTCGGCAACACACTCTCCAGCGGCAGCGGCTCGGCTCCGCTCCACTCGAGGACGGCGTCCCGGTACCGCATCGCTCCGTCGCCTACCACGGCACGGGGGCGGTCCGCGGGAGCGGCGCCGCGCGCCAGCTCCCGCACGGTCGTGACGGTGGGCGCTAGACGTGTCTCCACCGCGTCGGGGCGAAACACGTAGACTGCCGCGTAGACCTGGCCCCGCAGCGCGTCGTAGCAGGCGGCGACGGGCAAGGGGGGGCCGAGCTGGCGAGCCACCGTAGCAGCGGCGGCCATGAGTGAGGGCACCGCTGCGAGCGACAGTCCCGCCGGTTGCGCCAACCCCTTCGCCGCAGCCCACCCGATTCGCAGGCCCGTAAAGCTCCCAGGCCCATCCCCGACCACGATGCCTTCCAGATCCTGCGGCCGCAGGCCGGCCTGCTTCAGGGCGTGATCGATCAGGACGATGAGCTCGGCCGCGTGGCGGCGCGCGCCCTGCACAAACACTCCCGCCTCGGTATCGGGCGGCTTGCCGACGGCGACACTCGCGATATCCGTGGCGGTGTCGATGGCGAGCCAGGGGCCACTCCTCATCTCCACCCCTCCACAACGCGGAAGGCGGAACGTGGAACGCGGAACAGATCGTGCTGTCGTCGGGCCCGTATGTGAGCCCCGCGAATCGAGCGCTCCTCATATGTTCCGCGTTCCGTGTTCCGCGTTCCGCGTTCGGGAACCGTCCCCAGCCACATCACCGTATCTCCTCCAACTCTCGGATGTCGGGCTCATCGCCGTGAGTCAGCCGAAAGTGCCGATCGAGCGGCGGCGCCCACGGGCCCGCCCGCTCCGGCCACTCGATGAGCACGATGGCGCGCTCGCGCGTCATGTCCTCAAACCCGATGTCCCGGGCCTCCTCGGGCGACTGGAGGCGATAACAATCGACGTGGTAGACGGGGGCGGCGCGAGCGCCGTAGTGATGCACCAGCGCGTAGGTGGGGCTCGTCGCCAGTGCTCGCGCCCCCAAGCCACGGCAGATCGCCTGCACCAGGGTCGTCTTGCCCGACCCCAGCTCGCCCGAAAGCCCGATGACGGCCGGGGGCGCCAGGCCGCGGCCCAGCGCCTCACCGAACCGGCTGAGGTCGTCCGCGCGGAGGCGCATGCTGCACCGCATCTCCCTGGGCTTTGAGCTCGAGCAGCTGGTCGCGCAACACCGCCGCGAGCTCGAAGTCCAGCTCTTCGGCGGCGGCCTGCATCTGCTGCTCGAGCAGGCGGATCAGCGCTTCCCGCTCCCGCGCGTCCGCGGGGCGCGGCAGCGCCGGGCCGCTCGGCTTGGCGGTCTTCGCGTCCGCAACCCGCGTGGCGAACCGTACCTGGTCCACCGACTTGACGATCGAGCGGGGCGTGATGCCGTGCTCGACGTTGTACGCCTGCTGCCGGGCGCGCCGGCGCTCCATTTCCTCCAGCGCCCGCTGCATCGAGCCGGTGACGCGGTCGGCGTACAGGATCGCTGTCCCGCCAAGGTTGCGTGCGGCGCGCCCGACGGTCTGGATGAGCGACCGGTCGGAGCGCAGAAACCCCTCCTGATCGGCGTCGAGAATCGCGACGAGCGATACTTCGGGCAGGTCGAGACCCTCGCGCAGCAGATTGATCCCGACCAGCACGTCGAACTCACCGAGCCGCAGACCGCGAATGATCTCGACGCGCTCGATCGCGTCGATTTCGGAGTGCAGATAGCGCACGCGCACCCCGTGCTGCTGCAGGTAGTCGGTGAGGTCCTCGGCCATGCGCTTCGTGAGCGTGGTCACGAGGACGCGCTCGTTGCGTTTCTCGCGCAGGCGGATCTCGTGCAGCAGGTCGTCCACCTGCCCTTTCACGGGGCGCACGTCGACCGCCGGGTCCACGAGGCCGGTCGGGCGGATGATCTGTTCCACCACGACGCCCTCCGAGAGCTTGAGCTCCTCGGCCCCCGGCGTGGCCGACACGAACACCATGCGCGGCACGAGGCTCATGAATTCGGCGATCTGGAGCGGCCGGTTGTCGAGCGCCGAAGGCAGCCGGAAGCCGTAGTCCACCAGCGTCTGCTTGCGGGAGCGGTCCCCCTCGTACATCCCCCCGACCTGCGGCATCGTCTGGTGCGACTCGTCGATGATGCAGAGGTAGTCGTCGGGGAAGTAGTCGAGCAGGCAGGCGGGACGCTCCCCCACCTGGCGCCCGGTGAGGTGGCGGGAATAGTTCTCGATGCCGGTGCAGCGCCCCACCTCGAGCAGCATGTCGATATCGAAGTTGGTGCGCGACTCGAGCCGTTGCGCCTCGAGCAGCTTGTTTTGCGCCCGCAGCTCCGTCAGACGCTCACGCAGCTCCTGGCGGATCGCGGTGACAGCGCGCTCGATCCTGGGTCGCTCGGTCACGAAGTGCGTCGCCGGATAGACCGCGGCCCGGGGCAGCTCGGCGATCGTGTTCCCCGTGGTCGGGGCGATCTTCGCGATGCGCTCCACCGTGTCGCCCCAGAATTCGATGCGGACCGCCTGCTCGTCGTAGGCCGGGAAGATTTCGACCGTGTCCCCCCGCACCCGAAACGTGCCGCGCTCGAAGGCGACGTCGTTCCGCTGGTACTGCACGGCCACGAGCGCCTCGAGCAGCGCGTCGCGGCCGCGCTCCTCCCCGACCGCCGCGGTCACGAGGCGCCGGCGGTACACCTCCGGGTCGCCCAGGCCGTAGATCGCGGACACGCTCGCGACAATGACCACGTCGTCGCGCTCCATCAGGCTCGACGTGGCCCGCAACCGCAGCCGGTCGATGTCGTCGTTGATCGAGGAGTCCTTCGCGATGTACGTATCCGTCTGCGGAACGTACGCCTCAGGCTGGTAATAGTCGTAGTAAGAGATGAAGAACTCGACCGCGTTCTTCGGGAAGAAGCCCTTGAGCTCCCCGTACAGCTGGGCGGCCAGGGTCTTGTTGTGAGACAACACCAGCGTCGGGCGGTTGAAGGCGGCGAGCACGTGCGCCATGGTGAACGTCTTGCCCGAGCCGGTGACGCCCAGCAGTGTCTGATAGCGGTCTCCCCGCGCGAGGCCCTGGGACAGCTCGCGGATGGCGCGCGGCTGATCCCCCGCCGGCGGGTAGGGGGAAACGAGGTCGAACGGCATCCGGGAAAGTTAACCGACCGGCGGCTGTCCTTGGGGGCCCGACTCGCGTCGCGCCACCTCGGTCACGCCCTTCAATCGCCGGATCGCCCGGATCACCTTGTTGAGGTGGGTCTGGTTCTCGACTTCGACGAGCACCGTCCCGAAGACCGCGCCGTCCTTGGTTGACAGCTCGGCGCTCTTGATGTTGGTCCCGGACTCGTTGATGGCGGTGCAGATATCGGCGTACAGGCCCCGCCGGTCTTCGCCGCCCACCGCGAGCCGCACCACGAACGTCTCGCCTTCGGACTCCTGCCAGTCGATCTCCACGCGGCGCTCGGCTTCGGTCGACAGGACCAGCAGGTTGGGGCAGTCGCTGCGGTGGATGGAGATGCCGCGCCCCTGCGTGACGTAGCCGACGACGGCATCCCCCGGCACGGGCTGGCAGCACTGGGCGTAGCGAACCATCAGGCCGTCCACGCCCTGGATCTTGATGCCGCGGCCGAGCCGCAGCCGCTCGATCACCCGGCCGAACGCCGTGGGCTTGGGCGGTTGCAGCTCGTCGACCGGGAGATCGGGGTACAGCGCCCGCATGATCGTCCCGAGCGCGATATCGCCGGTGCCGAGCGCGGCCTGCAACTGCTCCGGCGTGCCCACGGACAGCGCCGCGGCGGCCCGCTCGAGCCGGGCCGCGTCGGGCGGCTCCAGCCGCCGGCGCCGCACCTCGCGCACCAGGATGTCGCGCCCCAGCTCGAGGCTGCGCTCGTGCTCCTCCTGGCGGATCCACTGGCGGATCTTGTGGCGGGCCCGGGCCGTCTGGACGTGCGCGAGCCAGTCGCGCGACGGCTTCGCCTGCGGACTGGTGATCACCTCGACCGTGTCACCGTTCTTGAGCGGCCGGTGCAGCGGCGCGATGCGCCCGTTGATGCGGGCGCCCTGGCAGTGCTCGCCGACCTCGGTGTGCACGGCGAACGCGAAGTCGATCGGCGTCGCCCCCTTCGGCAACCGCTTGACGTCGCCGCGCGGCGTGAAAACGAAAATCTCGTCCTGATAGAGGTCGACCTTGAGGAATTCGAGGAATTCCTCGGGCGTGTGTGCGTCCTGCTGCAGCTCGATGAGCTGGCGGAACCACGCCAGGTGGCGGTCGAGCTCGTCGGGGCTCTTCCCTTCCTTGAAGAGCCAATGCGCCGCGATGCCGTACTCGGCGGTGTGATGCATCTCGCGCGTGCGGATCTGAATCTCGTACAGCTGGCCGCCGGGCCCGAAAACGGTCGTGTGCAGCGACTGATAGCCGTTGGACTTGGGGCTCGCGATGTAGTCTTTGATGCGCTCCTGCAGCGGCGTCCACTCGTGGTGGATGATGCCGAGCACGTGGTAGCACTCAGGGATGCTGTTCACCAGGACGCGCACCGCAAGGAGATCGTAGATCTCTTCGAACGGCTTATCGCGTCTCTTCATCTTCTTGTAGATGGACCACAAGTTCTTCGGCCGGCCGGTGATCTCGAAGCCGACGAGCCCCGCACCGGTGAGCTCCGCGGCGAGCGGGTCGCGCAGCCGCTCGATGGTCCGCTCGCGCTCGGCTTTCTTCGCCCGGACCTTGCGCGCGAGCTCGCGGTAGTCGTCCGTCTCGAGGAACTTGAAGGCCAGGTCCTCGAGCTCTGCCTTCACGCCGGCCATCCCGAACCGGTGGGCGAGCGGCGCGTAGATCTCGCGCGTCTCGAGAGCGATGCGCCGCTGCTTCTCCGCGTCCAGGTGCTCGAGGGTCCGCATGTTGTGCAGTCGATCGGCCAGCTTGATGATGATGACCCGCGCGTCTTTCGCGACCGACAGCAGCAGCTTGCGGTAGTTCTCCGCCTGCTCTTCGGCCGTCGAGCGGAACGTCAGGGTGGAGAGCTTGGTGAGACCGTCCACGAGCTCGGCCACTTCGGTGCCGAAGTCGCGGCGGATGTCCTCGAGCGACGTGTCGGAGTCCTCTACGACATCGTGCAGCAGCGCCGCGGCGATGGTCGTGGAATCCATCAGCTGCTCGGCGAGAATCGTCGCCACCGCTACGCTGTGCGAGACGTAGTCGTCCCCCGACTCGCGCTTCTGGCCGCGGTGGGCCTGGGCGCTCACGCGGTAGGCGCGCGAGACCAGGTCCAGGTCGAGCCGGTCGCGCTGAGCCGCCACGGCCCGGGCGAGCTCGGGAGCGAGGATGGGGGCGGTGCTGGTCACGACTGGAGGATGGCGAGGCGCGGGCACCGCGTCAACGCGGGGTGGCCAAAGCCGCCCCCTGGCTGCATTCCACCCCCGTACCTATGATGGAGCCTCCGTCCGCCCTTGAAGGGCCACATGCTCGAGGTTCTGGCGCGCTTGAAGGCCGCCCTCGCCGATCGGTACGCGATCGACCGGGAGCTCGGCCACGGGGGCATGGCGACGGTCTATCTGGCCCAGGATCTGAAACACGGCCGCGCCGTCGCGATCAAGGTGCTCCGGCCCGAGCTGGCGGCCGCCCTCGGTGCCGAGCGCTTCCTGCGCGAGATCGAGATCGCGGCGCGCCTCACCCATCCCCATATCCTCCCCTTGCACGATTCGGGCGAGGCAGGCGGGTTCCTCTACTATGTGATGCCATTCGTAGAGGGGGAATCGCTGCGGGACCGGCTGAAGCGCGAGCCGCAGCTGCCCGTCGAGGAAGCCGTGAGGATTGCGCGCGAGGTGGCGACCGCCTTGAGCCACGCTCACAGCCAGGATGTGGTGCACCGGGACATCAAGCCGGAGAACATCCTGGTGTCCGGCGGGGAGGCGGTCGTCGCGGATTTCGGGATCGCCCGCGCGATCGTGGCAGCGGGTGCAGAGACGCTGACGGACACCGGACTCGCGGTGGGCACGCCCGGGTATATGAGCCCTGAACAGGCGACAGGTGCCATGCAGCTCGACGGGCGGAGCGATGTCTACAGCCTGGGGTGCATGCTGTACGAGATGTTGGCGGGGCACCCGCCGTTCCTCGGGACCACGGCGCAGGAAATCCTGGCCCGGCACTCGCTCGATGCGGTACCGCCGCTCCGCACCATTCGCCCCGAGCTACCGGAAGCGGTCGAGCTCGCCGTGCGCAAGGCGCTGGCGAAGTCACCGGCGGATCGGTTTGCCACGGCGACGGCTTTCATCGAGGCACTGACGCGGGCCGGGGCTCCACCGCCATTTGCGAGGCGGGCCGCTCGCCCGGCCTTGTTCGTCGCGGCCGGTGTCGCCGCGCTCGTGGCCGGATACCTCCTCCTGGCGCGGCGGTCGGCGACCCTTTCGTCCGACGAGCCGGGCCTGTCCATCGCCGTGCTGGAATTCAAGAATGTCGGTGGCGACTCGGCGAATAGACCCTTCAGCTATGGCATGTCGGAGGAGCTCAGCACCGCCCTGGGGAAGGTCGAGGGACTGCGCGTCCTGGCTCGATCCGGGGTGATCAGGTTCAGAGGCAAGGATGTCTCCCCGCAGGAGATCGGGAGGCAGCTCCATGCCCGCTACGTATTGGACGGCGGCGTTCGGATTGGAGGAACCCGGCGACGAGTCAGCGC
>WNGO01001408.1_pt1 | contig 15477 bp, 23 predicted proteins | sample 5400511 | NCBI WGS metagenome assembly WNGO01 (sample SAMN13153380, study PRJNA577476) | soil metagenome | isolation source: 20 cm soil or saprolite under Garry oak tree replicate 2 | place: USA:California | collected 2016-06-15 | reverse complement strand
GTTATCGTGGTCATTCGGATGACTGAGGATCATCGGCGTTGTATCACAGAACGACGGGCCTAGGCGCCTTGTGGACTCCATGGATACTCCATCCGTCGGGCGGTCCACGCGGCGATCGCATGCCCACACACACGCGCAACCAGATGAAGGCTCATATCTATACCAGCCGAAACTCCCGCCGACGTGACGATGTGCCCTTCATCTACGTATCGCCGCTCCGATAGCAGTTCGACGCTCGGATACTCGGTTTGCACCAATTCTATCCAGCGCCAGTGTGTCGTCGCCCGGCGCCCATTCAGTAGACCGCACTCGGCAAGGAATACGGCGCCGGTGCAGACGCTCGCGAGTATCGCGACCTTTGAATCCTGCGTCTGGATCCACTCGATCAGCCGTGAATTGCGTCGCTCCCGGCGCGCCCCGGGGCCACCGGGGAGAATCAGAATGTCCAGCGGCTCGTTGCTGTCGATCGTCGCCTGTGGAGTGATCTGGAGACCCCCCCGACATCGCACTGTCTTCAGCTCCTCGGCTACAACGATCACGTTGAACAGACGAGCTGCGTCATCGTGCTGGTCGACCGGGCGCACCGAGTCGAAGACTTGGAATGGGCCACAAAGGTCCAATACTTCGACATCATCGAAGGCGAGAATGCCGACGGGTTTTAGTCCCACAGACCGGCGATCACGGTCGTGCACTGGCTAAGGAATGCTTCGTCTTCAGCGGTAAACGCGTTGACCCGGTCGCTTTCAACGTCAATTGTTCCGAGTACCTGACCTGTAGGCGAAAGCACGGGAAAGATCGCCTCAGCAAGTGTCGAGCTGAACGTGGTCAGGTATCTCGAATCGTTACGCACATCCTGCACCACGATCGGCGCACAAGCGGTTACTGCCGCCCCATTCAGGCCCTGGTTGACTGGAAATGTGGGATGGCTCGGCGCTTTAAAGCCCGTCCAGGCAATGGCAGCTATTAAGGAAGGACCAACATCGTACAGGCCCACCCACCGGTGGTCACCGGCGACACGGATGAGCTCGGCAATCGCAGCAGCGCGTGCTGTACGATGACCTTCCGAGCAGGCAATCTCCCGGATGCGGTTGATCGTTTCGTCGGCATTCGACCTCATGCTCCGAGCCGCGCTGGCCGTCGTCCCGCGCGAACATCTTCGAGCGCCTCGGCCAGGCGCCGTACACCCGCACGTATTTGGTTCGGCTCGAAGGCTCCGAAGCTTAGCATCAGGCCTGACCTGGCAAGCCGTCTTACGGCGAACGCCGAAACCGGTGTGACTTCAACGTCGTGTGCTGCGGCAGCCCGTGTCACAGCCCGTTCATCCAGATCCGGTGCCAGCCAACCGACGCACTGAAGCCCGGCTCGAGCCGGTGTGAGCTCGAGCAGTCCTGAGAGGTAGCGCTGCGACTCTGCCACGAGCGTTTGCTGCCGCTCCTCATAGAGACTCCGCATGCGGCGCAAATGCCGCTCGAAATAGCCCCCGGTGATGAATTCCGTCAACACTGCCTGCTCGAACAGCGGACTGTGTATGTCAAGGACAGAACGCGCAGCCGTAAACGTACCTACCAACTCAATGGGCACGACGGCGTAGCCAAGCCGCAGTGATGGGAAGAGTGTCTTGCTGAATGTGCCGAGGTAAATCACTCGGCCGTCGTGATCCAACCCTTGGAGTGCCGCTATCGGTCGGCTGGAATAACGAAACTCGCTATCGTAGTCGTCCTCCAACACCCATGCCCGCATGCGTCGCGCTACACGCAGCAGTTCCAGTCGACGTGCCAACGTCATCGTCACACCAAGCGGGTATTGGTGCGACGGAGCGACGGCCACAAGACGAGCCGCCGCCCGCGTTTCAGCGAACCGTACGTCGATGCCTTCAAGGTCTACCGGGATCGGGACAAGCCTTGCGCCCGCGGCTTGTAAAGCGCTTCGCGTTCCCGGATACGCAGGGTCCTCAATCCACACCCGGTCGCCGGGATCGAGCAGAACTTGCGAGGCAACAAACAATCCTTGCTGCGAGCCTGATGTCACGATCACCTGTTCTTCGGTGCAACGCACACCGCGTGAGACGGCGAGGTACTCTGCTATCGCTTTGCGCAAGGGTCGGTATCCGCCGAGGTCGCCGTAGCCGAGAAGACTCCGACCGATCCGCCGTCCCGTGCGCGCGGCTAGACGCCACCACAGCTCCAAAGGCACTTGATCCAGCGCCGGCCATCCGGGCCGGAAGGGTCTCAGCGTTGTAAAGCCGGCGGTCACTCGCGCGCCTGAGAGCGTTTCGCCACGCCGGGAAATGCGCGGACTCAAACGCGCCTCAGGGGGCACAAGACCAGCGGTCACCTTCCGCAAGTCTTCGGGAAGCGTGCGCGCGACTGTTGTCCCTGCACCAACCCGCGCCTCGGCATACCCCTCGGCGATAAGCTGACCGAACGCCGCAGCCACGGTGTTGCGAGAAACGGCGAGGTCGTCCGCCAAGGATCGCGTTGAGGGAAGCCTACGACCCGGGCGCAGTCGACCTGCAAGGATCGCGGTCCGCAGACCGTCGTAGAGCTGACGCTGCAGTGTGAGCGACGACTGCGGATCAAGCGACAGCGTGACCGGCACGCCAGCGGCCTTCTTGGTCATTTAGAATGGCACCATCGATGTGTCGAAAATGTCACTTGCCATAAGGCCATTAGAGCGATTAGACAACGTCGCATGGAGGGCGCCTCCAAGCAACAGCACACTCAACTTCGCCGCCATCCTGAACGGTCCGTGCCCGACGAGGCGTCGGCCATTCTACTGGCCGGCCTAGTCGCGCACGTGAGCTTCGTGGCGGACGATCAGCCATTCGTGATCCCGATGGCCTATCAGTACGATCCAGCCTCGCCACGAACGCTCTATCTGCACGGCGCTCATGCCAGTCGTCTATTGCGGCACGTCGCGAGTGGCGCGCCCGTCGGGGTAGCCGTGACTCTCGTAGACGGGCTCGTGTACTCGCGCACGGCGCTGTACCACTCGGTGAACTACCGTAGTGTCGTATGCTTTGGACACGCCGCTCCACCTCTCGAACCCAAGGACGCTGCGGTCGAGCTGACGGCAATGATCGGCCGATACTTCCCCGGTCGAACAGCAGGCCGTGACTACGCCCCGCCTCCTCCGCAGGACATTGATGCCACCAGCATGATTGCGATCGAGATCGAAGAGTGGAGCGCGAAGGCGCGGCGCGGTGGCCCAAAGGGTCCGCGGGACAACGAGCTTGATGACGCAGGGACAGCGGGTGTGGTGCAGATGCCGACGATGCGTTTCGACATTGGGCGCGCACGGCTCAAGGATGCACCGGCTGTCGCGTGGGTGCTAAAAACCGCGTTTGCGCAGTACGAGGCGCTGTACACGGCTGAGGCGTTAGCTGCGACGGCGCCGCCCAGCGATGTGATCGAACAGCGCATCCACGAAGGCCCGGTCTGGATCGCGCTCCGAGATGGCTCTTGCATCGGAACGGTCTCTGCCGTTCCCCGAGACGGCAGATTCTATATCCGCGGCATGGCCACGATTCCCGCTGCGCGCGGCTTGGGTGTAGCGAGAGCGTTACTCGAGCATGTGGAGGCATTCGCGCGCGTGTCCGGCTTCTCACAGCTCGAGCTGCGCACGACTCCGTTTCTTATCGATGCGATATCACTCTACGAGCGCGCAGGATTCTCGCGCACGCATGATGGCCCAACAGATCATTTCGGAACGCCCACGTTTACGATGACAAAACCTCTGGAGGCCTAAGCGATGGCCACGACGAAAGCGCAGTTCTCGCTCGTAACCGAAACCGCTGCGGCCGATGCCCCGATCGCACGCCAGCATTTTGTGTCGAAGCTCGCGTTGGAAACCGATCCGGCGGATGTCCATTTCGACATGGAGCGCGGCGCTGACGGTTTCGTCGTGGTGGACGTTCGGTCCGCGGAGGCGTTTGCGCGCCGGCACATTCCTGGCGCGATCAATCTGCCGAGTCGCTCGATCAACGCTGAGACCGCTGCTGCGCTGCCCAAGGACAAAGTGATCGTGACCCACTGCTGGGGGCCTGGCTGTAACGGCTCCACCAAGGCCGCCGCTCGGCTCAGCGCGCTGGGGCTTAGGGTGAAAGAGTTGATCGGCGGTATCGAGTACTGGCAGAAAGAGGGCTTTCCAGTCGAAGGCACCCAGCCGCCAGACGAACCGCTTTATGACTCCGGCACATGAGGGCGCTGGCCAGCGCGGTCGTGCATCCCATACGTCCGGCTTCTGTCGCGAATCAGCCAGTTAGCGAACCGATTTTTCAGGGCGCAGCTTGGAGCTTCGCGAGCTTGGCGCAGGCGGAAGAAGTGTTCAGCGGCTCTGCTGTAGGGATCGCGCATCGTTCGCATGGCTCACCCAATCATCGACTACTCGAAAGCCTCTTCATGGAGCTGGAAGGCGCCGAGTCATGTGTGACCGCAGCCGGCGGGATGGCAGCGCTCGCCGCCGTTTTGTGGACCCTGCTCGAACCTGGCAAGCACGTGGTCGCGAGCCATGACCTTTTCGGGATTACCCAGGCGCTCCTGCGCGATATGCAACGCTGGGGCATAGCGACGACGTTCGTCGAAGCTTCGGACCTCGCTGCGGTCGCAAATGCATTCAGCGATTCGACTCGCCTGGTCTTGGTTGAGACGATCTCTAATCCCCGGATGCGGGTCCCGGACATTGGGGCGCTCACGACCTTGGCTCATCAACACGGCGCGTGTCTGGTTGTAGATAACACGCTCGCTGGACCGTATCATTGCAGGCCGCTCCGGCTGGGTTGCGACGTCGTGGTTGAGAGTGCAACCAAGACGCTAGCCGGTCATCATGATGTCGTGCTCGGGGCGATAGCTGGCTCCAGTCAGTTGGTCGAGCCCATCCGGGCGTTTATCGACCGCAGTGGACTGGCGGCAGGTGCTTTCGACGCTTGGCTGGCCCGACGCGGTACCGTCACCTACGTCGTCCGTGAGGAGCGCGCCACTGCGAACGCGGCGCACCTCGCCGACTGGCTTGCCGAGCAAACCGGTATTCTCGCCGTCCACTATCCCGGGCGGGCCGATCATGCCGACAACGCCGTGGCCAGGCGAACACTTGAGCACGGATTCGGTTCGATGCTGTCATTTGAGCTAGACACCTCCCGCGTCGATGTACACGCTTTCCTGGCCGCCCTCGACGCGGCGGGCATTCATCTCGTTCACAGTTTGGGCGGGGCGATGACGTCGCTGTCTCACGCGGTCACCATGACTCATCGGCTGCTCGCTGAAGACAGGCGCCGCGAACTCGGCTTGCACATGGGCTTCATCCGGATGTCCGTCGGCATTGAAGCGATCACCGATCTAGCCTCCGCAGTCGGTAACGCATTCGCCGCAAGTGTCGTGAGGTCGTGATTCACCATCACGAAACTCCTGGAGGCCTAAGCCATGGGTCTGCAGATCGTGGAAGCCGACTCACCGGAGCGCATTGCATTCGCTCGGGCCCTCATTAATGAGTACATCGCATCGCTGGGCGTCGATCTCAGTTTCCAGGACGTGTCACGCGAACTCGCCGAACTTGAGCAACGTTATGCGCCACCTCGCGGCTGCCTCCTACTCGCGTTGAACGGCGCACACCCTGTGGGATGCGTGGCCGTGCATCCCTTGGACGCCGTAGCATGTGAGATGAAACGGCTGTACGTGCGACCAGAAATTCGGGGGACGGGTCTAGGTCGGCGGCTCGCCGAGCGCGCGATAGCCTTTGCGCGACGCTCGGGCTACAGTGCGATGCGGCTGGATACCATGCCGTCCATGGTTGTGGCACGTCAGCTCTACGCGGGTTTGGGTTTTCAAGAGATTCCGCCATATCGCTCGAACGCAACTGTTTGCACCAAATTCTTGGAGCTCCAGCTCCAGACGTGAGCACTAGTACGTCGCCGTCTTTGGCAACGGACCACTGGCGCCGCGACACGCCCGGCTGCGAGGGCGTCATTCATTTGAATAATGCCGGTGCTGCACTCATGCCCAAACCGGTGGTCGATGCGCTGACGACTTATGTGCTGCGAGAAGCGCAGATCGGAGGATACGAAGCCGCGGACGAGGCGGCGATGCGAGTGCGCGAGACCTACGAACTTGTGGGTCGTCTCGTCGGGGCATCTGGCCGCAATATCGCGCTCGTGGAAAACGCTACCGTGGCGTTCGCCCAGGCATTGTCCGCGTTCGACTTTCGCCCGGGAGATCGAATCGTTACGACGCGCGCGGACTACCCTTCGAATCAGCTGATGTATCTGTCATTGGCGCGCCGCTTAGGCGTCGAGATCGTACGAGCGCAGGACTTGCCGGAAGGAGGCACGGACCCCGACAGCGTGCGCCGGTTGGCGCGCGACCCGCACACCCGTCTGGTGGCCCTGAGCTGGGTTCCGACTAACTCGGGACTCGTGCAGGACGCACGCGCAGTGGGAGAAGTCTGTGTCGAATTGGGCGTGCCATATCTCGTCGACGCATGCCAGACCGTCGGACAAATGGCTGTGGACGTGAATGACCTCCACTGTGACTACCTTGCGTGCACGGCTCGAAAATTCCTGCGCGGCCCGCGCGGCATTGGGTTCCTCTACGTATCAGACCGGATGCTCGAGCGGGGAGCTTTTCCATTATACGTGGACATGCGCGGCGCCGACTGGACCGACCCCGATACGTTCCGGTTGGTGGACGGCGCGCGGCGCTTCGAAAATTGGGAGTTCGCCTACGCCCTTGTCTTAGGCTTGGGAGCGGCAGCGCGCTACGCGCTTTCCGTGGGGAATGCAGGCGGGCAACGTGCGTGGACGCTGGCCGCCGAGCTACGCCAACATTTGGGAGTGCTTCCCGGCATTCGCGTACTTGACCGGGGTCGGGAGCGCTGCGCGATCGTCACGATTGACGTGCGAGAACACGACGCTGCCGATCTAAAGCTCCGTCTTCGCGCGCGAGGCGTGAACACAAGCTCATCCGATCGCGAGGACGGCGTTCTCGATATGGACCAGAAGAGTGCGAGTACGGTCCTGCGTTTTTCGCCTCATTACTACAACACTGAGGATGAGCTTACCACCGCAGTCTCGATGCTTGAAGAACTCATCACGAGGTCACCGTGAAGATCACGGTGTGCGAGCTCCCGGACGAAGCCAATAGGATGGACAGCGCGTGGGCCGATTTGATTCGATATCTACGCGCGCGCCCTACGGACGTCCTGGTCCTGCCTGAAATGCCCTTCTGCGAATGGAAAACCTTCCGGCAGCTCCCTTCACCGAAAGCGGGTGGCTGATGGCACGGGTGCGACGAGCCGGCATTGCCGCGGCGCTGCTGGGCACTGTTATGATGGCGTGCCGACCTGGGGCGCCTGCCTCCTCCGGCACCGAGGTGCAGGTTCGCAAGGTGCTCTCACAGGCGCTGCCGGCGATGGACGGCCACGGGCTGCGCGTGACGGTGCTGGAGGTTACGTACGGACCGGGCGGCTCCTCGCGAGCGCATCGTCATCCTTGCGCGGTGATCGGCTCCGTGCTCGCCGGCACTCTCCGGAGCCGCGTGCAGGGCGAGCCCGAGGCGCTGTACCGGGCGGGCGAGAGCTTCTACGAGGCACCGAACGGTGTGCACCTGGTCTCGGCCAACGCGAGTGACCGGGATCCGGTGCGGTTCCTCGCCTACTTCACCTGCGACCACGACGCGCCCCTCAGCGAGGTGGTGCCATGAGCGCACGCGATTTCAATGTGGAGCGATGGGCGATACTCTACGCCCGCATCGCGCTCGGAGCCGCGTTCCTGTCGGGCATCGCGGACCGCTTCGGCCTCTGGGGCAAGAACGTCGGGTACGGAGATTTCGCGCACTTCGTGCAATACACGGCGCAAGTGAATTCCTTCATGCCCGCGTTCACAATTCCGTTTCTCGCCTGGGCCGCTACCGTGGCCGAGCTGGTGTTGGGGATCGCCTTGATCAGCGGTGTCTGGTTGCGATGGGTCGCGCTCGGCAGCGCGCTGCTGCTCGTGTTGTTCGGCACTGCTATGGCGATCTCGTTTGGTCTCAAGTCGCCGCTTGATTACTCCGTCTTTTCCGCCTCCGCGGCGGCCCTGCTGCTCGCGCTCCATTCGCCGGGTTCGCCATCCCAACGATCGAATCGCCCAAACTGGTCAGAACCCTGCTAGGATGGCCGCGCGGACTTCGACCGTGTGGTCGAATGTCCGATCGAGCAGCTCCACACGAAGTCTGTCGTGTGCCGTCACCCACTCGAACGTCGGTCCGATGCGGTGCCGTGCGGTCTCGTGTTCCGAGAGACCTACTGTATACGCAGCTCCAGCCCACAGGCGATTACTCAGCCGCACGCGTGGAGAGAGAGGATTCGCGTCGAATTGCCGCCTGCCCGCACGGCCGAGAGGTTCGTACCACTCAAGTGTCCCAGAAAGCGCCATCCGGCCGGTGGTGATCGACGGTATGAGGTACATCTGCAGGTATTGGCTTTCCGATGCATCCGCGTAAGCAATGGCCACTAACACGCTCTGTCTGTTCCAGTTCAGTTGCGTGAAGGTGCCGGCAATGAGCTCGCGGTACTGGGTCTTGGGATTCTGGATCATCGCGACGAAGCCGCCGATAGGTCCGAGCCCTCGTGCCGCGTAGATCACCGATGCGCTGGCCGACGCGTAACGCGCGTACATGAAACTCGGCGTTCGCAGCTGGAGCCCTTCGCGCGCTGCTTGCTGGGCGGCCGCGGCAGACCCAACGACGGATGTCGTGACGACAAGCACGAGTATGCGGGGGATCGGTGACCACTCAATCGTTCTTCTCACAGCGCGCAGTTTCTCATCGCGGAAGTCTCCGCCTACATCGTAGTCGAACGAATTGGACCCGCACAATGAGCCATTTACGCCAGTTCGCCGGTGCCACTTGCCCCTAGGCTCTACTTGGGAACACGTGAACGGCTCAACCGTGCTTCTGCACGAAGAAAATTCCGGCGAGGACTAGGAGCCCCTGCGGGACCCGTCAAACATCAGCGGGTGACAGAGTGGACCGGAGTCTGGTCGAAGCGGGGCACTTCATCCGTGTCGGGACCAGACGGATTCGCGTAACCGTGTCGAGAGGAGCAAGACGCGCCGCGGGATGGACGGACTCAACCCAGCGTGACTTCAAACTCGCGGCGCAGCGCGCGCCTGCCGACATTCGTCACGCGAACGGCCCGAGTCGCCGACATCCTCTCCACCCAGCCGAGTTCCAACAGTCGCGTCGCGAGGGTTGCGCCCAGTGCTCCGGCCAGGTGTGGGCGCCGCTCACTCCAGTCCAGGCACATGCGCACGAGCGGTCGCCGCGTCCGCCGCGCCGCGCTCGCCACGATTCCCACGTCGATCCCGATGGCAGCGAATCGTTCCACCGCCGTCGGACTGAGCTCGCATGCCTCGTCAGCGGCGATCACCGTGTGGTCCTTTACGAGGGCATCAGCAATGGTCACGCCCAGGACTCCCGCGAGATGGTCGTAGCACATCCGGGCCAGGCGGATCGCACGCGCGGCAAATGCCTCGTGCGCCGTCTTCGCGGCCGCCGGTCGGGCCAGTACGGCCATTCTTTCAAGCACGGGGACGATTCGCGGGTCGGCAAGACGGTAATCGCGGAGCCGACCCCGGCGCGCAACTGCCAGCACTCCTCCGGCCACCAGTTTTTTGAGATGTGCGCTCGCGCCCGAGGGGCTGAGACCCGCAGCCTGAGCCAAGGCGCCGGCGGCGAGCTTGCGGCCATCACTCAGCGTCAACACGATTCGGGCGCGGGCTTGGTCGGCCAATAACTCAGCGACAGAAGCGATGTCTGCGTCGGCAGGCATAGAGTAAATGTATGCGGTGGACATTTCAGCCTCGAGTGAAACGTTCCCCGTGTAGTATGCACCAACTGGTCCCGACTCAGGAGGACATTGTGTTCCCGTCACCGGTGCTTGGTATCATGTTGGCAGTCCTCACGCAGGGCGCGAACTCACCACCACCTCAAGAGCAACAGTTCCGCGTCTGGATCGAGCCCGTGCACTTACAAGTCTTCTTGCGTCACCTCGCTCCTACTCGTGCCGGTCCGGGCAAGGGCAAACCTCCCGTCCTGATCATTCACGGTTCGACGCTCCCGTCGGCAACGTCGGCCGCATTCCGCATCAATGGCGTCTCATGGATGGATGATCTCGCCGCGCGCGGATTCGACGTCTGGGCGCTCGACTTCCTCGGTTACGGGGGCTCTGACCGCTACCCCGCCATGAATGAGCCGGCCGCCGGCGCACCGCTGGGACGCTCACCGGATGCGGCGCACCAAATTGCCGCGGCGGTCGACTTCATCACACAACGTCAGCACAAGACGCAGGTCGATATCATAGCGCATTCCGGCGGCTCTCTACCTGCCGGTCTATACGCGACACAGAGTCCGGAGCGATTGGCGCGTCTCGTCATGTTCGCCCCCGTCATGACCCGTGACGGACCGCGGGACACGACCACGATGCGCGCATATGGAATCGTCACAGCCCAAGAGCAGGTGGCCCGATTCTCAGGATGGGTGCCTCGTGGTGAGGCACCGGTTTTCGATCCGCGGGACCTCGCGCGCCTCGCGGCGGCCTATGTCGCCACTGACCCGACGAGTAGCTCGCGTTTGCCCGCCAGTGTTCGCTTTCCCTTGGGCCGCGACGCCGACGCGGTCGACGCCTGGTCCGGCAGCCTCCCCTACGATCCGGCCAAGGTGAGAGCCCCAGTTCTCATTATTCGCGGAGAATGGGACCCGATCACGACCGATGCCGACGCTCGGCGACTGTTTGATGCCCTGTCGTCAGCGCCGGTGAAGCGCGACATCAAGATCAGCCGCACCACACATGTCATGCAGTTTGAATCGGCGCGCACGCAGCTCTACGCCGAAGTAGGCTTGTTTCTTGCCGCCAGTCTTCCTGAAACAACGTCCTCAAGTGGGAATCTCATTCATGATCGCGAGGGTGTTGTCCTCCGGATCCTGAAAAAAGGCCATCCATAATTCGTAATCGACGTCTTTGTGAATCAGGTGCGGCTCATCTTGGAATTTGACGACGACGGAGCGCATCTCCGTGGCGACCCTCCCATTGGCACTCACAGTCTGGAGAAGGGTTACGCTCGTGTTGTCCTTCCAATACTTCATCGCTCGCTGAAACACATCCTTCAATGCGGCTTGTGAGGCCCGGTGATCACTTGAAGCGCGGCAGCCACCGCCCGGAGCTGAGCATCGCTGAGTCGTCCCGTGAAATGCTGCCGGATGCCGCGCAAATGGGTTTGCGCGGACTGGCGCACTCGCTCGAGACCCTTCTCCGTGAGCTGGGCCTGAACCACTCGCGCGTCGGAATCGTCACGCCCTCGCTCCACCAGCCCATCCTTGACCAGACCGTCTACCACGCGCGTCAGCCCGCTGGGCGAGATCATCACACGTCGGGCGAGCTCCGCCATCCGAAGCCTGCGATCCGTCGCTCGGGCGAGTCGGACCAACACGTCATAATCGCCCAGCGTGATCCCGTGCTCCGCGCGCAGCTCGGCATCGAGTGTGTTCGTCACTTCGTGGTGGGTGTGCAGCAACGCCTGCCACGCCCCCATCTCGACATCGGTCAATTTGGTGGCCACACGTCGCAAGCTAGACACAGATACTTGCGTCCGCAAGCATTTCCGGGTAATCCTTCGCTATGCAATTGTTGCGGCAGCAAGATTATTATCAGGGCGCCAAGGCGGTGGCGCCGCTCGCCGTCGCCATAGGGGCCATCGGTATCGTCTTTGGCTATACCGCCACGCGCGCTGGCTTCAGCCCACTCGCGGCCGTGGTCATGTCGGCTACGACGTTCGCGGGATCGGCGCAATTCGCCGCCGTCGCGATCATTGGCGCTGGCGGCCCGCTCTCGGCCGCCGTGAGCTCGGCGCTGCTGCTCAACGCCCGGTACGTTCCTATGGGGGCCGCGATCGGACCCGAGTTGCGCGGCCGTTTCTGGAAACGCGCGCTCGTGGCCCAGTTCGTGGTGGATGAGACCTGGGCGATTGCTTATCTCGGCGGCGGCCGCTTCAGCACGCAGCGACTTGTCGGATCGGGGCTCGTGCTCCTTGCAACGCACGTTTCCGCGACCGCGGTAGGGGCTGGCGTTGGAACGACAATCGGCGACCCGGCCGCGTGGGGATTGGATGCCGCCTTCCCCGCCCTATTCGTCATTCTGCTCCGGCCGCACGTGCGAAAGCCAACTGGTATCGTCGCCGCGCTGCTGGGCGCGTCGATCGCGTTGGCCCTGACGCCCCTTACGCCGCCTGGTATTCCGATCGTTGGCGCTGCGGTCGCTTCGTTAGTCGGTGGGAACCGCCAATGAGCCGCGCTTGGGCGGCAGTCATACTCGTCGGTGGCGCGACGATGTTGCTCAAGGCGGGCGGGACGATCGCTGGAAACACGCAGCTGCGAAATGCCCACTTTCTCAGTCGTCTGCCGCCGGCCGTGTTCGCGGCCCTCATTGTCACCCAGACGTTCACGCGCGGCCGCGTGTTGCTGGTGGACGCTCGCGTCGCTGGTCTCGTTGTCGCGTTGCTGGGCGCCTGGCGACGTGGTCCTCCGCTCGCCGTTCTCGCGGCTGCCATGGTAGTCACGGCAGTAGTCCGTCAGTGTCTTGAGTGACCTCTTCGATAGTCAGCATTCTCGCGATCCCCGGAAGCATTCGCCACGGCTCATACAATCGGTTGCTGCTCGAATCGGCGACGCGTGCCGCGACCGCTGACATGACGATTCGGATATACGATGAGCTTGGGACTCTTCCCCTGTTCGGCGAGGACAGCGAGAAGGCCACGGGTGGCACAGGACCGGACGCGGTCGTCCGGCTACGTCGTGCTGTGGCGCTGGCGGATGGACTGTTGATCTCGACGCCCGAGTACAATCAATCGGTTCCCGGCGTACTCAAGAACGCGCTCGATTGGTTGTCCCGGGCGGGACCCGACGAGGTGCTGATCGGCAAGCCGGTGGCAGTCATCGGAGCGTCGGCGGGACGCTGGGGAACGAGATTGGCGCAGGCAGCCGTGCGACAAACGCTCTACGCGACAGAATCGGTTGTGTTACCGGCGCCGGCTCTGTACGTGCGCGAGGCTGCACGCGTTTTCGACGCGACCGGACAGCTCGCCGACGCCGGAATTCAGAAGCAACTCGAGAACGTGCTCGTCGCATTCGCGCAATGGATCGAGCTGATTGGCACAGGATACCGGCGCTAATCCCTGGCCAGAGGCCCGCGAGCGGCGCTGTTCATCTGACGAATCGCTCCGATGTGGTATGCGAGATGCACGACGCTGCCGACCATGCCGTTCAACTCGATGTCGTTGACGTCTCGGGGCGTACGCACGGTCTGTAGCCAGCGATGGATCTCATCGCGCAACTGATCGCGCAACCGCCGCCACGCTGGCTCGGAGACTGTGGTCTTCCGCCAACTCGCGGTCCAATCGGCGTTGGCCCACGGGTTTTCGCCAGAGGCCCAACGATTCAAGAGTGACAGCCCGTAGCGCAGGTGGTCCACATGAGCGGCAATCGTCGAGCCGGTAGGTGCCGGTTGGGAGGCAGCGGTTGCCGACAGTTTTTCAAGCGACTGGAGCAGACCTGGGTCACCGCGATTTAGCACGTAACAGGCATCACTCGAAGCACCGTCGGCGAGCTCCGACAGGAGAGTGGCGAGGGCGTTGCTCACATCGGCACTATTTGTATTCATGACCAAACACTCCCAAGGTCAAATCAAACCTAGAACAGCGAGTTCGAGCATGTTATTACGCATCTGGAGAACCGGCGTCGATCCTGCACGGTGGCCAGAGTACGAGCACTTCGAACAGGAGTATTCCCTCCCGATGTTTCGGCAGCAACCAGGATGTCGCGGAGTGCTGTTCGTGCGCGCCGGGGATGGGATGGGGGCGGCCGCATGTTCCTTCTGGGACGATCCGCAGGCGATCGACCGGCTACGCAACTCCCCAACTTACCAAGGCACTGTCGCTCGGTTGGTCGCGACGGGCTTGTTGACGGGCGAACAAAGCGTGGAGCTGTACGAGGTTGCCGGTGGTGCTCTGGATACATTCCCCGGGGTTCAGCTCTTCAAAGCGAGGGTCTAACCTAGACCTCAATCTTCGAGAATCGCCACGCGCCGGCCGCCACGAACAGCACTCCGACGGCCAGCAGAACCCCGACGTCCGAATCTACTCGCTGTCCTTTTCCCCGCTCCCCGCCCTTACGGCGGCGTAGTCGAGACCGCCACGTTCGGCGGCGGGAGGCTCGGCGGCCCGATGCTCCAAAGGACTGCGTGGGACTCAAGGTCCCCAGCCGTGCTGCTCTCGCCCACGATTTGCCCGAGGTTATTCACCGCGACCGCCACACTCCGGGACCCGCCCAGGGTCCCGAGGTCGATCATCGCGCCGTCGCGCCACAGGAATCCGTGGGTCTGGCCGTCCGTCGTTAGGCTCGAGCCCACGACCTCGCCGCGGTCATTCACAGCGGCCGAGCGGCTCAAAGGCCCCCCCAGGGTTCCAAGGTCCGTCATCGTTCCGTTCTCCCAGAGGAATGCGTGCGTCTGCCCCTCGGCCGTACTGCTGTTCCCGATGACTTGGCCGCGGTCATTCACCGCGCGCGCTTCGCTTTCGGAGCCACCCAGGGTGCCGAGGTCCGTCATCGCGCCGTCCTGCCATAAGAACGCGTGGGAATGGAAGGTCAACAGATCGACACCGCTGGTGCCGACGACCTGGCCACGGCCATTCACCCCGACGGGAACGCTCAGGCGCCCGCCCAGGGTGCCGAGGTCGATCATCGCGCCGTCCTGCCACAGGAACGCGTGGTCCCTCCCGCCCCCGACCGGGCCCGAGCCCACCGCCTGTCCGCGGTTATTGATAGCTGACGCAGCGGCGTAACAGCAGTGGCCAAAGGGCCCGAGGTCGGTCATCGCGCCATCCTGCCATAGAAACGCGTGGGTATTGTTGCTCAACGGATTGTAATCGCTGTAACCGACAACCTGGCCGCGCTCATTCACCGCCAAGGCATAGCTCAAGCTCCCGCCCAGCGTCCCGAGGTCGGTCATCACGCCGTCATCCCATAGAAAGGCGTGCGGATACTTGCCAGGTGTTTGGGCCACACCGACGACCTGGCCCAGCGCATTGACTCCATAGGGCTCGCTGTAGGAGCCGCCCAGGGTGCCGAGGTCAGTCATCGTGCCGTTCCGCCACAGAAACGCGTGCCTTGGGCCGGCGGCCGTGTAGCTGTAGCCGACCACGACACCGGACGGGCTTATCTTCTTGGCCGCGCTCTGCGACCCGCCCAGCGTCCCCAGGTCCGTCATGGTGATTGTCGGGGTGACGGCGGTGAACGGCAATCGCGCCATTCCTGTCCCTGCGTTCTGCGGTTCCGTCACACCTTGGCAGGCGTTTAGCGCGACGGCAGCGGCGAGGACACCCCAAGTGAGCCGTTGCATGGCGAGGACTCCTTGGCTGCGAGACGCGTGAATGTGTCGAACGGTACGACACTTCGA
>WNGO01004198.1_pt1 | contig 15480 bp, 10 predicted proteins | sample 5400511 | NCBI WGS metagenome assembly WNGO01 (sample SAMN13153380, study PRJNA577476) | soil metagenome | isolation source: 20 cm soil or saprolite under Garry oak tree replicate 2 | place: USA:California | collected 2016-06-15 | reverse complement strand
TGCCGCCACCCCTCGTCGGCGCGCTCTCGCCCCGGTTTTGCCGCGAAGAAGCAACCGGGAAGAAGGCGGGGGGGAGTGGTTACTCGCTTCACAGGGGGAAGCTATATGGCTCCAACCTCGTTTCGGATCCTCAAGACTCTTGCCATAAGCGCCGTGGCCAGCCTCGCGGTCATGGCATGTGGAGGGAACGGAGGCGGCGGCAACGGAAATCTTGCGTCCGACCAGACTCTGAACTTTCCGATCCTCGGCGACTTCGGGACACTCGACCCGGCCGTCGCGGACGCGGAGACGGACCAGGAGATCCAGCAGAACTTCCAGGACGGCCTGGTCAGGTTCGACAAAGACCTGAACATCGTTCCCGACCTGGCGACTGCGGTGCCAGCCGCTTCGTCCGACGGTCTGACCTACACGTTCACCCTCCGCAAGGACGTCACCTTCTCGAACGGTGACAAGTTCACTTCCAAGGACGTGCTCTTCTCGTGGAACCGGGCCGCTGCCTACCAGGGCTCGTACGCCACGAACCTCTCGGCGATCGTCGGCTATGACGTCGTATCGAAGAACAAGAAGGCGGGCAAGGACCTCGAGGCGCTTCTCGAGAAGAACGACCCGTCGGTGACCCTGACCGGTCTCACTGCGCCAGACCCGTACACCGTGCAGGTCAAGCTTTCGCAGCCGGCCGGCTGGTTCATGACCGCCATCGCCCTTTCCGGATCCACCGGATGGATCGTCGACCAGAACGCCATCAAGAGCGACCCCGACAACTGGTGGTCAAACCCGGCGACCGCGATCGGCACCGGCCCGTTCAAGATGGTCTCCTACACCCCCAAGCAGTCGGTTGAGTTCGACGCCGTCGACAACTGGTGGGGAGACCCGAAGCCGACCCTGAAGAAGGTCAAGATCGACATCTCGGTGACCAACGCCTCGACGGCGATCACCAAGTACGAGCAGGGCGGCTATGACATCGTCGGTTACGGCGGTTACAGCAACCTGCCCGTGGCCGACATCCTCCGCATCAAGAACACCAGCAGCGAGTCGGGCCAGCTGTTGCTTCACCCGAAGGTACGCACCTACTGGGTCAGCTTCAACATGGTCTCCGACTCCTCTCGCCAGGCCAAGGGCCCGTTCGTCCTCAGCGGCGGAGACAAGGCCAAGGCCCTGCGCACAGCGTTCGCGCTGGCCGTCGACAAGACGGCGCTCGCACAGACCGTCTGCCAGAGCATCGTCTGCACCCCCGCGACCGGCGGGCTGATCCCGCCGACGCTGATCGGCCACATGGACGCCACGGATCCGCTTTCGAAGTTCGACGCCGCCCAGGCCAAGCAGCTGCTGCAGCAGGGCGGAGGCGCGGCCGCGGTGGCCGGCCTGAAGTACGCGTATGACCCCGAGAACCCGCTGAACGTCGCGACCGCGCAGTTCCTGCAGGCGCAGTGGCAGCAGAACCTCGGTGTGCACGTCGACCTGCTTCCCGTGGCCCACTCACCGTTCATCAAGGGCCGCCTCAAGGGCGACTACGTGCTCTCCCGCGATGGCTGGCAGGCTGACTACAACCACCCCCAGGACTGGTACGACAACCTGTGGGGCAGCAAGGTCGGATGCCCGGACTCGGGCTGCTCGACCGGATACACGACCAAGGCTTATGACGACTTGCTGGCGAAGGCCGACGCCGAGCCGCTTGACCAGGCCAAGGCCGACTACGCCAAGCTGAACCAGATGCTGATCGACGACGTCGTCTACATCCCGCTCTTCTACTCGGTGGGCGCGTTCTTGATCAAGCCGTACGTCAAGGGAGCCGGCTCCAACAGCTTCTTCGACAACTTCTGGGGCAACATCTCGATCCAGTCGCACTAACCGGCAATTCGGCGAGGGCGCTCGCTCAGGCGGGCGCCCTCTTCTCTTAATAAGCGAAAATCAATGACGGGGGACCTGGGAAGTTGTTCACCCGCGGAACGCTGATCTACATCGCGCAGCGCCTCGTGCTGATCGTGCTCGCGGTGCTGGGTGTCTCCTCGCTCGTCTTCCTGGGCATCCACCGCCTCCCTGGCGACGCCCTGTTCAGCGAGCACCTGCACGGCGACCAGTACCAGCAGACGCTGCACCACTACGGCCTCGACCGGCCGCTGTGGGTGCAGTACGTCAGCTTCCTGCAGGGCATGCTCCATGGCGACCTCGGCGAGTCGCTCGTCAACCGCGGGGTGCCGATCACCCCGATCGTGGTGCGCGAGATGTCGGTCAGCGCCGAGATCGGGCTGGTGGCTTTGATCTTCACGGTCGGTATCGGGATGACGTTCGGCGTCATCGCCGCGATCCGCCAGAACACATGGATGGACTACGTGCTGAGCACGACGTCGGTGATCGGCTACAGCATGCCGAACTTTGTCGTCGCGACTTTTCTGATCCTGGTGTTCGGGATCTGGCTCGACAACTTCACGCAGGGCACGTTCTACTTCCAGATCGGCTGGCCCGGCCGGTACGGCAGCATCGGCGCCATCTGGCTGCCGGCGTTCGCGCTGGGGTTCCCTTACGCGAGCATCGTCGCCCGCCTCACCCGAGCGAGCATGCTCGAGGTCATCCGTCAGGACTACATACGCACCGCGCGGGCCAAGGGTTTGACTGAATTTGTGATCACGGTGCGACATGGCTTGCGCAACGCGCTGATCCCTGTGATCACGATCCTTGGTCCGCTGGTCATCGGCATCATCACCGGAGGCGTCGTGATCGAGAACATCTTCGGCATTCCCGGTCTTGGCAAGGAGTTCGCGACGAGCATCCTGAACCGCGACTACAACATCGTGATCGGCGTGTTCACGGGGTATGCGGCGCTGGTCGGCCTCGCCAACCTTGGCGTCGATCTCCTGTACGTAGTCATCGACCCGAGGATTCGCTACTGATGGCCGCGACAGCCGCCGCGGTCGTCACCCGTCCGATCGCGCCGGAGCAGGCGAGCCTGTGGAGCGACGCCTGGCGCCGGTTGCGGCGCAACCGCCTCGCCCTGGCAGGCGTCATCTATCTGATATTCGTGGTCATCGTGGCCCTCGTCTCCGCTGTCTGGACTCCGTATTCGACCTTCCGCGTGGGTGTTGGCATCCCGTACGCCGCACCCAGCGTGCAGCACTTGCTCGGTGTCGATGGTTTGGGACGCGACACGCTGAGCCGCCTGATGGCGGGAGCGCAGATCTCCCTCATCGTCGGCATCGGCACCCAGATCCTTGTGCTCGCCGTCGGCGTCCCCATCGGACTTGCGGCAGGTTACTTCCGAGGCGCGTTTGACCAGGTGGTCACCTTCCTGATCAACCTCTTCTACGGGATCCCCGACCTGCTGGTCGCCTTGATCCTCGTCTTCTTGCTCGGTCCGAGCTTGACGAACATCATCATCGCCATCGCCGTCACCCGCTGGATGGACATGGCGCGGCTTGTTCGCGGCCAGACCCTCAGCCTTCGTGAACGCGAGTTCATCGAAGCCGCCCGCGCCGCCGGGGCGAAGCCGGCGAAAATCCTGTTCGGTCACATCCTCCCCAACGCGCTGGGCCCGATCATCGTCCAGGCAACTTTTGGCGTTCCGGCGGCGATCCTCTTCGAGGCATTCCTGAGCTTCCTGGGCTTGGGAGTTCCACCTCCGACGCCGACCTGGGGCGGGATGGCCGCGGAGGGAATCGTGACCATCCGGATCTCGCCTGCGATGGTGATCGCGCCATCCATCGCCCTGTCGCTGACCCTGATGGCTTTCAACTTCCTGGGCGACGGTCTACGTGACGCGCTCGACCCGCGCGGACGCCGCTAAGCGCTTGCCGGCACCGATCCTTCAAGTCAAGGACCTCCAGACACAGTTCCTGACCCACGACGGCATCGTGAAGGCCGTCGACGGTGTGACGTTCGACCTCTACCCCGGCGAGAGCCTCGGCATCGTCGGCGAGTCAGGCAGCGGAAAGTCGATGACGGCGCTGTCGCTCCTCCGCCTGGTGCCGGATCCAGGCAAGATCGTGGGCGGCCAGGTCCTGTTTCGCGACCAGGATCTGCAGCAGATCAGCGATGAGGAGATTCGCGACATTCGCGGACGTGACATCGCGATGATCTTTCAGGATCCGCAGAGCTCGCTCAACCCGGTGCTGCAGACCGGCTTCCAGATCGCCGAGGCGATGCTCGCGCACAAGAAGGCGACCAAGCAGCAGGCGCGTCAACGCACCGTCGAGCTGCTGAAACGTGTGCGTATACCGGCCGCCGAAACCCGAGTCAAGGACTACCCCCACCAGCTGAGCGGAGGCATGCGCCAGCGCGCAATGATCGCCATGGGGTTGGCCAACGCGCCGTCGATCCTGATCGCGGACGAACCGACCACCGCTCTGGACGTGACCGTGCAGGCGCAGATCCTCGAGCTCCTCGCGGACCTCAACCACGAGCTCGGGACGGCGATCGTGATGATCACCCACAACATGGGTGTGGTGGCGGGCCTTTGCACTCGGGTGCTTGTGATGTATGCGGGACAGATCGTGGAACAGGGTCCCGTCGACCAGATTTTTGAAAATCCTCAGCACCCGTACACGTGGTCTCTGCTGAGGTCGATTCCGCGGGTCGACGCCCTTCGCCACGAACGTCTCCGATCGATCGAGGGGCTCGCGCCCGACCTGTTGCGGCCGCCCGAGGGGTGCCGCTTCCATCCGCGATGCCCGTTCCGCGTCGAGAAATGCCTCACCGATCTGCCTCCGCTCGTCGAGGTCAAGCCTGACCAGCTCGCCTCCTGCTGGGTGACGATGGACCGCGCCAAAAAGGAGATGGGGGCGGACCAGCTGCTCGACATCAGGCCGGGCGCCGCGTCGGGCCTGCAACCCGGCAAGATCATCCCGTGACGGCCCAGGCAGCTCGCGCGGACGTACCCGAGCCGGTGGGCGACCAGGCCCAGGTACTGGTTCGCGTCGAGAACGTGGTCAAGCATTTTCCGGCCGGCATCGGGGTGAGCGTCAAGGCTGTCGACGGCGTGAGCTTCGAGATCCGCCAGGGCGAGACGCTGGGCCTCGTCGGCGAGTCGGGCTGCGGCAAGTCCACCCTGGGCCGGCTCGTCATGCAGCTGATCCCGGTGACGTCGGGCAAGGTTTTTCTCGATGGCGTCGAGCTGACCGGGCTGCACGGAGAGAGGCTGCGCCAGCAGCGGCGCCAAATGCAGATCATCTTCCAGGACCCTTTCGCGTCGCTCGATCCGAGGATGACCGTCGGCGACATCATCGCTGAGCCGCTGGTGAACTTCGGCGTCATGCGCGGGCGCAAGTTGAGGGACCGCGTGCAGGAGCTGCTACGGGTTGTCGGGCTGAACCCCAACTTCAACAATCGGTATCCGCATGAGTTCTCGGGCGGTCAGCGTCAGCGCATCGGCATCGCGCGCGCTCTCGCCTTGAATCCCAAGCTGATCGTTTGCGACGAGGCGATCTCGGCGCTCGACGTTTCGATCCAGGCCCAGGTTGTGAACCTGCTCGAGGACCTGCAGAGGGAGTTCAACCTCACCTATCTCTTCATCGCGCACGACCTCTCGGTGGTGCGGCACATCAGCGACCGCGTGATGGTGATGTACCTCGGCAAGATCGTGGAGATCGCCAACAGCACTGAGACGTACACGAACCCGAAGCATCCGTACACCAAGGCGCTGCTCTCCGCGATTCCGCTGCCCGATCCTAAGCTGCAGCGAGGACGGCGGCTGGTCGAGCTCTCGGGCGAGATCCCGTCGCCGATCAATCCGCCGTCGGGCTGCAGGTTTCACACCCGCTGCCCGATCGCCCGCGTTCCGACACCTTGCGCCGAGGTCGAGCCGCCGCTCGAAGAGAAGTTGCGCGGGCACTACGCCGCGTGCCATTTCTCAGACGAGGTCTAGGGGACAACTAACTCTTCCCCATCTATGGGGAAGTACCCGGCGAAGCCGGGGGATGGGGCTGCCCCTCCGGCGCTTCGCGCCACCTCCCCATGAATGGGGAGGAGTTGGGTCGTTGGTACTAGTGCTTCAGGATTCGAGTCCCCGTCCAGGAGTTGTCGTACAGCGCGTTGCCGCCTGCGCCCTTCACGTATGGATGGACCAGGTACTGCTGCACGCCGTAGAGCAGGGCGCCGAACACTGAGTCGTTGACCAGCAGGAAACCCGCAACCTTGTAGCCGGGGGTTGCCGCGCCTGGCGAGGCCGCGTCGGCCCTCGCGACCTCCTTGTCGAGGTTCGGATTCGAGTAGCACGACCCCGACGAGCTGGCGCCGGTCACAAACAGGTAGTCGAACCAGTTCTGCGGGTGGTCATAGTCCGCGGCCCAGCTCTGGCGGAACATCGGATACGCGCACGCGCCGTTGCGCTGGTCGAAGAATGTCTTGCGGTCCATTTCGATGCAGCGCACATCGACGCCGAGGTTCTTTTTCCACTGCGCGATCAGGTTCGCGCAGACCGCCTTGTTGAACGGGTTGGTGTCGTACGTGTAGGCGAGGCCTTTGACCTTTGCTCCGGTCGGATCCCACTTCTGGTACTCGGCCTTGGCCGCGGCGGCGTCGAATTTGATGTTGTGGTCGGCGCCATCGCCGAGATACCCGTCGAGTCCCTTGCTCACGACGCCACCCGTCGCCTCGGTGCACGTCGTCTTCTGGTTGCAGACCGCATCGACCAGCGCCTTGCGGTCGATCGCCTCGCTGAACGCGTGCCGACCCGCTCGGCCGTCCTCGACTCCGGCAAAAGGTCCAGACCTCAGGTTGAACCCGACCCAGAACGTCGTGCCGAGCGGGACGAGGCTGAGCTGGCCCTTGAGCTTGGGGTCGGTGGTGTAGCGGGTGGCAGCCGCGGGCGCAAGACCCTGGCGGGCGTAGCCCACGAGGCTGAAGACACCGGCCTCGTACTGGGCGACCTGCGCGACGGTGTCGGCCAGCACCTCGACGTGAACTCGCGTGAGCAAGCCGGTCTTGCCCCCGTACCAACCGAGGACGGGCTCGAAGTCGATCGACTGGCCGGGCGTGCGCGCCGTCATCCGGAACGGGCCGCTGCCGACCAACGTCGCCGGCTTGGTGAACCAGGAATCCTCACCTGCAGCGGAGATGACCTTCTGGTCGACGACCCAGAAGGGCCACAGGCCGACCTCGGTCAGGAAGTAGCTCGCGCGTTTCACGAGCGTGACCGTCAGCGTGGTGTCGTCGACCTTGTTGAGGCCGGTCATCACCCGGCTCTTGCCTGAGGCGACCGCGGCGTAGCCGGCGATGCTCGAGAACAGGCCCGCGTAATCGCCCTGTCGCGCTGCCGCTCGATTCCAGCTGAACACGAAATCGCCGGCCGTGATGGGGTCGCCATTCGAGAACTTCGCGTCGGTCCGGATCCGAAACGTGTAGGTGAGGCCGTCCGCCGAGACCGCGGGTTGGCCGACCGCGATATCGGGGACTTCGCGCAGCTGATCGTCAAACCTGTAGAGGCCGGAAAAGACGTTGCGAAGGATGTCGACGTCCGCGGCCGTGGAGATCAGGGCGGGATCGAAATCGACGACGTCCTGGGCGATGGGGAAGCTCAGCGTCTGGTCGGCGGCCAACGGCTCGGGCGAGGGCGCGGGGTTGCTGTTCGGGTTGCAGGCGACGGCCGCGAGGATCGCCGCGATCAGCCAGGCAGGCGCGCGCATCGGGGGAAGGCTAACGGGTGCCGCAAGGCGTGCGGGCAGCCCGGCTGGCGTCGGCCTAGATTTGGAATCGCCACAATTTCCATTCAGCCGGCGTAGCTCAGCTTGGTTAGAGCAGCGGTCTTTTAAACCGATGGTCCAGGGTTCGAATCCCTGCGCCGGCACCAAGTGTTTTTTTGGCGGCTCGGGGCCGCGTCGGTCAGGCCAAAGCGGCGCAGACGTCCAACAGCGTGTGTCCCACCGCAGTGAACGTCGCCACGCCGTTGGGATCGATCTTGAAAACAAGTCGACCCGCGTGGATCGTATTGCTCCCGTTCAGCCCGGTTGAGATGCTGATGAATGTTCCATTGCGGAACGAGTCAAAGCCCGGCCCGCTGACGTTTGCGGTCAGAGACTTGCCGTTGCTGCTGTTCGTGTACATCACAACGAGGTGGCCCGTGATGGAGGCCCTGAAGCTCGTGGGAGTGTCTTCGTAGATCGTGAGGTACTCGTTATTGACCACGGCCGTGACGGTCCCTTCAAACAAAAGGTCGCCGTTCGCAGTAAAGCAGGCGAATGGAATCGAGGGAGGGAACTGCAGCGCAATTCGTTGGGGTTGGCTTGCGGCAGCGGTGACTCCGCTGAGCAGGAGCAGAACGAGTGCGATCGGGGCGGCGATTGCGCGCCTCATGGCGTAACTCCTCGGCCAGGCTGTTGCTGGCCTTCCAGGTAACGAGCCGTGAATACGGGATTCGACCGCTGGACCGTCGCGAATATGTGCCTGTTCGACCACAGTGTCAAGCGACGCGTCGTTCAAGCGTCGGGCGGCGTTCCGAGTGCTTTCGCGAGCAGCGGCCGAAGCTTGCGGGAGCGAGCCGGATTGAGGCTCACCGCCCACGCGACCCGCCCACTCAGATGTTGGCCAAACCGATCGCGGCCGCCCACGTTGGCCGCGTCGAGGCCTCGTACCGAAGCGTTGTGCAGGGCGGCCCGCAACCGCTCATACGACGGACGGTCGAGATTTGGCTTCTGGTTCACCACGATGCCCGCGATCCGCTGCCGGTGACCGTTGCCCATGACCAGCGTCTTTGCCGCGCGGATGTTGAAGCCTTCGTCGTGAGCGATCTGGGTCGCGAGCGCGATGAGGCGAGCGACCGATGACGGGCCAAGTGCGCCTGACAGCGCCAAGTCGTCCGCGTACCGCGAGTAGCTAACTCCAAAAGACACAGCGAGGCCCGACAGCCGTCGATCAAGCCCATGGGCGCAGAGATTCGCAAGCGCCGGCGATGTCGGTGCACCCTGCGGCAGGTGCGGTTGTTCAAGTCTCTTGCCGGACATGAAGTCCTCCCGCACGGCAACGGGCGCGTCATGCCACACCGCGAGCGGCATCGCGTTGGTCGTCAACCCGGCAAGCGAATGAGCGACCGACTCTGGATAGCCCGCCGTCCGGAAGACGCCGTAGACGCGACCGGCGTTGATGGAGCCGAAGAAATTCTCGAGGTCGAGGCGCAACACGACCTCAGAGCTCGTGTGGCCGAGCGCGAAGGTGACGGCCGATCGCCCACGCACAAACCCGTGCACGCTCGTGCGCAGGAGGTGGCGCTGGATCTCGCGCAAGCGTTGCTTGGGTGCCTCGATGAGCCTCGCGCCACCTCGCTTTTTGGCCACCCATCGGTAGCGGTAGTGCCGCAAGCGCTCGTCTGATACGCGTCGCTCGAGCGACCGGACGTCGGCGAACCACTCGAGCTCGGAGCTGGTCAGGCCGAAGAAGTGGCTCAATTCGCCCTGCGTCGGGATCGCGGGGACGGGCCAAGGCATCTCGCCCATCGCGGGCTGGTAAGTCAGCCACCGGGTGGGGGAGAACAAAAGCGTCCAGTCTGGGTCGTCCTTCGTCAGGTCGACGGCCAGCAGCCACGCGGTGAGCTCGCGCACGCGGTCCCACGGCGGCCGCGGATACGCGCGAAGCACTCGGCGAACGAGCTTGCGGAGGGGCGGCCGGCTGTTGCCGACGACGAGGGCGCCCCGGCTACTGAGTCCTTGGTTGCTCCAATCGCCGTCGAGGAACGCGTAAGCCAGGGCTGTCATGGCCCGCTCGCGTGGCGACATCACCGGTTGAGCAGCGGGCCCCGACCTGTCCCGTCGTGCTTGCGCTTGCCTCCGCGGTAGCGGAGTGGCGCGCATGCGATGTGATGTTCAAGCTCCGGTAGTTCCCCGAGGTTGCCTCGGAGAGATCGCCGCCGAAGCGACGATCGACTCGGAACCCGCTGCATCGCGACAGGGTACAGGCGGGGTCAGTCGCTCCAGAGCTTCTTGCTCCTCAGCCCGGCGCGCCGCATCGCCGACGCGTCAAGCCCAGGCCGGCCATTGGCGCGCCCAGACCGACTGCCACCACCAGCGCAGGCGCGAGATCCGATTCACAACAAGACACTGACCCCGCTCTCGAAACAATTCCCGAAAATGGCGTCTGTCCCGCGCAGGAAATTCGCAGCCCCTCCGTCACTTTGACCAAGTGAAGAATTCGTTCCGGAGAGGTGTCAGTCGGGGTTCGTTCGCGGCGGCGGTGGCGGCGACGCTCTCGCTTGCCATCGCGGTTCCCGCGCAGGCGACTACCGACGCGCTGGACCAGTCCCAGACGCTGACCTACAGCCTCCAGAAGCTGATTCCCGTCCTCGCCCAGACATTCACCGCGGGCATGACCGGTCAGCTCGACCGCGTGTCGCTCGCATCCGATACGTCAAGCAGCGCCACCATCCTGGTCAGCATCCAGACAGTCACGTCGAGCGGAGTCCCGAGCGGGATAACCCTTGGCAGCCCGAGCGCGTTCTCGGGCTTCACGTGCTGCAGGCAGTTCCACGACTTCGCCCTCAACCCGACGATCTCCATCACATCCGGCACCAGGTACGCGATCGTCGTGCAGACCGTCGGCGGCGTTTTCACCTGGTACAACAGCTCCACCCTCGACGCGTACACGGGCGGCCGCCTTTACGTCGGCTCGACATGGCTGACGGGCAGCCAGTGGGGCGAGGACTTCGCCTTCAAGACCTGGGTCGCCGCGAGCACCAACTCCGCTCCTTCCGTGGCGGCCGACACAGCCGCCGTCAACGTCAACGAGGGAACGGCGCCCACCAACACGGGGACGTTCGCGGACCCTGACGGCGACACGGTGGCGCTTTCCGCATCCAGCGGCGCCGTGACCAAGACCGGGGCCGGCACATGGTCGTGGACGCGGGCCGCATCGGACGAGGCGGTGCTGCAGAGCGTGACCATCACAGCCGATGACGGCCACGGCCATGCCACGACCGGGACATTCACCGTGACCGTCCACGCAGTCGCTCCAAACGCCCGGATCGTCACCGACCCGCCCGAGGTTCTCGAGGGCTCGACCGAGCCCTTCACCGGCGCGGCCACGACGGCCTTCGCGGGCGACGGCGCCGACCTCATCTACTCGTGGCAGGTGACGAAGAACGGCGCGCAGTTTGCGAGCGGCACCGGTCCATCGTTCGGTCTGACGCCCGACGACGACGGGACCTATATCGTGACCTTCACCGCGAGGGACAGGGACAGCGCCCTGTCGGACAGCGAGTCGACTACCGTCACGGGGATCAACGTCAAGCCGTCCGCCCACATCACCGGCGTGTCCGCGCCGTCGCTCCTGGTGGCCCAGGAGTCGGTCGGGTTCACGGGGAACTTCTCGGACCCGGGGGTCGCCGACTCGCATTCCGTGATCTGGAACTTTGGCGACGGCACCACCTCATCGTCGAATTACGGACCCGGTGGCAGCGCGAACCTTTCGGCCTCGCACACGTACACAGCGGCGGGCAACTACACCGTGACCTTGACGGTCAGGGATGACGACGGCGGTCAGGGTCAGGCGAGCACCACCGTCACGGTGAAGACGGTGCCCCAGGCCCTGTCGGTGATCGCCGGGCTCGTGAACGGCCTGCCATCGCTCAACGCCGGGCAGAAGCACAGCCTGGTCGCCAAGTTGAACGCGGCCTCCGCCTCCGCCGCGCGCGGCGACAACAAGGCCTGCAACAACCAGCTGAACGCACTGCTCAACGAGCTGCAGGCCTACGTCAGCAGCGGCAAGCTGTCGACCCAGGATGCGGCGAAGATCAGCGGCCCGGTTTACGTGGTCAAAGGCGCGCTCGGCAGCTACAACCGATTCCTGGAATGGTGGCCTCTAGCGGAATAGCCTCCGCGGCATGGCGACAGCCAGTGCCACCCTCCCGGCCGCCGACCTCCTTCCTGTCAGCCCACGCGCGAACTCCGCCTATCGCCTGGTTCGCCTGGTTGGCATCCCGCTGCTCAAGCTGTGCTTCCGATTCCAGGTCACAGGGCGCGAGAACATCCCGCGCTCGGGCCATTACGTCGTGATCGCCAACCACCTCAACTGGTTGGACGAATTCGCGCTTCTCCTGCTGTTCCCGGTCGAACCGCGCCTCCATTTCCTCGCCGACCCGACGCAGCTCGTGAACCGCAAGTTCCAGTGGTGGCTCGTCCGGACGACGGGCGGCTACGTTCCGGTGGTAAGGGAGCGGCACGGCGACCGCGCGCTGTTCCGCCACGTCGATCGATGTCTCGAGATGGGCGGCGCCGTGGCCATCTTTCCAGAGGCCAACTACGGACCGGCGGAGGGCGAGCTGTTGCCCTTCCACAAGGGATTCGCCCACTTCGCGATCAAAGCAGGCGTGCCTGTGGTCCCCGTCGCGCTGTCCGGAACCAAGGACCTGTGGTTTCGCAAGCCGATCCGGGTCGTCATCGGGAAGCCGCTTTCGACCAGACGCCCGGCCGGAAACTCCTAAGGAATAAGCTGACGCACCTGTTCTGACGATGGTGCTGTCCCGCGTTCTGTCCCCAGTTCTGGTCGGCCGCGACTCCGAGCTATCGACGCTCGAGGACTCGCTGCTGTCCGCGCTGCGGGGTGATGGAGGGGTCGTCATCGTGGGCGGCGAGGCGGGCATGGGCAAAACGCGCCTCGTCAACACGCTCGCTGCGCGCGCCCGCCGGTTGGGTTGCATCGTCGTGGCGGGCGGATGCAGTGAAGCGGAGCTGTCGCTCCCATACCTGCCATTCCTGGAGGCAATTGGAAACTACCTCGCCAAAACCGACACCAGCGAGCTCGCGCGACGGCTGGGCCCGGCCGCAGACGAGCTCGCGCAGCTGTTTCCCCAGCTAGGCCGTCCGTCGCCGGGCGCGACTGAAGCAGCTCAGGCCAAGATGCGCCTCTTCGAATCCATCTTGATGCTGCTCCGCGACGCAGCCACCCAGCGCGCACTTCTGCTGATCCTGGAAGACCTCCAGTGGGCGGATCCTTCGACGCGTGAGCTGCTCGATTACGCGACCCGGCGTCTGCGCTCCACCAACGTGCTGATCGTCGCCACGTATCGGACCGACGAGATGCACCGCAAGCACGCATTGCTCCCGACCATCCAGGGCTGGCGGCGCAACGGTCAGGTGGAGCTTGTCGAGTTGAAACCGTTGAACCCAAGGCAGGTCGCGGACATGGTGTGCGCGATCTTCGAGGAGAAGTCGGTCACAGATGAGTTCCGAGACTTTCTGCACGACAGAAGCGAGGGCAACCCATTCGTCCTCGAAGAGATGTTGCGCGATGCCATCGACCGGGGCGACGTGTTCCGGACCGAAACGGGATGGGACCGCAAGTCCGTGGCTGAGATTCGCATTCCGCCCAACGTCCGCGACACCATCCTGCAGCGGCTCGAGCGCCTGTCCCGGGAGGATGTCGCGATCCTCTCCGCGGCTTCTGTGTTCGGCCGCTCGTTCGATCTTCCGGCGCTGGCGGAGGTCGCCCAGGTCGACGAGGCCGGCGCGCTGGCCGCGCTCGAAGCCAGTGTCAGCGCCCAGCTGATCGAGGAGGAGGACCGCCGGTCCGGAAGGTATCGATTCAGGCATGCGTTGACGCGCGAGGCCATCTATGAAGACCTGGTGGTGCCGCGGCGACGGCAGATTCACTCGCGCGTCGCAGATGTCCTCAAATCTCGGCTGGATCGTGCTCCGGTCGAGCTCGCAAACCATCTCTTCATGGCCGGACGCAACGACGAGGCCGTAGCGATGTGCGTGGCAGCCGCGCAAGGCGCGATTCAGGCGCGTGCCTACCGCGACGCAGCCGAGCTGCTGGAGCGGGCGACGCCCTTTGTCGCCGACCCTGTCCAGCGAGCCGAGATGCAATGCCAGGCGGCCGACTCCTACTGGAATAACAACGATTCGCCTACCGCCAAGCGCCTTCTGGAGCAGGCGATTCCTGAGCTGGAGGAGGCTGGCCGCGCCGCCGTCGCCGCCCATTACCGCGTGCTGCTCGGACGGTGCTGGTGGGAGTTGCTCCGGACGGTTCGAGCACGCGAGGAGTTCGAGAAGGCGCGCGCAGTCCTCGAACCACTCGGCCCGAGCGAAGCGCTGTCAATCGCATACATACGTCTTTCAGGCCTGGCCTCCTTCAATGAGGATCCACAACAAGGGCTGGACTTCGCCATTAGGGCTAACGAGGTCGCCGCAGGCGCGGGGGCGGTGGGGGCGAAGGCGTGGTCGTTGAACTTCATGGCCATCGCCGAGATGCAGTTGGGCCGCGTCGAACAGGGCTTCGCGCATCTGGACGAAAGCTATCGCTCGGCTGTCGCCGCCCAGGCGGGCTTCCCGGTTGGGAACGCCGTGTACAACGCGGCATGGCTGTGCATCCATCTGGCCCGCGGGCGCGAGCTGGCGATGTGGATGGACCGGCTACATTCGGCGTTTCCCACGGGGACCGAACCGTGGCTGCCCTACATCCGCGGATTGGCGGCGCTCCACCGGGGGCAGCTCGTGGAGGCTCTTCATCACGCAACCGCCTCTGTGCAGCGCTCCAATGACTCCGGTCACCAAAAGATGATGTGGCGATCCGACGTGCTCCTCGCGTTCGTCCTGGCCGAGTACCTTCGCGGTGAGGAAGCCATGGCCCTGATGCCCCCCGTGTCCAGGCGCAGCGACGCGCAGGACATGATCTACGACGCCATGCCGAGGATAAGGTGCCGCCTCGCGGTCGATGACCACGCCGCTGCGGACGCCGAGGCGCGAGCCATTCCACCCCTGGTTTGCGGCATCGGGTCGCCTGCCGACGCGGTGGCCGAAGGGAGCTCCGACCCAGCCTGGCTGCGCTCCTTCATGGACAGCCTGCCGACGCAGGCGGAGGCGCTCGCCTCGCCCCGCATGGCCGCGGCGCGCGGCCGGCTGGCCCTTGCTGAGGGTCGATTCGAGGACAGCAAGCGGGAACTGGCGAGCGCGGTGACGGCCTTCGAATCGGGCGGCTTCCTGCTCGATGCGTGGCACGTCGGCGCGGCCCTGGCTGAGGCGGAGTTCCGATACGGCGATCCGGACGCGGCGAAAAGGCGATTGGAGCAGATTGCATTGATGGCAGATGCCGCATCTGCTGGGCTCGCCGCACAGATCGCTCGGCAAGCCGCAACTCGCCTTGGCTTCGAGATCAGCGAGGCCCCCGAGCTGGGGGCAGAGCCGGTGCCGTCGCCCCGCATCACGCCCGGTGAGCGGATGGTCTCGGTTCTCTTCGCGGACGTGCGCGGCTACTCGCGCCTCGCCGGTCAGACCCCGCCCGCGGAGCTGGCAGACCGGATCTCCACCCTGCAGAGATGGGCGACTCAGGAGGTCGAGCGCCGCAAAGGGATCGTCGACAAGTTCGCGGGCGACGCCGTGATGGCCACCTTCAACGTCTCCGGGCAGAGCATCGATCACACCCTGCAGGCCCTGCGAGCGGCCATCGCCATCATCGACAAGTCAGGGCTGGCGGGGCTGCCGGTGGGTGCTGGCGTCGCCGTTGGCCCGGCCGTGGTGGGCAACCTGGCCGAGTCCGCCAACCTGAGCGTGCTCGGCGAGGTCACGAATC
>WNGO01002075.1_pt1 | contig 15489 bp, 8 predicted proteins | sample 5400511 | NCBI WGS metagenome assembly WNGO01 (sample SAMN13153380, study PRJNA577476) | soil metagenome | isolation source: 20 cm soil or saprolite under Garry oak tree replicate 2 | place: USA:California | collected 2016-06-15 | reverse complement strand
GAGGGAGCCCAGCAGAGCGGGCTCAATATTTTTGGCTTGATTCTGAAACCAGTTCCAGACATCGGCAGGGGACTCAGTCGAGTGAGTTTTCATGTGCATGTATGTGCCATACCACACATATACATGTCAAGGGAAAAATGCAAAAAAACTGAAAAAAATTGCCAAACGCCTGATTTGACGGGCTATTCTGCGTTTTGGTGGAGTCGAGAACAGGCGCAGTGACCTTAGTCTCCCGGTGGCGATTGGCGAGGCTTTCGCCTCGCCGCCTCAGTCCGGTTTGGCATAGCTCTGTTTCCTGTTCCCGCTCATCGCACTGGACGTGCGGATTTCCCGCATCCAGCGCTCGGAGAAAGCTCACGGTTTCGCCCACGGAAGGCTGGCGGTCTGTTCTGTGAGACTGACCAAACCAAGCACTTGGTAGAAGGACGCCGTCGGGAAACGTTTCTTCCCCGGCCATCTCACTTTGTGCTTGATACACAGCCACTGACGCAGCCGCTTGCGGGTATGATGATCCACCGCACGGTAGGCTTTACTGACTGGGCCGAGGCAGAAATAGTTCGCCCATCCGTTTAACATCTGGTTGAGCTTCTTAACGACCACCTTGGCGTCCAGCGTGGTTTTATTTCGTCCGGTCTCCTCGCTGATTGAGGCACAGATGCGCTGCACCCGTTTCGTCGACGGAGTCGTGCCTAGGTAGGCCCGGCCCGTCTTAGTCGAGTAACACCGACCGAAGGTATACCCCAAGAAGTCGAATTTCTCTTCCGGCAGCTTGCAGACCCGCGTCTTCTTTTCGTTCACCGTCAGTTTCAGCTTCGACATCATGTCCCGCATCGTGGCTAAGGCTTCTTCGGCCTTACCCCTACAACAGATCACGAGGTCATCGGCGTAGTTGACGATGTACGCTTTCAAACGCTTCTCGTACCCCAGCTTCTTCCAGCCGAGCACGAACCGGCGCATGTACAGATTGCTCAGCAACGGGCTGATCGGAGATCCTTGCGGAGTACCCCGACCTTCATCCCGATTGCGCGTGCTTCGATGTTTGTTTCCCCGCTCGTCCGTTTCCTCGACCGGGGCTTCCAGCCACATCTTGATCAGATGGAGCATGGCCCCGTCGACGACTCGGCGAGCCACCGACGTTAATAGGTGGCAGTGTGGAAGGGTATCGAAGTAGCTGCTGAGATCTGCATCGACGATTTCTTCATGGCCAGTGTTGATCAGCTTGTGGACGCGTCTAACCGCGTCCAGTGCGCTGCGGTCTCGCCGATAGGCGTACTGTTCTGGCTGCAGATCGGCCTCGAAAATAGGTTCGAGCACCAGAACCGCTGCCATTTCCGCTGCCCGATCACGGATAGCGGGCACCCCTAACGGCCGCTGTTTCCCATCCGGCTTGGGTATATACACCCGCCGCACAGGAAGTGGTCGATAAGTACGACTCTTCAACTCTTGCGTCAGTTCGTCCAACCATCGCTCTGTTCCATACGTTTCGATGTCTTCGAATGTTTGGCCGTCTACTCCTGCTGCTCCGCCATTGGCTTTGCAGCACTCGTAAGCGAAAGCCAGTACATCCTTGCGATACACCTTGTCGTACAGCGCGTAGAATCGAAAGTTGGGCGATTCCTTCGCTTTTGCGTGCAACGCCGTCTGCAACTTCTGAACACTTGCTGGGGTTGTTAGGTTCATCACCAATCCCTCCGTCTTCGTCGCTTCTTGCGTTTGCTTTCAACTGGGGCCACTTCCCTCCACCGGCATTACCCGGCTTCGTCGGTACTACTGGCCTCCCGTCACCTCATACGGCCCGGTCTGGCCCTTGCGGGTTACCGGTTGATCGTGAGCTACGATCACCGCTGAGGCTTCCCGTGTTGTCGTCTGGTCTCCTTTGCATGCATGCTGTCACCACTACCCCGGCAGCGACCGATGGAACCTGTTTCGCTCGTGCTTTCCACCGGCATCGGCCTTCCCCGACTGTCGGGCGGGTCGGCTCCTGCATCGGCTGTTTCGGGGCCTGCTCAGTGTTTACACTACATTACGGCCTGCATGACTCGCCGAGTCGCCTGAAAGCGACCCTCTACATCAGAGGCTCCGGCAGCTTCGTTGCCTCCGCTGCCGCTCCGACTGCTACCGGGTGGAGCGAAACAGTTCCCGGGCGGGACTTTCAACCCGCGGTAGACCACCTCCTTTACACGGCGCACCGGCAGCCATTAGCTATCTAGGGCAAAAGCTTGGCTCTGGAAAAACTCTGGCTAGACTCTTGCTACAAAGCGTCGATTTCTCGACGGGAGCCGTGGCTGTCCTCAATGCTGTTCCACTTAGTGAGTCGTTGATAATGGAGTTCAATTGGGGACATGTTCCTCCAGCCCCAGAGTCAGCTCAATACATCAAGATACAGGGGAGGCCCTTCCTGGCGGACCCAACGGCAAATTCGTATGAGCACCTCACTGAAGTCATCTACTCGTCCATGGAAAGCCCCGAATCTATATGCTTAATGGAGAACATGCTCGCTAGTCCCAATGATCCATGGTTAAAGCGCGCGAAATCCCGCCTGGCAACATACGGGCCTGAGGTTTATCACGTCCTTACTAGCTCAGATCGACGTAAGGAAAAGATTGAAGATCCCTTGGGCAGCTGAAGAGCTTCGCGAAGTCCGCCTCCTGTATATTCATTGGAGCCTACGATGGAGAGGGGTACGTCGTCTGGAAAGAGGGGTGACGCGAGACGGGTGGCGGATAGACTCGGGCGCAATTAGGAGAGGGCGTGCAGCGCTTTTTTCGGTTTTCAAAGTTCGACGTGCATTCTGCGCTTGCGCTGCAATTCCCTTGAGTCTGGGCGCAAGAATGTGGCCGCCGGCGCGCCAATAGGTTTATACTGCGCTTGCCCAGATGGGCAAAACGGAAATCTTGGATGAGATGGCTCTGGCGGGACTTCGTTTGTAGTGCGCGATCGCTGGCGAAATCGCCTGGCCTAGCGGCCGTCGCCATCCTCACGCTGGCTCTCGGCATCGGCGCCAACGCCTCCATCTTCTCGATTCTCGATCCCCTATTGCTTTGCAAACTGCCCGTCCAAAATCCGGATTCGCTCGTATTTCTGGGCAACGCCGGGCTTTGGCTCGCGGCTCGCAACGTGGATTACGACACGGCAATCATTTCCGAGCTCAGCGCCTATCGCCATTATCGAGACGAGAATCGCGTCTTTTCCGACGTGCTGTTTTTCACCGGCACGGAGGAATACAACCTCATACGCGGCGACGAAGCTTCCTCCGCGTCAGGCGAGACGGTTTCCGCAAACTATTTCTCGGTGCTCGGCGTCCGCACTTGTCTCGGCCGCTTGATCGCGCCGCAGGATGGCGATGGCGCTGCGGCCAGTCCCGTGACGGTTCTCAGTTACGCATACTGGCAGCGCGCGTTTGCAGCGAATCCAGCTGTAATCGGGCAAGCGATTTCCCTCGAAAACTCGGACTGGTCATTTGATCCGCTCCAAAATCACGTCTACCGGATCATCGGCGTCGCGCCGCCCGGCTTCTCTGGTGTCGAAGTCGGCCGCAACCCGGATTTGTACCTTCCGGCGCCGAATAGCGGTGATTCGCCCGCTTTCGTCACGATTGTGGCGCGCCTCAAGCCGGGAATTTCGCCAGTGCAGGCGCGCGGTAGCCTCGCGCCCATTTATCAGGAGACCGTTCGTGACTCCAGATTGCCCGCGGTTGAAAAACAACAGGATATGGCCGGGTTGGTGGTCGAGCCGATTGCACACGGTCTTTCGCGCGTGCGCGATAAGTTTGGGCTGGCAGCGCAAATCGCCATGGCCGTAGTCGGGCTGGTCCTGTTGATTGCTTGCGTCAACGTTGCGAACCTTCTGCTCGCTCGCGGTATCAGCCGCAGGCGCGAATTGATTGTCCGCATGGCGCTCGGCGCTGGCCGCTGGCGATTGATCCGCCAAATGCTCGCCGAAGCCGCGCTGCTTGGCTCGGCGGGAGCCATAGCTGGTCTCCTCGCCGCTAATTGGACTACAAAATCGCTTGCCGCTGCACTCTCCACGAAACAGCTTCCCGTGCAATTGGACGCCACTCTCGACGCGCGCGTGTTCGCGTTCGCGGCGGCGGTCCTCGCAATTACGGTTCTGCTTTGTGGCCTGATTCCCGCGATTTCCGCCACGCGCGGTGATCTCATCTCCGATTTGAAAGTTTCCGGCGCGAATGCCGCGCATGCTGCGTCGCGTTCGCGCCTTGGCAATCTGCTGCTCGGTGCGCAAATCGCAACTTCCGCGATCGTTCTCGTTGCCGCGGGTCTGCTCCTGCACAGCCTGTTCAATCTCGAAACTTACAATCTCGGCTTCGACGCCGATCACGTCGTGGCCGTCACGCTCAGCGGCAAAGCCGCAACCCCGGCGCTTTACGAGCAATTGTCGGATCGCGTGAACCATCTTCCGGGTGTTAAAGCCGCCGGGTATTCCGCGCTGCTCCCGCTGCGCGGCGAGGTGTTGGGAATTAATATCTCCGTTCCGGGTTATACGCCGCGCTCTGCTGCGGAAACCCATGCGTTTTTCAACGACGTTTCTCCTGGATACTTCCAGGCCATGCGAATTCCCCTGCTGGCAGGGCGCGATTTTACGCCGCAGGACGCGGCCATCCAGCCGCCGCGCGTCGCGATCATTAACCGCACCATGGCGCAGCACTATTTCGCGGGAAAGGACCCGGTCGGGAGCGCACTCACATCCGCGGAAGGAGTCTCCCGGCCGGCGCTGCGGATCATTGGTGTCGTGGCCGACTCCGTTTACCTCGATCTGCGCGAGAAACCGGGAGACATCTTTTACCTGCCCTATGGGAGGGGCACCGTTCGGGCCAGCTTGGTCCTGCGCGCAAGCGGCAATCCCGCGACACTGGCGGGCGCGGCGCGCGATCTGATTCGCTCGCTCGGCCGTTCCGTCAAGATCGAGTCCGTCGAGACCATGCGGCATCAGGTTAACGAATCTCTCCACGAAGATCGTTTGATCGGCGCGCTATGCGCGGTGTTCGCCGCGCTGGCCCTCTTGCTCACTTCCGTGGGAATTTACGGTGTGCTGTCGTTCCAGGTCGCCCGGCGCACAAATGAGATCGGGATCCGCGTGGCGCTTGGCGCGAACCGGCGCGATATTTTCTCGCTGGTCTTGCGCCGCGGAATGCGAATCCTCGTCGCGGGCCTCGCGGTCGGCGTCGCCGGAGCGCTCGCGATCACCCGCGTAATGGCGCACATGCTGTTCGGGGTTTCGTCGTCCGATCTCTTAACGTATGCAGCCGTGGGACTCATCTTGCTGCTCGCCGCGCTCGCTGCACTCTATTTTCCCGCGCGCCGCGCCCTGCGCGTCGATCCAATGGTCGCTTTGAGATACGAATAGTCATTCATGCAAGTCAGGAGCAACGCCCTCGTACGGCAACCTTATAGATAGATGTGCGGCACTTATCGACATTTCTGGCGATTGTTCCCGAGTGACGCAAACCGGATGTTATTCCGGGCGAGAAGTTCGCCAAGAGCGACGTTTGCGACTTCTTCGCGGAAATCGACTTTCGGCATGGGAGCCGATTTCGCAGATAATCGCCCAATTGTTGGTACGGAGTTGGGACAATGGTTGGGACAACTGAAGGGGTTCCACACGCGTCCGATTCGCGCTTAAACAACGCCAGAGAAATGACTTAGTGGGATTTGAGTTTATTATTCGTAGCCAGATGCTCTATCCAGCTGAGCTACGGGCGCGCAGCGAAACACTTCACTATCAACAGTTTACGGCAAGTTCTTCTTCGATTTCAACCTCGAGTTTTGGCTTATTCTGAGCACTTGTGAGAAATCGCAGGGTGCCTTATCTATCTCATACGAAGCAATTTAAATAAGTTGACTTCATGCATGAGCGTCTAACTTTCTACCAGACGCTCGACTCGCGGGGAGCAACCGGACGAGGGCGTGAAGTGGATGAAAAGAACGACCAGATTGCGCTTTGCAGAATGCGTAGCTGGACGCGAAATCCTCAGGAATGATGAGCGAAATAGCAATTCGCCAGAGACAGGATGGCGACGGCGGTAAAACCGGGAGACTTGCGGAGCATGCGAACTGCGAAGCGCAAATCTTGCCAGCACGTCTCCACGAAGGACTCCCAGCTGCCAGAGCGAACGACTTCCTTTGCAAGCTCAAGGCGGCCGCGCTCCAGACGCACCGCGCGAACGGCTTCCTTGCGGCTCATGCCTTCCCTCATCTTTTCCGCCCCCGCCATTTCCAAGTAGGCGCCCAGTTCCTCATCCAACTCCCGGTCGACTTGATCCTTTCGGAACAGTGATCGAAGCCCGCTCGCTATGTTTCGTAGCCAAGACACAGCCCTACTCATAACGAAGTGCGACCATCGGATCGACGCGCGCCGCACGTTGCGCGGGGATATAGCACGCCACCAGCGAAACCACCGTAAGTAAAATCGCTACGCCGGCGAACGTCGCCGGATCGGTCGGGCGAACTCCATAGAGCAAACTCTGAAGGTACCGAGTTAATCCGAAAGCTCCGGCGATGCCCACAACAGCGCCGATCACTGCAAGCGCGATGCCTTGCCCTACCACCAGATGGAGCACGTCGCGCTGCTGCGCCCCGAGCGCAGTCCGAATGCCGATTTCCCGCGTGCGCCGCGTCACTTCGTAAGAAAGCGACCCGTACAACCCGACGCATGCGAGCGCAAGTGCCAGCAAACCAAAGAAGCTGGAAAGGTGCGCCACAAGCCTTTCCCTGAACAAGGAACGGTCAATCTGCTCGGTTTGCGTCTTGAAGTCTGGTGCGGGAATGTGGCTGTCGAGTTGGCTGACGATGCCCCGCACGGCCGGGATCAACGCCTCAGGGGTTCCAGCTGTGCGAAGCTCAAAATTTGCTGCGCTCCCCTTGAACGGAACGTATGTCGTTGGCTCGATTGCTTTTTTCAAGTCGTCGTATTTAGCGTCACCGACGACACCAATGATTTCTTCCCCCGGATCGTCCTTGGCAGCCGATCCACCCAGGTGGAGCCCGAGCGGATTCCCGCCTTCCAAATATCGGCGGACAAACTCGCGATTTACAATTGTCACTTTGTGAGTGGACTCGAAATCGGCCTGCGTGAAAGAGCGTCCCGCGAGCAGCGGGATGCGCATCGTATCAAAGAACCGTGGGCCTACCGAAAGGACATTCCTCTTGACCCTTTCTTTTTGGCCTTCGAGGCTAGTGTCGCCACTCGAGAGGCTGCCGGCCAGCAGAACGCTGGATGAATAGCTAACATTGTTCACGCCCGGAAGCAAACTGAAACGGCTTTGCAGCTCTCGGCATAAATTCCGCGCCTGCTGTTCGCTGTACTCGTTTTCTTTGAGATCGATTCCAACAAGCAGCAGGTAGCGCGTATCAAAGCCCGGATCAATGCTTTTCAGGTTCTCAAGCGTTCGCACTAGCAATCCTGCTCCCGCCAGTATCAGCATCGAGAGCGTCACCTGCGCAACGACAAGGGCACTGCCGAGATTCAATCGCCGTCCATGATGGGAAATATTCGGAAGAGTTGGCGCGCTTTCTTTGAGTGTGGGCGTCAAGTCCACGCGCGTGCCGCGAAATGCCGGGGCCAAGCCCGGGAGGATCCCCGCGAAAAGCGACACCAGGAGCGTGAACATCAAGATGTGGATGTCAGGCTGGACCGTGAAATCATGAATGGTCCCGAGCCAGTTGCTGGATCGGAGCGCAGTCAGTGACCAGTAGGCGAAGAAAACGCCGATCGCTCCACCTGCGACAGAGAGCAGGACACTTTCGGTCAAGAGCTGGCGTATAACGCGAGCACGGCCTGCTCCCAATGCGAGCCTTACGGCAATCTCTTTCTGTCGTGATCCCGCGCGCGCCAGCATCAACCCGCCGACGTTTGAGCAGGCGATCAGCAGTACGATCCCAACGGCGGTCATCAGGATGTAGAAAGGCTTCTGATAGAGCCAGCGATTGCCGACAATGCCTTGTTGCACAGGCAAGAGAGAGATGGAGGGTTCATCCGTCTCCTTCGATAGTGGCTTCGCTCCATTCAGCATTTCATTCCTGAAGAAGAGGCTTACGGCCGTCTGGGCCTGTGCGAGAGAAATTCCCGGCTTGAGTCGACCGACAATAGTGAGCCACCAATTTGCGTCATCACCGCGGCCGGCGCCGGACCAGTGAGGGTCCGAATAAAGAGTCAACGGCAGCCACATGCTCCACGCGCTTCCGGGAATTAGCTCTTCGAAATTTGGTTGCGCCACGCCGACAATGGTTATGGGGATGCGATTCACGTAAATCGTCCTGCCCATGATCGAGCGGTCGCCGCCGAACTCGCTTTGCCAGTAGCCGTAACTGAGTAACGCAGCAGGCGCCGCGTTCGGGACATCATCGATTGGCAAAAGCGTCCGGCCCAACGCGGCTCTGACGCCCAGCGTCTGGAAAAATTCACCGGAGACGAACGGACTGTGCACGTAGGTTCGTTCTCCGTCTTTATCGAGGTGGAGGTCCGGGCTCCCTGTGAAAGCGGTCACACTGGAGAAGACGGCCGTCTGTGAACGAAGCCGTTCGAAAAAAGGATAAGAAAACGAACAGCCTTGCTCTTTCCCCTCTTGGTCGTTATGGCAAACCCCGAAGCTGCTGTAACCATGGGTGGAGGGATGCCTGTGAACTCCCCATTTCAAGACGACGGCACGATCCGAATCACGAACGGGGAGCGGGCGTAGCAAGATTACATCAATAAGGCTGAAAATCGCCGTGTTCGCACCAATGCCGAGAGCAAGGGTGAGCACGGCCACTGCGGTAAATCCCGGATTCTTCCGTAGCATGCGTGCGCCGTAGCACAAGTCCTGCCACAACGTCTCCAGAAAAGATTCCCAGCCCGCAGAACGAACGACCTCCTTCGTAACTTCTAGACTGCCGCACTCCAAACGGACGGCGCGGAGGGCATCCTTGCGGCTCATCCCCTGCTTCATCTTTTCCTCGGCTGCCATCTCTAGGAAGCCGTTTAGTTCTTCGTCCAGCTCTCGGCTAATGCGTTCCTTTCGGAACAGCGATCGGAGTCCGTCTGATAGGTTTCGCAGGAAAGACATGGACTGTTACTCCTACGAAAATAGCCGCGTATCTCATTGAAAAGATTGGCTCAGAAGCGAGCGGCTATTTTCATCCTTCGTTGTGGCTCTCCGAGAGCCATGATTTACTCGTAACGCAACGCGACCATCGGATCGACGCGCATGGCTCGCCTCGCCGGAACGTAGCTCGCCGCTAGTGCAACAGCAGCCAAAGCTGCAATCACCACCACATAGGTAAGCGGGTCGGTGGGTTTTACCTCGAAGAGCATGCTCTGCAGCAGCCGCGTGACCGCTGCGGAGCAAGCCAAGCCGATGACTATTCCCAGACTGGCCAGCACCAAGGCTTGCCTTAGCACGAGCCGCGACACATCGCCAGGATTTGCTCCCAACGCCATGCGTAGACCGATTTCGTTCGATCGCTGTCCCACGACGTAGGACATCACGCCGTAGACGCCAGCCATGGCAAGACACACTGCCAGCGTCGCGAATACGCCAAGAAGCAAGGTGCGAAAACGCGGAGCCGCCACATTCTCGCTCAGCGATGCCTCCATTGTTGTGAATTTCACGGGAACATCCGCGGAAAGTCCGCGCGCTTTTTGCCGGAGTGTCTCTGAGAGAGCGCCGGGAGCCATCGCCGTGCGCACGACAACGTTCAAGTTCGTCGAAGGTGCAGGGTGCTGCTGATACGCTCCGAAAATTTCGGGCCAAGGTGACCGCGCGGGTCCCCACTGCCGCACGTCGCCGACCACACCGACAATCCGCATCGGATCGGGTGTATCCAGGCCCCAGTAAATCACATGGCCGATGGGATCTTGTCCGTGAAACGTATCCTTGGCAAGTTTTTCGTTTATGATGGCAGAAAAAGGCGCCTTGTAAGTGTCACTGTCGTTGAAATCACGGCCCTCTAGCAACGGGATTCCGAGCGTCGAGAAGGTCCCGGGCGCAACGATAGAGAAGACAGCGTTCGGAGTCTTGGAAAAATCCGGATGTTGCGGTAAATAATCGACCCAGTAGCTCCCGGCCGAGTGAGCGTGCCCCGGCAGCGTCCGCGTAGCGCCGGCGTGCAATACGCCCGGGATATTGACGACCTGGCTGAGCAAGTCTTTATAGAAACGCGTAGCGCGCTTTTGGCCTTCCAGGTCAGACGCGAGAACGTTGCTTTCCACAACCAGCACCCGCTCGGGGCGGAATCCTAGGGAAACATTTTGCAGCGCAACAAAGCTTTTCAACAGCAAGCCGGCAGCAGTCAGCAGCATCATGGACAAAGCGATTTCGGCGACGACCAATGTTCTGCGCAATCGATCGGCAAGCCCGCCTCCGGTTGATCGCGTCGTTCCTTGTTTTAGGGATTTGTCGAGGTCCACGCGTAAAACCTGCAGAGCAGGCGCCAGCCCAAACAGCAAGCTCGCAACAACGGAAACGATAAAGGTGAACGCAAGAACGCGTGTGTCGATCGTCGCTTCCGCAAGACGCGGTACATCTGGGGGCGCCAACGTGACCAGCACGCGCGCTCCCCACAATGCCAATAAAACGCCAAGGGCGCCCGCGAGAAGCGCCATCAACAGACTCTCCGTGCTGAGTTGGCGTATGATGCGTGCCCGGCTAGCGCCCAAAGCTGCGCGCACTGCAATTTCTCTGTTGCGTCCCACCGCCTTGGCCAGCAGCATGTTAGCCACATTCGCACAGGCAATCAGGAGCACCACGCCGACAGCGGCGAGCATGACCCAAAGCGTGAAGCGAAAGTTGCTGACCATGTCATCGCGCATACGGGTAACCGCGACGTTTTTGCCCGTGTTGCTATCAGGATATTTTTGTTCCAGACGCGAGCCGATGGCGGTCATTTGCGCTCGCGCTTGCTCGAGGGTGACCGTGGGCTTAAGCCGGGCAACGACAGAATAATTGTGTCCCGAGCGGGATTCGGTGTCCGGAAAAAGTGTGTTGCTCGGAAACCAAACGTCACTTTTTCCTGGAAAATGAAAGCGAGGAGGCAGCACGCCCACAATCTCCAGAGTTCTGCCAGCGAATCCGATCTTGTGACCCACCGCATTGACTGCGCTGCCAAAGTGGTTCAAGGCGCATGAGTTGCCAATCATCACCGCGCCCGCGCTGCCCGGCTTCGTTTCCTCAGGGCTGAATTCGCGGCCGGCAATGGGTTGGATGCGGAAGACCTGAAAAAACTCAGGAGACACCATAGCGACGTGCGCGTACTCGGCCACCGCACTCGCAGTGACAGCGGTATCGTCATCTTCGTAGTACGCCATAGCATCGAACGCTTTGCTCTGGTCGTGCCAGTCGCGAAAATCCGGCGCGGAAACAGGGCCGTGGCTCCCGTCCTGCTTCCACAAAGAGGACAATGTCACGATACGGTCTGGATCGTTGAATGAGAGCGGCCGCAACAACACGGCATTGACTACGCTGAACATCGCTGCGTTGGCCCCAATGCCCAAGGCCATCACCAAGACGGTCACTGAAGTGAATCCCAGATTCTTCCCGAGCATGCGGCCTGCGTAGCGTAAATCCTGCCAACAGGCCTCTACAAAAGACTCCCACCCGGCCGAGCGGACCGCTTCCTTCGTAATTTCGAGGCCGCCTCGCTCCAGGCGAACGGCGCGAAGGGCATCCTTGCGACTCATGCCCTGTTTCATCTTTTCTTCAGCTGCCATTTCTAGGAAGCCATTTAGTTCTTCGCCCAACTCCCGGCGGACCTGTTCCTTTCGGAACAGTGATCGAAGACCGCTCGCTATGTTTCGTAGCAATGACATGGGCTCTCACTCGTAACGCAAGGCCACCATTGGATCGACGCGCATCGCACGGCGTGCGGGGATGTAACAGGCCAAGATCGCCGCGACTATTACAATCGCGGGCGCGGCAAGCAGAATCGCCTCGCTGCTGACATGGAATCCGTTAAAGCTAGCGGCGAAGAGTCGGGGCAAACTGAGTGAAATCAGAAAGCCGATTCCCGTCCCAATCAAGATCAAGGCCATACCGCTGCCGATTACCAGCCGCAGGATTTCGCCTTGACGCGCGCCTAGCGCCATGCGCACACCGAACTCGTGGGTGCGCTGGCCAACGACGTAGGCCAATAGTCCGTAGACCCCGACCGCCGCTATCAGCAGTGCCAGGCCGGCAAAAGTCCCCATCAACTCCGCCATGACGTCATCGCCCTGTTCAGAATCCTGAATCACCTTGCCCATTGTCCGCAAAAGCATGACGGCCTGGTCCTTGTCCACGGCGGAGACGGCGCGGCGCACGGCGTCGGAAAATGCTGTCGGATCGCCGCGAGTCCGAACTATGACCTTTATGGCGTCAGAAGGTTCTGCCAAAAGCGGCTCGAAGAGATGCGGGCGCGGCGCGGCCTGGCCCGCGTACTCGTTCACGTTAGCGGCTACACCTACAATTTCACTCCAGGGAGCGGTTTGCTCGCCGCGGTAAACCTTGACGTGCCGGCCGAGTGGGTTTGCCTTGGGGAAATATTTCCGGGCAAAGGCTTCGTTCACAATCACGACCGGTGGGGAGCTTGTCGTGTCGGATTGGCTGAATTCGCGGCCTTCGAGTAGCGGAATCTGCGTAGTGCGAAAATAATTGGGGCTGATCAAGAAATGGCCTGCGGACAGCCGCTCATTTGGCGCCGCCTCCGGCTGCCCCTCCAGTACGAACTTGGTCGACCACGGGAACTGAAACGGCAGATGCCTAGCGAGCGCGGCCGACTCGACCCACGGCAAGCTCTCGAGCTCGCGCATAGTTTTCTGCATGAAAGTGGCCCGGTGTGTCGGATCCTTGTACGTTGTGCCAGTGAGCGAAATGGAAGCTGTCAGGAGGTGATGCGGGTCAAAGCCCGGCGCTACACCCAACTCGTCTATGAAATTTCGTATAAAAAGCCCCGCACCCACCAAGAGAATAAGGGAGAGCGCGACCTCGCCGATCACTAACGAGTTCTGCAATCGACGACGCTCGCGCCCAGCACTCGCCGTCCGTGAGTTTTCCTTCAGCCCTGCGCCCGGTCCCGACCTGAAGATCCGAAGCGCCGGCGCCAAACCGAAAGCGATCACCGCCATCATTGAAACTGCCAATGTGAACAGCAAAACGGACTTGTCAATGTGGATTTCCTCTGCGAGGGCAAGAGCGAACTCGTTCCAATTCAGCCGGGGACGGAGCACACGAACGCCCACGATGCTGATAGCCAATCCCAACCCTGCTCCCCCAAGCGATATGAGCAAACACTCGGTAAGGAGCTGTCGCACAAGGCGCAGGCGCCCGGCACCCAGGGCACCACGAATAGCAAATTCGCGCTGCCGCGAGGCGTTGCGCGCCAGCAGCAAATTGGCGAGGTTTGAGCAGGCGATGAGAAGCACAACGGCCACAGCGCCCATCAAAACGGTAACTGCAGGGCGAGTGTTGGACATGTCGGCCATATACTTTGCGATTGGCACCACGTTCGCGCCCCAACCTTTATTGCTCTCGGGATTCTCGGTGGCGAGGCGCTGGGATATAGCCGTCAGCTCAGCGTGAGCCTGAAGTTGGCTGACTCCTCGCTTCAGCCGCGCGAAAACGTTTAGGAAGCGGTCATTGCGCCCGTTCGGCCCAAGTTGCTGCGGCTTGAAGTCGAGGGGAATCCAAACCTGGGCTGGGAATATCCAGATTCGAAACCGGCTCGGTACCACTCCGATCACCGTGTAGTCTTCCCCGTCGACCTTTAGCGTCTGGCCGATCGCGCGAGGATCGCTGCCGAAGCGCCGCCACAAGTCTTCCCTGATAAGTGCCACTTTCGCATGGCCGGGTTGATCTTCGTCAGGCGCAAAAGCTCGCCCAAGGATGGGCGCGACGCCCAGTACTTGAAAATAATTAGCAGACACTTGTCCGCCCGGCACGCGTTCCGGCTCCACGTCGCCACTCAAAGTAAAACTGTCGAAATTGGCCGTCGCCATGCCGGAATAGGAATTCGCCTGTCTTCGCCACTCCAGAAAATCGGGTGCGGATACCGGAGCTTTATCCGGCATCCAATCACCTTTCGGGTCGGTACTGCAAAGCATCAAGACGCGACTCGGCTCTTCGACCGGGGGCTCGCGCAGCAAAAATGCTTGGACGAAACTGAAGACAGTGGTATTCACCCCGATGCCCAAACCGAGAATGAGAACGGCGACTGCGGTGAAGCCGGGAGACTTGCGCAGCATGCGGGCGGCGAAACGCAAATCCTGCCACAACGTCTCCAGAAAAGATTCCCAGCCGGCAGCGCGGACGACTTCTTTTGTAACTTCCAGGCTGCCCCGCTCCAAGCGCACGGCGCGAAGCGCTTCCTTGCGGCTCATGCCCTGCTTCATCTTTTCTTCGGCTGCCATCTCGAGGAAACCGTTTAGTTCTTCGTCCAGATCCTGGCTGACCTGTTCCTTTCGGAACAGCGATCGCAATCCGTCTGATAGGCTTCTCAGCAGTGACATGGGCGCCTTCACTCGTAACGCAGTGCGACCATTGGATCAACCCTGGCCGCCCGACGCGCTGGGATATAGCTCGCCATTAGACCTACAAGGCCCAGCAGAAGCGAGACGGCTGCGAATGTTGCTGCATCGAGCGGGACAACTCCATACAGAAGACTGGCCATCGATCTCGCCATTATCGCTGCTCCGAATAGGCCGACAGAAACCCCGATGATGAGGAATTTCGAGGCTTCTGTCAGGACAAGTCGAAGAACATCACCAGTACTTGCCCCGAACGCTATGCGGATGCCGAACTCTCGCGTCCGCTGCGTAATTAGATAGCTCATCACGCCGTATAGACCAATTGAAGCAATAAAGACGGCTAGGGATGCGAAGATCAAAAGAACAAAAGTTATGAAACGTGGCTGCCCCACCGAGGCTGACACGATTTGCTTCATCGTCTCAATCTGATCTATGGGCACGCTCGTATCGACATCAGAAACCGCCTTTCGGAGAGCACTGATTAAGTTCGTCGGCTCAATCGACGTGCGGACAACGATTAAGGGGCGGGCCTCGACGTTGGGAACCTGACTATACGGAACGTACATCTCCGGCCCAGGCTTCTCGGCCAAACCTTCATAATGCACATTTCCAACTACCCCTACGATTGTTCTCCATTCCCCGTTGTCAAAGCGGAGCCGTTGTCCCACTGGATTCTGGCCACCCCAGAAGACCCGCGCCATCGACTCATTCACAGCCACAACCAAAGGCCGGTCCTCCACGTCTTTGGTCTCAAAACCCCGTCCGCGCTGAATGGGAATGCCAATCGTTTCGAAATAGCCTGGACTGACGGGTCGGTATTTCGTGACATCGTACACACCTGCTGGCTTCGCCGGACGGCCTTCGATATCAAATGACCGCGAATTGTCGACGCCGGCGAGCGGCAGATAAGCCGTGAAAGCCGCCGCCTGCACGCCGGGTATATTCCCCACTCGCTCCAGCACTTCGCGCTGAAATCCGGATCTCTCACGATGTTGG
>WNGO01001714.1_pt1 | contig 15509 bp, 13 predicted proteins | sample 5400511 | NCBI WGS metagenome assembly WNGO01 (sample SAMN13153380, study PRJNA577476) | soil metagenome | isolation source: 20 cm soil or saprolite under Garry oak tree replicate 2 | place: USA:California | collected 2016-06-15 | reverse complement strand
AGGCAATTGCGGTTTCGTTCAGTCCAATTCCGCGGAGAATGAATTCGCAAAGCTGCCGTTCGAGATCGGCAGCGTTGCCGTAGGCCAGGCATGGAACGGATGGCAGCCGCGCCAGCGCCGCCATCAGCAGGGTGTGATGCGTAAACCAGAACAGATTCAGCGGCTCACGTCCGACCGGTGATGCATCCCCTGTCGCCACCGCCCGTTGCAGCGATGCGGTGAACATCGGTCTGACCAAATCGCCGACCTTTTCGTAAATCAGGCGCGCGAACTCTCCGTCCTCGAGGTGGCTAGTGGCCATCAGCCTGAGACGCTGGGCTTCCTGCTGGTCGGGGACATCCGACGCGTGCAGGAAGTGGTTGACCATTCGGCGGATCAGCACGACAAGCGTTTCCGTCGACGGCTCGAGCTCCAACAGCTCGTGCATCGCCGGATCGGCCTTGCACTCCTCGGTAAGGATCTCAGCATAAAGCGCCGACTTGCTCGGAAAGTGCTTGAACAGCAAGCCTTCCGAAATGGAGGCCGCCGCCGCGACACTCTTGGTCGTGGTGCCCGCAAAGCCATGGCGGGCGAAGCAGCGCTTCGCCGCGGCAAGGATCAATTGCCGCCGCAGATCACCGGTCATGCGCAGGGTGCTCATGGTTGTGAGTAAGCACTCACCTTTACAAAATGTCAATGATTTTGCTGCGATGCACTAGAAATTATTCGGGCTAGATCGGCCCAAACCCCAAGCTTCCCCTGATCCGGTTCAGGATGAAGCTGCCATCGCGGTTCGACAGCACACGCTCCAGGTTGGCGCTGTCGATCTTGATGCTGGCAAAGCGCGGCCCGCAGAAGACGTCCTGCATCCCCTGCGCAAAGGCCTCGACATCAGCCAGGGTCGCGATGGCGCGGCTATCAGCGATCCCGCAAGCCCGGGCCACGCCGACGAGGTCGACCGTTGCCGCAGTATGGCTCGCCTGCCCGCCGGTCTCGCCATAGACCTCGTTGTCGAGCACCACGATGGTAAAATTCCTGGGGCTTTGCAGGCCGACGGTCGCGAGACTGCCGATTCCCATCAGCATCTCGCCATCGCCTGTTATCACGACCACAGGCAGCTTCGGCTGCGCCAGCGCGATGCCCAGTCCGATCATGACCGCGCCGCCCATGGCGCCCCACAGATAGAGATTGCGGTCGTGATCGCCGGCGGCGGCGATGTCGTAGGTCGAGGCGCCCAACCCGCCGACAACGATTGTCTCCTTGCGCTCCGCCAGCAGACTCGCGACCACGCTGCGCCGTTCCAGAAGGTTTGGTTTGCTCATTTGGTGAAAACCTTGGCGCCGATCAGGCGCTGTGACAGCAGAACCGCGGTCGGCGTGCAGGCATTGTAAGCCTGCCCCGCCGCAGCCTCGACGACCTCACGCACCTCATCCGGCGATGAAGCGCGCAGCACCTTGATCCCGGACAATTCGAATACGCCTGCGGTGCTCGACCCCATCGGCACCTGCCATGGATTGAATTCGCCCCATTCGCCGCGCATCGTCACCAGCGTCAGGAACGGAAAGCGGAAAATCTGGGTCAGCGAGAACATGTTGACGCAATTGCCGACCCCGCTCGACTGCATCAACAGCACCCCGCGCTGGCCGCCGGCCCAGGCGCCGGCCAACAGCGCCACGCCCTCTTCCTCGGTCGTTAGCGGCACCGCGCGCATCGAGGAGGCGCCCAGCACGCGTTCGATCAGTTGCGAATGCCCGGCGTCCGGCACGTAAGGAACCTGGCGGACATCGAAGCGCTGCAAAATCGCAAAAATATCCTCCGGCCAGGTCGCGTCGGGCGCGGTTTCGGAGGGCGATTCAGTGCGGCCGTGCATTTTCATTTCCAGTCGGTTCGCGAAACTGTATTCCGGAGCGGGACTGTAGACGCAGCCGCGGTTTCGGATAGGGCAAAAACGGCATATCGGTCTGCACCAAAGAGTATGGCAGCATGAATGCGAACGCGCGAGAGCTGGCGGCGAGTTTCGACCTCGAGAAACTGACCGGCGAATTCTACGCCAATCCCTACCCGACGTACCGTGCATTGCGGGAGCATGAGCCGGTCAAGCGATTGCCCAATGGCTCCTACTTCCTGACGCGCTATGACGATCTGGTCAGCGCCTACAAGAACACAAAACTCTTTTCATCCGACAAGAAGAAAGAGTTTTTCCCGAAATACGGCAATTCGCTGCTCTACGAACACCACACCACCAGTCTCGTCTTCAATGATCCGCCCGCGCATACCCGCGTGCGGCGGCTGATCATGGGCGCGCTATCGCCCCGCGCGATCGCGGAGATGGAGCCCGACCTGATCGCGCTGGTGGACCGGCTGCTCGAAACCATCGCCGGCAAGGGCAGCTTTGAGCTGATCGGCGATTTCGCCGCCGCCATTCCCGTTGAGGTGATCGGCAATCTGCTCGACGTGCCCCACGACGAGCGCGAGCCGCTGCGCGACTGGTCGCTAGCGATTTTGGGCGCGCTCGAACCGGTGATCTCAGCCGAAGTCTTTGCACACGGCAACAAGGCCGTGCAGGATTTCCTCGCCTACCTTGAAATCCTGGTCGAGCGCCGGCGGGCGAAGCCGGGCAATCCGGAGCGCGACGTGCTGACGCGTCTGATCCAGGGTGAGGACAATGGCGAGCGATTGGCCACAAAGGAATTGCTGCACAACTGCATCTTCCTGCTCAACGCCGGGCACGAGACCACCACCAACCTGATCGGCAACGGATTGGTGGCGTTATCGGCAAACCCCGCGCAGAAGAAGCGGTTGATCGAACATCCCGATCTGATCAAGACCGCGGTCGAGGAAATCCTCCGATATGAAAGCTCGAACCAGCTCGGCAACCGCATGACGACCGAGCGCGTCGAACTCGGCGGCGTCACTTTGGGCCCTGGCACGCCGGTGACGCTATGCATCGGGGCCGCCAACCGCGACCCCCGGCAATTCACCGATCCGGAAGCGCTCGATATCGGCCGGACGCCGAACCGGCATCTTGCGTTTGCCACCGGCGCCCATCAATGCGCCGGAATGGCGCTGGCGCGGCTTGAAGGTGCGATCGCGATCTCGCGATTCCTGGCACGGTTTCCGAACTACGCGCTCAACGGTCCGCCGGTACGCGGCGGCCGCGTCCGCTTCCGTGGATTTTTGAGCGTGCCGTGCGTGGTCGGCTAGGGCTGTGGACGCGATCTCGTCCGAAGCCAAAACGGACTCGGTACCAACATCGCTTCCAACTACTTCATGACCACAGCCGTTATCGCGGCAGTTGCTGAATGATGGAACGAGCTTGCTCCGCGATTTCACGGACGATTTCGCCAGCCGGCTGGGTCTTCGTTACCAGACCAACGCTCTGACCCGCCCACAGTGACATGGAGTCGATATCGCCTTCGGCATCGGCTCCAGGCGTATAGGATTGATAGCGAACGATCGGTCCGCTCGATCGCGAAACACCGATCACATCGCCCTCGCCGGGACGATCGCCGGAGGGCGGACGACCCGCAGCTTCCCAGATCCGCACTGTCTGATTTCTCAGGGTGCGATGCGGCGCGTTCGGCCAGCGGATATCGAACAGGTTGTCCAGGTAAACCGTGTCTGTTTCGTTGGCCTGCAGAAGGACCTCGCGGTAGCGCGGATGGATCGCGGCCTCCGCGCTCGCAAGAAAGCGCGTACCGATCCATACTCCCGCGGCGCCGAGCGCCAGGGCTGCAGCAAGACCGCGCCCATCGGCGATGCCACCGGCCGCGACCACCGGTGTCGACGGGACAGCATCAACGACGGCCGGTATCAGCGGCATCGTCGCGACCGTTCCGCGAACGTGACCGCCGGCCTCCCAGCCCTGGGCGACTATGATATCGACACCTGCTTCGACGGCGCGCTTGGCATCCGCAGCCGATCCGACGGTGTGCATTACAATCGCGCCTGCTGCTTTCGCGCGCGGCACCAGGTTAAAGGCCTCGCGCCAGAAAAAGGAAATGACCGGAACGCGCTCCTCGAGACAGATCTCGAGGCGCTCCTCCTGCGGAAAATCGAGATTGAGGTTCACCCCGAATGGTCGTGAGGTCAGAGCGCGCGTTTCTCGGATCTGACGCCGGATCGTGTCATAGTCCGCGCGCCAGAGCACGAGCATGCCGAGCCCGCCCGCATTGCTTACGGCGGCCACGAGTGCGGGACCGACCGCGCCGCCCATCGGGGCTTGAACGATCGGCACCTCGATTCCAAGGCGCGTACAAAGAGAGGTCTTCATGCAATGCGGTCCCGGCCAACAATCCCCCCAATCTTAGCATGCCCTTGCTTGAGCTTCATCCGTTGCATTGCGCAAAGGGATGGGGCGATCAATTTTCGCACGCTGAATCGCCTGCGGGTGCGTGGTGGCCGTGTCCGCTTTCGTCGATTTTTGACGGTGCCGTGGGCGGTTGTCCGGGATGACCTGCCTAAAGCCAACCCAAGTTCCTTCCAGTGTGCTAGTTGAGCAGATATGGTGCCTCGTCCTGCGCGGCTTCGGGGGAAGCAATGAGACGGCGCGATTTGATCACGCTGTTTGGCGGTGCAGCGGCTGCATGGCCGCTCGCCGCGCTCGCGCAGCAGGCAGGAAAGCTGCCGACCATCGGTTTCTTGGGCGCGGATGCTTCGGCCTTCGGTCCCTGGACGGCGGCCTTTGTGGCACATTTGCGCGAACTCGGCTGGATCGAGGGCCGTACCGTTGCGATCGAATATCGCTGGTCGCAGGGCCGCACCGAGCGCTATGCCGAGATCGCCGCCGAGTTTGTCCGCCTCAAGGTCGACGTCATTGTCACCGTCGGAAGCGCCGTCCCGACAGTAAAGCAGGCGACAGCGGTTATCCCGATTGTGTTTGCGGTGGGAATCGACCCGGTCGGCAGCGGCCTGGTCGCCAATCTGGCCAAGTCGGGCGGCAATGTCACTGGACTGTCGCTGCAGGCGGCCAATCTTGCCGGGAAGCGAATAGAATTCCTGCGTGAGGTTCTCCCCCAACTCCGCCGGCTGGCAATCATCTTTAATGTTGGCAACGACCAGACCGTGCTGGAGATGAGCGAAACACAGGCCGCGGCTCGCACGCTCGGCCTTGAAGTCACGCCGCTCGAAATCCGGCGGGCGGAGGACATCATTCCCGCCTTCGAAGCGGTCAAGGCCCAGGCGCACGCGCTTTATGTCGTGGTCGATCAACTCGTTGTTGCCAACCGCACACCTATTCTCATGTCCGCGCTTGGCGCGCGGCTGCCGACGATGTTCAGTACCAACGATTTTGTCCGAGCCGGCGGGTTCATGTCCTACGGACCCAACTACGCGGATTTATTCCGGCACTCGGCGGACTACGTGGACAAGATTCTGCGCGGGACCAAGCCCGGCGATATACCGGTCGAGCAGCCGACCAAGTTCGAGCTTGTGATCAATCTCGTGACCGCCAAGGCACTCGGCCTGACGATTCCCGAATCATTCCTGGTGCGCGCCGATGAGATAATTGATTGAACGGGCGAGACACTGCCCAACGGCACCGAACGGGCGTGCAGACGTAAGGCGTCGAATACGCCGCTAGATGCGCAAATCTCCGCCAGACGATGAGGGCGGTCCACGTGATAGGGGGACAGTGAGATTGCAATGAAGCGCCGCGAGTTCATCGCGCTCGCCGGAAGCGCAATCACTTGGCCGCTCGCGGCGGGTGCGCAACAGCCAGATCGGTTGCGGCGCCTCGGCATTCTCGCGGCCGGCGCGGACGATTCGTCAGGGCAATCCCTGATCGCGGCGTTCGTTGACGCGTTGCAGCAGTTGGGCTGGACAGACGGCCGCAATCTGCGAATCGACTATCGCAGGGGTTTGGGCGACGTCGCCAATATGCGCGTGTACGCGGCGGAACTGGTGGCGCTCGCGCCAGACATATTGTTGGTCTTTGGCACTGCCGCCATGGCGCCGATGCTGCAGGCGACCCGCACCATTCCGATCGTATTCGCGAATGTCGCCGACCCAGTCGGCGCTGGCTTCGTTGACAACCTGGCGCGGCCCGGCGGCAACGCCACTGGCTTTATGCAGTTCGAATACAGTTTGGCGGGAAAGTGGCCCGAGTTGCTCCGGGAGATTGCGCCTGGCGTCAAGCGGGCGGCGGTCCTTCGGGATGCCGCACTGTCCTCGGGGATCGGCCAATTTGCCGTCATCCAGGCCGTGGCGCCATCACTAGGGATTGAAGTGAGTCCAATCAACGTGCTCGACGCCGGCGAAATCGAGCGCTCAGTCGCAGCGTTCGCTCGATTTCCGAATGGCGGTCTGATACTGACGGCGAGCGGGCTATCAAGTATGCATCGCGATCTGATCACCGGTCTGGCGGCGCAGCACAGGCTGCCGGCGACCTACCCATTCCCCTACATTGCCACGGTCGGCGGCCTGATCGCCTATGGGCCCGACCTGATCGACCAGTACCGTCGCGCCGCTGACTACGTTGACCGCATTCTCAAAGGCACGAAACCCGCCGACCTGCCTGTGCAAGTGCCGACCAGGTATGAGCTGACCATCAACCTCAAGACCGCCAGGGATCTTGGCCTCGCAGTGCCTCCCACACTGCTGGCTCGCGCCGACAAAGTGATCGAATAGGATTGGTGACTTGCGTTATTGGGATACGCGGACATGACGCGATGTGTGAGCGGCGTCCGTAGCCGCGCCTTGATTGCAGCAATTGGGCAATGACTGTTGCGCGGCGATTGATCGCCACCTTGATAGCCATCAACTCGTTCACGTCTTTGCGTCGGCAGAAACGTGCGAAACGTGATATATTCATTGAGCAAAGGGCACGGTGACGAAGATGAATCCGCCAGCCAATGATTTCATCGCGCGAGAATTGCGCTTTGGCACCTATAACTACGAGCCGATCGGCGTCGTTCTGTCGCGCGGCCAAGGCGTCTGGGTGTGGGATACCGAAGGCAACCGTTACCTCGACTGCCTCTCCGCCTATTCGGCCGTCAATCAGGGCCACTGCCATCCAAAAATCCTGGCCGCCATGGTGGAGCAGGCGAGCAAATTGACACTAACTTCCCGCGCCTTCCACAACGACCAGCTTGCCCCCTTCTACGAAGAGCTCGCGGAATTGACCGGCTCCCACAAGGTGCTGCCAATGAACAGCGGCGCCGAAGCGGTAGAGAGCGCGATCAAATCGGTGCGCAAATGGGGCTATGAGGTGAAGGGAGTGCCGGACGGGCAAGCCGAGATCATCGTCTGCGCGGACAATTTTCACGGACGCACCCTCGGGATCGTCGGCTTCAGCACCGACCCGGCGGCACGCGATCATTTCGGACCGTTCGCGCCGGGCTTCAAAATCATTCCCTTCGGCGACGCCATGGCGCTGGAGGAGGCGATCACCCCGAACACCGTCGCCTTTCTGGTCGAGCCAATCCAGGGAGAAGCCGGCGTCATGATTCCGCCGGCCGGCTATTTTGCGAGGGTCCGCGAACTCTGCACCGCGCATGACGTGATGCTGATCCTAGACGAGATCCAGACCGGACTCGGTCGCACCGGCAAGCTGCTGGCGGAGCAGCACGACGGCATCGAGGCCGATGTGACGCTGCTCGGCAAGGCGCTGTCCGGCGGATTTTACCCGGTGTCGGCCGTGCTTTCGAACAACGCGGTGCTTGGCACGCTGAAACCTGGCCAGCACGGTTCGACCTTCGGCGGCAACCCGCTCGCCTGCGCGATAGCGCGGGCAGCGCTGCGCGTGCTTGTCGAGGAGGGCATGATCGAGAACGCGGCTGTCCAGGGCGCGCGCTTCCTCGATGGCCTCAGGAGCATCCGCGCCAACACCATCCGCGAGGTACGCGGACGCGGGCTGATGCTGGCGGTCGAGCTTCATCCGGAACCAGGCGGCGCACGCCGCTACTGTCAGGCCCTGCAGAAGAGAGGCATCCTTGCCAAGGACACGCACGTCCACACGATCCGCATCGCCCCGCCACTTGTGATCACCGCCGAGCAGGTCGAGTGGGCGCTGGAGCGGATCGGGGCCACGTTGACGCAGGATTTTTCCTGACGGCAATGCCCGGCAGCCGTCGCCGCCGCCGAATCTTGCGAGCGGCTTGTGCTTAGCCCTCACCCCGCATCGCAAAATCGCAGCAACAGGAGAACGATTTCTACGCTCGCGCGTTAAGATCGGTGGGCGACCCGACATACCAGGGACCTGCGATCATGCTTCCGCGCGATGTTTGCCTTGCAGCGTTTTTTGTTGGTGTCTCCGTGATCGCGGTGAGCGTTAGCTCGTCCGCCCAGGACCACAAGGGGCATGGGCCGGCTGCGCCGGCAGCCCGACCGGCGGCACCGCCGCCCGCCGTGGCACGCCCTGCGTCGCCTCCCGCGATGGCTCGTCCTGCGCCGCCCCCGGTCATGGCACGGCCAGCGGCACCTGCATTCCGTTCGGCTCCTCCGCCACCGCGCCCGGCCATGGCGTCGCGTCCGATGCCTCACATCGCTGCACCAGCGCGCCCGGCCGCGCCGCGCGTTGCAGCGCCCCGGCCCGAGTTCCATCGTGGCCATGCACCGCCGCCGCAGCGTCCGGCCATGGCGCGGCGTCCAGAGCCCCACATCGCCGCACCATCGCGCCCAAGCACACCCGCTTCGAGCGTGCGGGCGTCGCGACCGGAGCGAAACGAACAGCGCGTCCAACAGCATGAGCAGCGCATCCAGCAGCGACAGCAAATTGTGCAGGAACGGCAGCGCGAGACGCTTTCGCGCCAGAGCGCGCAGCGCCAGGAACGCATCGGTCGCTTGCAGCCGCGCGTGCAGCAATTGCAGTCGCAAAAGCCGCAAGGCGAGCGAGCGCAACGCGAGCAGCAACGGTTGCTGCAGGCGCAGAACCGCCTGCTCCAGCGTGAGCAGCGCACGCAGCAGGGTGATCTGGCGCGCCAGCAGCGATTGGGACTACAGCCTCCAGCGGCTGCGCGAGCCACCGCTGCTGCCGCCGCCGTGCAGGCTGCCGAACGCGGGCGGTTTGCCGCCCGCTTCCGCAGCAATGCCGATCCGCAGCTTCAGGCATCGCTCTCCGCCCGGCAAAATGGCTGGGCTCCCCGGCATGCCTGGCGGCGTGGCCTGCGCGCGGCGTTTGTGCCGTGGCTCGGCCCGGTGTTCTGGCCTTACGCCTATTTTGACATTTTCGAATACACGTTCTGGCCCTACGCCTACGACCCCGGCTATTGGGCTTACGCCTACGACGACTTCGTCGACACTGTGTTCTGGGGCGTGGACAGTCCGTATTCCGCCTACGCCAGCCTCCGCCCGAACGACTACCAGGAAAGCGGCGGCGCGATCACCGGTTATGGTTATCGAGCGCGCGAACGTCAAAGCGCGAGCCCGCAGACTCTCCGGCAATTGTGCGGAGATCCGGAAAAGGGCGTCACCGCCTGGCCCCTCGCGTCGATCGCGCAGGCGGTACGGCCGACGCCCGAGCAGCGCGCCTTGCTGGACGAATTGAGGGCCGCGGCGGCAAGGGCTGCCGATGTGTTCAAGCAATCTTGCGCCGATACCTATGCGATGACGCCGCCCGGCCGCTTGCAGGCGATGACGAACCGCATCAGCGCTACGCTCGAGGCGGTGCGGATCGTGCGGCCGGCACTGGAGAGGTTTTATAGTTCGCTCAGCGACGAGCAACAGGCCCGCTTCAACGCGCTCGGCCCTCATCTCGGTGAGCGTTCGCCACAACAGCCGCAACAGGATGCGAACGCGCAGGCCGAGAGCTGCGGTGAGCCGAAGTCCAGTCTGACCCATCTGCCGATCGAGCGAATCGAGGCCGTGATACACCCCGCGGGCAGGCAAAAGGAAACGCTGGACCGCCTGAGCGGGGCGACCAGGAAGGCCGTTCAAGGACTGCAGGCCGCCTGCCCCGACAACGTGCCGCTCACGCCGGTCGGACGGCTGGAGGCGATGGAGAGGCGGCTCGAAGCCATGATGCAGGCAGCCAAGCTGGTGCAGCCCGCATTGGACCAATTCTATGCCACGCTGAGCAGCGAGCAGAAGGCGCGCTTCAATACGCTGCAACAGGTCGCAAGCCCTTAACCGAACCCTGATTCGAAGAGCAAACGGGGCGCACAACGTCGGGAGGGCAGAGACGTCATCCCGCAGCTCAAACGACGGTGCGGTGCCATCGCGCAACGCGGCGATGGGCTTCAAGGGACAGGAATGACCTGCTGTACCAGCACCGTCAGCCCGATCCCGACGATCCCGGCGCCAACCAGCCGCAACGTCGGAATCTCTGATTCCCGTTGCAGCACCGCACGCGCGGCAAACATCACGGATAGGGCGACCGCACTCTGGATCGCAACCAATCCAATGAAGTAAGCTGCCAACGGCGAGGATTGCGAACCGTAGATCGATTCGCCCAGCGCATAGCCGTGCGTCAGGCGAACAGCGCCAGCGCGGCGCCGGTGTGCAGGGTTCGATCACGCAGCAACACTGCGCCGAGAACAATCACCGAGAGCGCCACGATAATTTCAGCGGCCGGCAGCGTCGTGCCGCGCACATGAATGCTAACGCCTGCGATCATTGCAAGCACGAAGCTGACCACGAGCCACGGGCCTGCACGATGCGCCGACGCCAGGCACGCGACCGCGACCACCGCGGCAAAATGATCGATTCCAATGATCGGATGGGCAAGACCAGACAACAAGCCATCGGCAAAAGTCACCGGCACACGGCCGCCCATGACGTGATGCGCGAACGCTGGATCGATCAATAAGGCAATCGAAGCGAGAAACAGCGCGCCGGTCTGTATCCATTTTCCCATGATAACATTTCCCGGGCAAATCTTGATGGGCGTACACCGTCCGGTTCAATCATAGGCTATCTCGGCCATTAACGGCTTGGAAGTGGATTAGCACCAATTACCTCCGCTCCTGGCGCAAGATCGGGCCTGAGCCTACACCACCGACCGATGCCGCGCGATGCAGGTCTGCAAAACCTCATCGATCGGTTTTGCCCACCAGTCGTTGGAAAAAATCTCGATCTCGGAGTAACCGGCGAAACCCTGCGCCTCGACCGCGCCGCGCAGCGATTTGATGTCGATCACGCCGTCGCCCATCATGCCGCGGTCGTTGAGAATGTCTTTTGTCGGCACCAGCCAGTCGCAGACATGAAAGGCGAGCAGGCGATCTTTTCCGGCGCGGGCAATCTGGGGCTTTAGCTCCGGGTCCCACCAGATGTGATAGACGTCGAGCGCGACGCCGAGCGCGCCGCTGCGCTTCGGATCCAACCTGTCGCAAATATCGAGCGCCTGCTTTGTGGTGTTGACGCAGGCGCGGTCAGCGGCATAGGCCGGATGCAGCGGCTCGATCGCCAAAGGCATTTGCACGGCGCGCGCATAGTCCATCATTTCGGCGAGGGCGTCCTCCACTTGCGTCCGCGCCGCCGCGATGTCCCTGGAAGGCGCGCTGCCCGGCCGCGAATATTGCGGCAACCCGCCGGCCACCAGCACGATACAGGGCGCGCCGAGCGCCTTGGCCTCATCGACGGCGCGGCGGTTATCGTCGCGCACCTCGATGCGATGCGCGGCGTCTGCGGTAAACATCCCGCCGCGGCAATAGCCTGATAGCACCAACCCGGCATCGCGCGCCGCGCGCACCGCCCGATCAAGTCCGATGGTTGCGACCTGATCGCGCCAGGGATCAATGGCGCGGATGCCATGCCGCGCACAGGCGTCGATGATTTGCACAAGATCGCCCTGCCTGCGGACGGTTGCGGTATTTAACGACAGCCAGCGATGACTAGCGGAAAAATCACGCATCAGGCCTCGATACCGCGGAGTGCAAGCACGGCCTTCATGCGTTGCGTCGCAAGCTCGGGATTGGCGAGCAGCCCGGCCTTGTCTGCAAGCCGGAACAGTTCGGCGAGATGCAGGGTCGAGCGCGTGCTTTCCTGCCCACCCACCATCGTGAAATGATCCTGATGGCCGTTGAGGTACGCCATGAATACGATGCCGGTCTTGTAAAACCTCGTGGGCGCCTTGAAGATATGGCGCGACAGCGGCACCGTCGGCCCTAGCACGTCGTGGAAACTACCCTCATCGCCCGCGGCCAGCCGCGACAGCGCGTAGGATGCCGCCGGCGCCATGGCATCGAAGATGCCGAGCAGCGCATGGGAAAAGCCCTTGGTGTCGCCGGCGATCAGCTCGGCGTAGTTGAAATCGTCGCCGGTATACATTTTGACGTTCTTGTCGAGCCGGCGGCGCATGTCGATCTCGCGCTGCTTGTCGAGCAGGGAAACCTTGACGCCATCGACCTTCGACGCGTTGGCGTTGATGACGCCGACCGCGACATCCATCGCTTCATCGAGGTTTTGGGTGCCCCAGTAATTCGCCAATGCCGGATCGAACATGTCGCCGAGCCAGTGGATGATCACCGGCTCGCGTACCTGCGACAGCACGCGATTGTAGACGTTCGTGTAGTCATCGGCATGGCGGCCGATTTTGGCGAGCGCGCGCGACGCCATCAGGATAATGCGGCCGCCGGCCTTTTCGACCGCCGCGATCTGTTCTTCATAGGCGCGGATCACGTCGTCGAGGTTTTTGGCATCCTCGGGCGCAAGATGATCGGTGCCGGCGCCGGAAAACACCAGGGCGTTGCCCCTGGCCTTCGCCGCCTTTACCGAGCGCTGGATCAGCTCGAGTGAGGTCGGCCAGTCCAGCCCCATGCCGCGCTGCGCGGTGTCCATCGCTTCCGCGACGCCGAGGCCGAGGTCCCAGATGTGCTCCCGAAAGGCAATCGTCCTGTCCCAGTCGATCGCGGAGGTCAGCCACGGGTCGGCATCGGCAAGCGGATCGGCCACCACGTGGGCTGCGGAAAACGCCACGCGGTTCAGCGTACCCTCGAGTCTTGCGGGAAATGTCCGCGATGCCGTGAGGCGATAGGTTTCGAGCGAGCGATCAACCCTGGGCAATTTCAACGACAGCGATGAGACGGGAAAAACCGGTTTGTTCATAGCGCTTTCTCCTCACACCCTGATCGGCTCGACGTCGATCCAGCGCCGCTCGCGCCAGCTCTGCAGCGCGCATTCCGCGAGCTGCACGCCCTTGGCGCCTTCCAGCAGCGTGTATTTGTACGCTGCGTCCTCGCAGACGTGGCGAATGAACATTTCCCACTGTTCCTTGAAACCGTTGTCGTAAGAGCTGTTCTCGGGCAGCGTCTGCCAGTCGGCATAGAAATCGTGCGTGCGCTTCTCGTCGGGATTCCATACCGGCCGCGGCGTCGCCTGGCGGGCTTGGATGATGCAATCGGTGAGCCCGGCGACCGCCGAGCCGTGGGTGCCATCGACCTGGAAGGTGACGAGATCGTCGCGATAGACCCGCGTCACCCAACTCATGTTGATGTGCGCGATCACGCCGCCCTTGAGGCGGAAAGTGGCGTAGGCCGAATCGTCGGCGGTCGCCTTGTACTTGTTACCCTTCTCGTCGAAGCGCTCCGGAATATCGGTGGTGCCGAGACAGCTTACGCTCTCGACTTCGCCAAAGAGATTGTCGAGCACGTAGCGCCAGTGGCAGACCATGTCGAGGATGATGCCGCCGCCGTCCTCGCTGCGATAATTCCACGACGGCCGCTGCGCCTCCTGCCAGCCGCCTTCGAACACCCAGTAACCGAATTCGCCGCGCACCGAGAGCATCCGGCCGAAGAAGCCGGAATCGCGCAGGAAAGCGAGCTTCTTCAGGCCCGGCAGGAACAACTTGTCCTGCACGGTGCCGTGCTTGAGGCCCTTTGAGGCGGCGAGCCGCAGCACCGCCACCGCTTCATCGAGATTGGTCGCGATCGGCTTTTCGCAATAGACGTGCTTGCCGGCATTGATCGCCTTATCCCTGATAGCGATGATCGAGCGGATCAGATGCTGGTTGAGCCCCATGCGGCCGGTGACACCGTTCATGATCACGCCGAGGCGTTGCGTCGTCATATCGCCTGCTCCTTCAGAATTCTTGTTTTTGGTTGCTCGAGCGGCGATAACGTCGACCAGTCCGGATGAACGCCCGTTGCAAAACCCGGCGAGGTCAGCGATCCCGTCAGGAGATCGCCGTCATGTATCGACAGCCGGACGTTTTTGCCGTCGCTGATATAGAGATCGGGATGCGCCGCGAGAAAGGCTTGCGCCTCTGCGGCGGGGGTGTCGGCAAAGCCATCGACATAATGATGGCCGTTGCGCTCGGCATGGGTGAGGCCGATCAACGCGCCAAGCGCGAGGTCCTGCTGGACGCCGAGGCCGGCCTGACAGGTCAGGTCCTCGCCCGATACGAAGAATCTTTCGCCGCCCGCGCTCCATTTGGCGGCACGGGTCGCGTTGACTAACGACTTGTAGATTCCCTTGCAGGATTTGGAGGAGATGCCGCGATAGCCGAGCGCACGTGCGGCCGGGAATGCGTCATAGGAATCGTCGGCCTCGTCGATGATGAAATCGCGGTGCGCAAGCGCGCCAAGCGGCGATTGCCTGAAAATCTCGCGCGGCATCGGCTGCTCGATGTATTTAAGCTTTGCCGCGATCGGCGTTAGCGCGCTGTCGCAGTCGAGACGACCGACGAGTGTCCCAAGGGCCGAAAGCTCCGCATATTGCTCGTTGGCATCCAGCGTGACGTTGTAGTCGTATGGCAGCCTGGCGAGCTCGTTGCCTATGCGGGCAAGGCGCGCCGCATCGTGTTCCGGATCGCCGTTGAGCTTGAGCTTGAAATAACGCGCGCCGGCATTTTCGCCTGGATCGGCAACGCCGCCGACACCCTCGACCTTGTCATCGAGGCCGACAGTATGCCTGATCGCGACGCGCTCGAGCCGCTGACGTCCGGCGAGAAACTGCGCGATGTCGCCATCCACCAGGTCACGTGACAGGCTTGCATCGATGCCCGCGATATTTTGCTTCATGCCGTTGAAGAAATTCACACCGGCAGAACGCAGCAGCGCGTCCAGGATGGCTTTATCGATTTCGGCCGGCCCGAAGGCGGCGGCGAGCGGCGGGATATCTTCCTTCGCACAGGCCTCGACCTGCGCCGCGATCCGTGAGGTATGGACCCCGAAGGCCGTGTCGAAGCCCGAACGCGAAAGATAGAGATCGCGCGCGATGGTTAGCGAACGGCGCAATTCGCCAATGGTTTGTTGCGGCGACAGATGCGGGCGCTTGTCGAACCATTTCGACGCCATCAATTCGGCGCTGGCCCCGATGGAAGTGCCCTTACCTTCGACCTCGACCTCGACGCGGACGAATGCCTGCACTGAGGAGTTGATCACCACGGCGCCAAACCGAAAGGGTTTTGTGAACGGAACCGGCCGCTCGAAGAATGAAATGTCCCGCACGGCCAAACGCAGCGGCATGGTGTTCCTCGCCTCAGTCCAGCGTGCTTTGGGTAAAAAAATGCCTGCGGATGCGCTGCACCAGTTCGGTGAACACCGGATCGGCCATGGCGTCGAGCGAGCGCGGGCGCGGCAGCGGGACATCGTAGATCGCGGCGATCGCGCCGGGCCGTTCGGTCATGACCAGCCCGCGATCGGCGAGGAACACCG
>WNGO01001988.1_pt1 | contig 15511 bp, 10 predicted proteins | sample 5400511 | NCBI WGS metagenome assembly WNGO01 (sample SAMN13153380, study PRJNA577476) | soil metagenome | isolation source: 20 cm soil or saprolite under Garry oak tree replicate 2 | place: USA:California | collected 2016-06-15 | reverse complement strand
TCACGGACATCACCAGAACGTGATGAACCATATCCAGCACTTCTTCCACCATGTGCACCGGCGTGGCGGGATTCAGCACCACGCCTGATTTGCATCCGTGTAACTCAATCTGTTGCAGCGTGCGATGAAGATGAACGCAAGCTTCCTGGTGCACGGAGATCCAGCTGGCGCCGGCTTCCGCAAAAGCAGGAATGAATTCGTCAGGGTGTTCGATCATTAGGTGGCAATCGAGGATGGTGTTGGGAAGAGCTTTCCTCAGCGAGGCCACGACCAATGGCCCAATCGTGATATTCGGCACAAAGTGGCCGTCCATCACATCGCAATGGAGCACCGTGCCGCCGCCATCGAGCGCCGCTTTCGCTTCTTCGCCCAGCCGCGCGAAGTTTGCGGAAAGAATCGAGGGTGCCAGTTCGATGGTCATGGGCAGCGAGCCGCTCCTTCCTTTCCTCGAAGAAAACAGATTATACGCGGAAGTTCTTCGATGCTTGCTGAAAAGTGTGACTCGAAAGAGAATCCGCTCGTCACCATGGAATCGTACAGCGTTTCTGGCTGCTCGCGCGTGCGAGCTCAAGTAGCCGCATCACCTCCAGCGCCCGCTCCGGCGTGACCGCCAGCGACGCTCGCCCCAGGATCGCGTCGCGTACATTCGAATAATAATCCCGGTAGTCGCAGTTGGCCGGGGGAATGCGTCGCCGTTCGAACGAATCTCCTGAAGGAACGGTAAGTACGCCCCAATTTTCTTCGGGCTCGGCGCCCCATGCCGTGTCCTTGGGAATACAACCGCGCCGCAGGTTGGCTTCTTGTGGGTCGAAGGTTTGTTTCACGAAACTGGCCTGCGTGCCGAAAAGGACGAAGCGGGGGCGCGGCGCGGCAGCAAGAATGCTGGATCGCAGAACCGCGCGCATGCCGTTCGAATAGTGGAGAGTGATATCAAAGGCATCGTCGGCGGCGGCGTTTTCACGCTCCGCTCGAACGTCGGCGGTTACGGCTTCCGGCAGGCCAAAAAGAACCAAGGCGTGATCGATCAGGTGCGGCGCGATGTCGAATAAGATTCCGCTGCCAGGGCGCGCGGCCTCGCGCCAGGCGCCCGGCTTGAGTTGCGGACGGAAGCGGTCGTAACTCGTTTCGAAGCGGACGATGCGTCCAAGCGTGCCGACCTCCAGGAGCTGCCGGACGGCCTGAAAATCGCCGTCGTAGCGGCGGTTCTGATAGACGGTGAGCAGGCGATTGGCGTCCTTCGCAAACTGCACCAGAGAAACAGCCTCTTCGAGAGATGTTGTAAACGGTTTATCGACGACCACGTCGCGGCCTGCCTCAAGGCACTGCCGCGCGAAGGAATAGTGCGTCTCGTTAGGAGTGGCAATCACGATGAGGTGTATCTCCGAAATCGAAAGTAATTCGTCCAGGCTCTGCACGATTCGAACGTCGGGATATTCCTCGGCTGCTTCGGTGCCGGTGCGTTGCAGAATAGCGGCGAGATGCAAACCAGGCACAGCGCGGATCACCGGCGCGTGGAACGCGCGGCCGGCGAGACCGAATCCTATGAGGCCGACTTCAATCATGGGAGACCATCATTCCGAAGAAGCGAATGCTAAAGAGTATCGAACTTTAGAATTCCAAGCAGAAGGATTTTCCAGAAACGCCAAGTTGCTTGAAAGGGCGGCGTCCTTCAGAATGACGGATCACCCATGAGCGAACAGAATTTAGTCACCACAGAAACACAGGGGCACCGCAACCTGCTCGTCTTGCTCTTTGCCGGCTTCGTGCTAAGCGGAATAGCCACTACGATCATCGGTCCGATGTTGCCGATTTTTATTCGCAGATGGTCTCTGGATGACGGGCAGGCTGGTCTTTTTTCTTCGATTCAATTCCTGGCGGCATTGGGAGGCACACTAGCATCCAGCGCGATTGCCACGTGGCGCGGATATAAGCCACCTTTGGTTTTGGGTTATGCGCTAATGGGAGGAGGTCTTGCGTGTCTGAACGCGAACACGCATGCTGTTGCTCTAATGGCTACCGCAGTTTTCGGTTTGGGCTATGGATTGATCACTCCGGGAACAAATTTGTTTGTTGCGGAATTGGGAGGAGCAAAGAGTGCGTCCCTACTGAACCAGCTCAATTTTGCGTGGGGCGCGGGAGCGATGGCCTGTTCCGCATTGATCGCTCTCGCGTTGAAACACAATGCACTCTCTATCCTGCTCGGGGGCACTGCCATCTTTGGTGGAATCCTTGTTGTTGGCCTGTCGATCGCTTCCTTCAGCGTTGAGAAGCACAGAGAGGATCCGAGCACCCCTGGAGCAGCACCCCCTGCCATTGCAATCAGTGTGACGATTGCAATGGCCGCTATGTTTTATGTTTTTTTATGCCGGCCTGACTTTCGGCCGCGGTGCCGCACCGCTAGCTCTAAAACGCCTGCGCGAGAGAAAAATAGTGCTGGGCGCACTGAGTCTGGCGGCGGCCGCCACGACCTTGCTAATCGCGTCCAGATCGTTACCGGTAGCCACCTTGGCGGTTTTCCTGCTCGGACTCGGCTGCGCGAGTGTCTATCCCATTTTCATTGCCTGGCTCTCGCGGTGGTATGGAGCAAGCGCGAAAAAAATTGGCGGCATTCTTTTTGCGCTCGCATCTCTCGGAGGATCTGCAGGCTCCGAGTCCATCGGAGTGGTTTCCAAATTTTCTGGCAGTTTGCGAGTAGGATTGCTCGTGCCGCTGGCCTGCGCGGCGATTCTGATTTTCCTGACGCTTCTGCTGCGCCGGCAAACAACGGCCTGAGGTATTCTTAGCCCGTGCAGAATGCCGCATCCTCGCAACGCTCTCCCACGAACGGACTGCTGCTGGGGCTGGTGATCACGCTGGCCGCAGTGCTGGCTTACGCGTCTTACATCACCATTCAGCTCTCCGGTCTTCGAAAACTTCAGAGCGAGATGGTGGATCGAAACCGGAAAGACTCGCTGCAACTGTTGCGCGTCCAGAACGACCTCAATTCCATCGCGCTGGCCATGCGGGACATGCTGGACACCACGGAACCCTATCCGCTGACGGCTTGGACCGCGCAGTTCGAACGCATTCACCAGGACCTGGACACCGGGTTGAAACTGGAAGAGAGCCTGGCCGGAGCGAACCGCACTCCGGAGCAGCGGCTGTTTCTTGCCCAAGCGGTGGCGCAGTTCTGGGATGCTGTGAACCGGATGTTCGGGCTGGCACAAGACGGCAAGGATGCGGAGGCGCGGGAACAGATTCGCTTGTCGCTCCAGGCGCGGCAGCAAGCCCTCAGCACGGCTGTTTCACGGCTGCTGGTGGGAAATAACGAAGGTGAAGAGCAGGCCGCCGCGCGCATCACGCAGATTTACGATGGTGTGCAGCGGCAGCTCTATATTTTCCTGGCCGCAACGCTCATCGCCATTGTTCTGACAAGCTTGTACCTGATTCGCAGTAACCGGCAGATTTTTGCCCGCCTGGCAGAGCTTTCCGAGCAGCGCAGTGATTTGGCGCAGAAACTGATCTCGACACAGGAATCGACGCTGCGGCATATTTCCCGCGAACTCCACGATGAGTTCGGGCAGGTTTTGACGGCGATCGGATCGATGCTGGGCCGCGCGGGCAAGCATGCTCCGGAAGGATCGCCCCTGCGCGAAGATCTGAAGGAGGTGCAGCAGATCGCGCAGTCGACGTTAAACAATATCAGGACACTCTCCCAGGCGCTTCATCCCGTTCTACTCGATGAGGCCGGGTTAGAAAGCACTTTCGACTGGTATATTCCCACGGTGGGACGGCAAACAGGCCTGGCGCTGCATTACCAGAAGACAGGACAGCCATTTCCCGTGGAGACGAGCGCCGGCGTGCATATCTATCGCGTCCTGCAAGAAGCGCTGAATAACGTGAGCCGGCATTCCGGGGCCACCGACGCCTGGATCTGGCTGAGATTCTCGCCGGATTCGCTGGAGCTCGAAGTGGAAGATCACGGCACGGGTTTCCTGGCAGAAAAGATGCAGCGCGGGATCGGGTTGGTGGCCATGCGGGAACGCGCCGAGTTGGTTGGCGGCACGCTGGCAATCTCACCGAGGCCGCAAGGCGGGACCAGGGTGCGTCTCCAGATTCCCCGAATCAAAGTGGATGCCAATGGCACCTAAGATAACGGTTCTGCTGGCCGACGATCACGCTCTGGTACGCCGCGGATTTCGCCGTATGCTCGAAGATGACCTGGAAATCTCCGTCGTTGGAGAAGCCAGCGACGGTAAAGAAGCCGTCCGCCTGGCCTGCGCGCTGCGGCCCAGAGTAATCGTGATGGACTGCGCGATGCCGGAACTGAGCGGTATCGAAGCGATGCGAAAAATCCTCGAGAAATTTCCGGAGGCAGGAATCCTGATGCTGAGCATGCATTCCGAGGAAACACTGGTGAGCCAGGCGCTCGAAGCCGGCGCGCGCGGCTACGTGCTGAAAAATGCCATGGACCTCGACCTGGTCAGTGCCGTGAAGAGCATCGCGGCAGGCATGACAGTGCTGGACCCGCAAGTATCCCGCCCAGACACTCTGAAAGGAGAGCGCGGCGGAGGATTGACGCCGCGCGAACTGCAAATCCTGAAACACATCGTGGCCGGCAAGTCGAACAAGGAAATCGCAGCGGGCTTGAATCTCAGTGTGAATACAGTCGCGGTGCACCGCGCCAATATCATGGAGACGCTGGGGATTCACAAGACGGCAGAGCTGGTGGTCTACGCGATTCGAAATGGTCTGGTGAACTTGCCTTGAACCGGCGAGACTTCCTTTTCAAAACAATCAGCGCAGGACTAACCACGGCGGCGCCACCTTGGACATTCGCTAATCCAGCCTCTTCCCTAGGATTCCGTCTGACCGATGTTACGAACGCGGCCGGCATCCAGTTCCGGCACAACAGCGGCGCTTATGGCGGCAAATTGCTCCCGGAGACGCTGGGCGCAGGCTGCGCGTTCCTCGATTACGACGACGATGGCTGGCAGGACATTCTGCTGGTGAACGGCATGGACTGGCCCGGACACAAACGCCAGCGATCCACGCTGCGGCTCTACCGCAACAACCGCAACGGCACATTTACCGACGTTACCCGAACCGCGGGCCTCGACGTCGAGATGTATGGAATGGGAGTGGCCGTCGGGGATTACAACAACGATGGTTTTCCGGATATTTTCATCACTTGCGTGGGGCAGAGCCGGCTTTTTCGCAACACCGGCAAAGGAACATTTGTTGATGCCACGCGTGCGAGCGGTCTCTTTGGGCGTCAGGGCTTCAGCACTTCCGCGCTGTGGTTTGATTATGACCGGGATGGCTTGCTGGATCTTTTCCTGTGCAACTACGTGCGCTGGTCTCCCGAGCACGATGTCTTCTGCAGCCTCGATGGTTCGCACAAATCGTACTGCACTCCGGAAGCGTATCGCGGGGATACTTGCTGGCTCTTCCACAACCGTGGAAACGGCACTTTCGAAGAGGTGACCGCCACGAGCGGCATTTTTGACAGCAGCTCAAAATCTCTTGGCGTCGCCATGTTCGACTACGACCAAGATGGCTGGCCCGATCTTGTGGTGGCCAACGACACGCAACCCAATAAGTTGTACCGTAATTTAAGAAACAGCAAATTCAAGGATGTCGCGGTGGAGGCCGGTCTGGCGTTTAGCACAGAAGGAAAGGCCCGCGCCGGCATGGGCGTCGACACCGGAGATTTCGATGGCTCGGGCAAGCCGGGTGTGGCCATCACCAACTTTGACAATGAAATGATCGGCCTATATCGCGCCGCTGCTCCGGGAGTTTTCGACGACGTGTCCATTCCATCCGGCATCGGGGCAGCATCCAGGAACACTCTCGGATTTGGCTGTATGTTCTTCGATGTGGACCTTGATGGCGCTCTGGACCTGGCGGTGGCCAATGGCCACATCGACGAAACCGTCAGAAATATCCGCGGCAACACCGGATACGCGCAACCGCCGCAGCTCTTTCTGAACCAGGGCGGTGGAAAGTTTCTAGATGTGGCGAACGGAGCTGGAGGAGGATTTGAGACTCCGAAAGTTGGACGGGGACTGGCCTACGGCGATTTCGACCGCGACGGTGACCTGGACATCTTGATGACCACCAACAATGGGCCAGCGTACTTATACCGGAACGATCCAGAGGGGCATCCTCGGAGCATTCGATTTCGCCTGAAGGGTACGAAGTCGAATCGCGATGCGATCGGCTCGTCGATCCGCATTTACTACGAGGGGCACACGCAATCGAGGATGGTCCGGGGGGGCTCTAGCTATCTTTCTCAATCGGAATTGCCGGTAACGTTTGGTCTCGGCTTGCGTGAGAGAATCGATCGCGTGGTGATCGACTGGCCCAACGGGCGCACCGAGGAATACAAAGATCTGCGTGCCGGAAAAATGTACAACTGCATGGAAACAAAAGGGATAGATGCTCAGCATGGTTTCTAATGCTTTTGCATTATTGCCAGCCTCGGCGCTAAAACATATAACTGTGCCCACTAGCAACAGCGCCTCCGGCTCCGCCAGATCCTGGCTCGCTTCGGGGCACCCCAAACTGAATTGCGGCCGGATGTTACTCACACATCCGGCCGCTGTTTTGATAGCCGCAAACTGCACATCCAGGTGGAGATGATGCAAATTGATTTTGTAAAGCGGTGGTTATCACGAATCCTGGCTGCGCTGACCGTCAGCGCGGTTTACCTGTATGGATATCCCTCGGCCACGATTTCTTACTTTGTTGCGGATTTGTTTCACATCGCGATCGGAATCGGCTTAACGATTCTCCTCATTTTTTACGTTGTACGCTTGCTCCCCCGCGAAACGCTTCTGGCCCGGCTGGGCGGGATCTCGCTGGCTACGGGAGCGCTGCTCGGAATCGTGTTGATCAAAATCGGTACGCCTCTTCGGCTGAGGACGTGGCTTTATGCGCATATTGCGTTGTGCGTTCTTGGCACGCTTTTTCTGGCGACGTCGTGGCTCTTTTCAAAAGGGTGGCTGGGTGACGGCGTCCTCCCGCGCGGCTTTGGATTTGCCGCGCTGACGCTACTGATGGCGGGTATCGCCGCAGGCACATGGTGGACGCGCGAGGTCGCCTGGAAGAACGCGAATCGCATCTCCAATCCGCTGATGCCTCCGGAAACAATGGACAGCGAAGGTGATGGCCCTCAGGGGATGTTCTTCCCCAGCTCGGCGCAGACCAAACATGGCGGCAACATTCCGTCCAAGTACTTCATGAAATCGGACGCCTGCCAGCGCTGCCATGCGGATATCTATAAGCAGTGGGACAGCTCGATGCACCATTTCTCTTCCTTCAACAACCAGTGGTACCGCAAGAGCATCGAGTACATGCAGGAGGTCGCGGGCGTGCGCTCCTCGAAGTGGTGCGCGGGCTGCCACGATCCTGCGCTGCTCTACAGCGGTTTGTTCGATACGCCGATCAAGCAAATTGTTGATCGCCCGGAAGCTCGCGCCGGCCTCGGCTGCCTGATGTGCCACAGCATTGTGGAAGTGAAAAGCACCATGGGCCAGGGTGATTTTTTCCTGGAGTACCCGAAACTCCACGAGCTGGCGGCCAGCGAGAATCCGTTGGTGCGCAGGTTGCACGACTTTGTGGTTCGCCTGAACCCCGAGCCGCATCGCCGCACTTTTCTGAAGCCCTTCATGCGCGCGGACACCGCGGAGTTTTGTTCTTCGTGCCACAAGGTCCATCTGGACGTCCCGGTGAATCACTACCGCTGGATTCGCGGCTTCAATGAATATGACAACTGGCAGGCCAGCGGCGTTTCCGGACAGGGCGCGCGCGCCTTCTACTATCCGAAGTCGCCCATGAATTGCGCGGATTGCCACATGCCGCAAGTTCCCTCGAACGATGACGGCAACGTTGACGGCCTTATCCATTCGCATCGCTTCCCCGGCGCGAACACGGCGGTGCCCACAGCGAATCAGGACCAGGCGCAATTTGAGTTCGCCAAAAAGTTTCTTCAGGACAATCAACTGACCGTCGATATTTTCGCGATCTCGCCCGCGGAGAAAGAAGCGAACGTGCCCGTACGGAGCGAAATTGGAAGGCCCGAACTCTCGACGACTTTCGCCGTCGGCGAAGAATCTGATATTTCACTGCCGAAAGGCCCATCCGGCGAAATCCGCCCGGTCACCGCTCCCATCGATCGCACCGATGCGGCGGTGCGGCGTGGCGATAACGCTCGCGTGGATGTGGTCGTGCGCACGCGCAAGGTCGGGCACTTCTTCCCCGGCGGCACGGTTGACGCTTTCGATGTGTGGCTTGAGCTGCAAGCCACGGATGAAAAAGGCCAAACGATTTTCTGGAGCGGGAAAGTGGAGGACGATGGCAAAGGCCCGGTCGAGCCGGGGGCGCACTTCTATCGTTCGCTGCAGATCGATGGCCACGGCAATCCCATCAACAAACGAAACGCATGGGCGACGCGCTCGGTCGTTTACGTCCATCTGATCCCTCCCGGCGCGGCGGATACGGCGCACTATCGTCTCCACATTCCGGAAAATGCGGAAGACAAAATTACTCTGCATGCTCGGCTCAACTACCGGAAGTTCAGTTGGTTTAATACACATTTCTCGTTCGCGGGGGTCGAGGCGGACAAAACCGGGCCGGGCGACCTTGGCACAGCAGCCACGCCTGATTACGACGACCGCAAGTGGGCCTTCAACCGCGATACATCGACGGTGTCCGGCAACCTCAAGGCCATTCCGGATCTTCCCATCATTACAATTGCCGAAGACACTAAGACGTTGCGAGTTCTCGCACGGAATGCTGCTGCGCCCCAACCGAAGACAGTTGCCACGAAAGAGGATTGGACTCGGTGGAACGATTACGGAATTGGGCTTTTTCTGCAGGGCGATTTGAAAGCGGCCGCCGCTGCGTTCGAGGAAATCACACGGGCCGATCCGCAAAATCCCGACGGCTGGACCAACATCGGCCGCGTTCTGGTGCAGGAGGGGGATACCGCGGGCGCGCGAAAAGCGCTGGAGAAGTCCCTGGCGATTGACTCGCAGCTTGCGCGGACAAATTTCTTCTACGCACGCGCCCTCAAAGAAGATGGAGACTACCAGGGCGCCATCGCTCACTTGCAAATGGTGCTCGCGCGGTTCCCGCGCGACCGCGTCGTGCACAACGAGCTTGGTCGCGTTCTTTTTCTTCAGAAGCGCTACGCCGAGGCGGTGAAGGAATTCGAACAGACACTTTCGATCGATCCCGAAGACCTGCAAGCGCATTACAACCTGATGCTGTGCTACAACGGCCTGGGCGATGACGCCAAAGCGAACGAACACAAGGCGCGGTATCTGCGATTCAAGGCCGATGAATCGGCCCAGGCCATCACCGGGCCGTACCGCCAAACTCATCCCCAGGACAACAACGAGCGGCAGGCGATTCACGAACACGTCAGCGTCACCCTTACACCGGCGCGGACCAAAAAGGCGATTACGGCGAGGGCCTCAACGCAAAGTGTAAACCGGGGGCGTGCCCGCCCCGGCGGTTCGAAATAATCTTCAGGATGACAGCCGTCTCAAGGAGTTGCGAAAAATGACCTGGATCAAGACTGTTCGAATAGACGAAGACAATCGCGTCAAGAGCGCGATGGAAGCGCAGCGCAAGCTCTATCCGGTCGAATACGCTACCCCCGTCCATCCCGTGAATGACGGCCAAATGTCCGGCATCGTAGCGAGCCATACGCTTCTCCCCGATGTGCTCTTCCATGCCTTCAGCACGTTTGGCGCGCTGATGTCGCCGGATTTGCCTCTCAAGCGGCATCAGCACGAAATGATCGCCACCATGGTTTCCGTGACGAATCGCTGCCACTATTGAATCGAATCACACGCAGAGTTTCTGCGTCGGGTCACGCTGGATGAAACGATGGTCAATGCGCTGCGCAATGACTATAGGACTGCGTCAATCAGCGAGCAGGATCGCACCATGCTGGAATATGTGGTGAAGCTGACGAAAGACGCAACGAAATGCGGCCGGGAAGATCACGTCAAGCTGCGCGCCGCTGGATTCGACGATCGCGGCATTCTGCAGATCACGCTGATCGCGTCCTGGTTCAACTACATCAATCGCGCGGCCGATGCACTCGGCGTGGGCCGCGATTGAAACTCGGGGGAATGGTGAAGCGTTCGCTCGCAACGATTCTAGTTTTTGCGCTGGCAATACTTCTCGTCGGAGAAACAGGAATCGGAGCAACGCCAGAAACCTCAACGATTCAGTTCCGGGATGTCACGCAGCAGGCGGGAATCCGCTTCGTCCACAACAATGGCGCCTTCGGGAAGAAATTCCTTCCCGAAACCATGGGACCGGGTGTGGCCGTCATTGACTACGACAATGACGGCTGGCCAGACATTTTTCTCGTGAACGGCATGGACTGGCCCGGGCACGTTCAGAAGCACTCGACGCCCAAGCTCTATCACAACAATCATGACGGCACGTTCACGGACGCAACCCACAAGGCGGGACTGGACATCGATATGTTTGGAATGGGGGTGGCGGTCGGGGACTACGACAACGATGGCTACGACGATCTTTTTGTTACTGCCTACGGCCAGAGTCACCTTTTTCACAACAACGGCGACGGCACTTTCACAGATGTCACACAGAAGGCGGGGCTGCTGGGGCCAAAGGAATTCAGCACCAGCGCCGCATGGGTTGACTACGACAAGGACGGTCATCTCGATCTGGTCTTCGCCAATTATGTCCAGTGGACCCCGGAAAGCGATCTCTACTGCACGCTCGACGGCAAAAGCAAGTCCTACTGCACTCCGGAATCGTACAAAGGCACTTCCGTCCGTCTCTGGCACAATCGCGGCAACGGCACGTTTGAAGACGTGACACAAAAAGCCGGACTCGGCGACCCAACGTCGAAAACTCTCGGCATTGCCGTACTCGATTACGACAGTGATGGCTGGCCCGATCTTTTGTTTTCGAATGATACCCAGCCGAACAAGCTATATCGCAACAACGGCAACGGCACGTTTGCCGAAAAGGCGGTCGTCGCAGGAATCGCTTTCAGCGAAGACGGCGTTGCCCGCGCAGGCATGGGCGTGGATGCGGCGGATTACGACCACTCGGGCTTCCCCAGCCTCTTGATCACTAATTTTGCGAACCAGATGCTCTCGCTCTATCACAATGAAGGAAAGGGACTCTTTGTCGATGAAGCTCCGCGCTCGGAGATCGGGCGCGCTTCCCTGCTCACTCTTGGCTTTGGCTGCTTCTTCTTCGATTATGACCTCGACGGCTGGCCTGACGTTCTGGTCGCGAACGGCCATATCGATGCCGATATCCAGCGTGTGCAGGCGAACGTGAAATACGCCATGCCACCGCATCTGTTCCGCAATATCGGCAAGGGGAAATTCGAAGAGGTCACCAAGTCACTCGGGCAATCCTTCGCCACTCCCCGAGTGGGGCGCGGCGCCGCCTACGCCGATTTCAATAACGACGGCCGGCTGGACCTTCTTCTCTCCACCAATGGCGGCCCGGTGTATTTGTTTCGGAATGAAGCACAGGGCTCTGCGGCATCGAACAAGAGTCTGCGCGTCAAGTTGACCGGCACAAAATCCAACCGCGATGGCATCGGGACAACTGTGAGGCTAACGTCCGGGGGAGAAACGCAGACGCAAATGCTTCGCAGCGGCTCCAGCTACCTCTCCGCCAGCGAACTCGTTCTGACCTTTGGCCTTGCGCTCAAAGACAAAGCCGACATAGTCGAAATTCGCTGGCCCAGTGGTCAGGTCGATCGGCTCTCGAATGTGAGCGCAGGCCAAACCGTGACGGTGACCGAAGGAAAGGGCATCACCGCCACCCGCGCCTACAGCAAGAAAAACTGAGCGATCCCGCGACACACCTCAGGCCTAAAACAAAACGCCTCCGAATCGACCGGGGTCGTTTTTCCTTGCTTTAGAGAATTATTTCTAGAACATGTTCCAAAGGAACTGGTTGTACACCTCATGGTGATACTGCACCTCGGGAACTTTCACGACTGTTCCAAGAACCCGCGGGCACCGGTCGGCAGCAGCGCGCTTCAGATCAGCATAGCGAGCCTTGACGTCAGCCCCGAAGAGCGCGGTGGTCCAGTCAGCCTTCTCGAAATTTTCCAGAGCGGTGTAGATGTTGTCCGGGAGGTAGCGCTGCGCGGAGCGTAGATTCTTGATCTTGGCGATCTCGCCGTCGAGGCCGGTCTTGAAGATGGAATACATGACCATGTAGGGGTTTGAGTCGGGGGCAACGGCGCGCACTTCCGTGCGCATGCTCTTCTCGTTGCCGATGGGGATGCGTACCATGGCGCCGCGGTTGACCGCCGAAGCATTGAGCTGGTTGGGCGCCTCGAAGTGCGGGTCGAGCCGGCGGTACGCATTGACGCTGGAGTTGATCAGCAAACAGATATCGTTGCCGTGGCTAAGAATGCGATCTACGAACTCCCAACCGAATTTGCTGAGTTTCTCCTCGCCCTTGGGATCCCAGAAGACGTTCTTGTTGTCCTTGCTGACAGAAACGTTGGTGTGCATGCCGTTGCCGTTGACCCCGACGACGGGCTTGGGCAGGAAGCACGCCGTGAACCCCATGTTGGTGGCCACCTGGCGGCAAATCAGCTTGTAAAGCTGGATCTGGTCGGCCGCGGAGACCACTTCGCCGTACCCATAGTTGATTTCGAATTGCGAGGGCGCGACTTCCGGGTGATCTTTCTCGTTCTGGAAAGCCATGGCCCGTTGGACCTCGGCGGTGGTGTCAATAAATGTGCGGAGCGGATCGCCGGGGAGAGAGTGGTAGTAACCGCCGGTATTGACGTATTCGAATTTGCCGGTTTCGTTGTAACTCCGCTCCGCGTTCTGGCCTTTAAAAAGGAATCCTTCAATTTCATTGGCGGCGTTGAGCGTGTAGCCCTTCTTCTCGTGCAGATTGTCGGCGTAGCCCTTCAGAACTCCGCGAATGTCGGCGGCGTAAGGCGAACCGTCCTTGTCGATCACGTGGCCGAAGACAAGGACCTTGCCGGATCCAAACACATCCGAAGGCGCCCAATAAAATGAGCCCCAATCCATCGCCAGCCGCAGGTCGCTTTCGCGTTGCGCGGTAAATCCGCGGATCGAGGAGCCGTCGAACGTCAGATTGTCCCAGCTCTTGATCAGAAATTTCTTGTCGTAATCAAGCATGTGCAGGCGGCCTTCGAGATCACTGAACAGCACCGTCACGGCCTTGATCCGCTTTTCCTCCGTCAAATATTTAATGCGCTCTTCCTGAATTTTGTGCGCGGCAACTCGTTTCTGACGCTGCTCCTTGGCTTTCAGATTCAACTGCTCCAGCTCGTCATAGGATAGGGAAAGAAAGTTACGCAGTTCGTTCGACATGAATCTCCTCAAAGTGGGATAAGACTCAAGCTCAGGAGTAAACTCTTGGGCCGCAATGGACGCGCCAACCCGGCCATAGGGTATCGCGTGGCACTTCCGACAGTCAATCGAAAGACCCAATGCAAAGAATCAAAGAAATTGCATTTGACTCCGTCCGGTTCGGCCCGAAGGCGCGCCAATGCAAACGATGCGTGCTGCGCAAGCACGACCCTATCTGGGGGGCGCTTTCTCCGCCGCAGGCGCGAACGGCTCCTCTACCTGCAAGATTGGAAGATGATGCAGTCCTGTGCGACTGAAGACCAAAGGTGAATGAAAACATCAGGCAGAACTGGTAGCGATACCGGGATTCGAACCCGGATTTTAGCCTTGAGAGGGCTAGAAATCGGGCTGCAAACAAAGGGCTTCCCTGTAAAATCAATCATTTACAAAGGATAACGCAGATCCCAGGAGATGCCAAAAGATGCCCTTCGAGTGCAATCCGGGTGCAATTTGCACTTTTTAATTTTCTAGCCCTAATAAGGCTGCGTCCCGGTTAATTCCCATATATCGCTTTGAATCTCGCCGCCCAACGCAGGAAAATCTGGTGCCGCCATTTGCAAACGTGCTTCAAACCTCACGCAAGTCAAACCCTTGAGAAACGGAGTTCCCATCTGTGTCAGTGACCGTCAATCGACAATGCACAGGTCCCGTTATTAAGATCGGCGCATCAAGCGGAAAGAATGGCAGGAATCCACGCGGAGACATTGTTTCAGCCTGTACCCTTATGAGGCCATCGGTCGTGACCCTCGGCTCGTTACCGATGTGACGAGCACAGTACCTTCCCTGAACATCAATCAAGCCCAGGTTTGGTCGGATGTTCTGATATATCTTGTCAGTTTCTTGAATGTAGAGGTCGAATCGCTGGACCGTTGCTCCCTTGTTCCCACGGTTTTCGAGAGCCATGTCCAGATTGACATGCATGCCGAGTAGTTGACCGCGATCTTGAGGATTCGTGACAAGGGTGAAGCATGACCGCTCGTAAGCATGAATTCTCAATTCGGCCTTTCTGTCAAGCCGGGCCTCGACACGTGCCGGGGATCGATCCAATGGCCCAATCTGAGAATCGTTCTGTGCGTGATTTTTGGAAAGCCCTTCCCCTATGGACCAAGATGTGACGCGATTCTTGCCCTGCCGCTTTGACGCATACATTGCTTTGTCGGCAGCCGCCAGCAAATCTGCCGCTGATCCGTTGGTCATTTGCTCGCTCCCGCTGACACCAATGCTAGTAGTCACTGTCAAGTCAGCCCCAGGCTTCGCTTGCTCCACGGCACTTCTAATTCGTTCCGCTGTGGCATGGGCCTCTTCAGTGGAAAAATCTGGCAGAGAGACAGCCAACTCATCGCCTCCCCAACGGTAGAGAATTCCTTTTCTTCCCAGAACGCCTCCAATCGTTTTTACGACACGATTAAGGCAAGCGTCGCCTTCTGGATGCCCCTTTGTATCGTTCACAGTCTTAAAGTGATCGAGGTCTATCACTAAAAGAGCGATTCCGGCCTTTCGCGTAAGAAAACTACCAACATCTGCGATTAGCTTTTCTTTGTTCGGTAAATCAGCTATGTCTTGAGGCTGGTCTGAAATATCAATCGTGTTCAATGACCTGTACGGGTTCTCGACAGATACACGGGCTCGCTCGATGTGCAAATCCCAGGGATTGCTAGCCTTCAATATCTCGTAAATGCGCTCGCCAGGTTTGAAGGACACGGGGAAAATCTGTTTAGGGTCCTTTTGCGACAAATAGAAGACACTCAATTCGTCAGCAAAATAGAGTCCGACGCGGATGAGCTTTTCATCGACATCGAACTTCAATTTACGAGCTTCTGCTTCCACATCGGCAGGCGTGAGTTGTCTTTGGTCTTGAGGCTCCTTGTCCAATTCCTGCTCGTAGAGGACAAGAAGAACTCGCAAAACGATTTCCGTGGCATTCTTCGCAAATGCTAACGCTGTGGGATCGCCGCAATAATGAAATGAAATTGCCCTCGGAAGGTAGGTTTCGTTGCCATAGGTCTGCTCCACTGCTCTCAAGACGGAGCGATCCACTAATGTTCGAAGGGCATCAGGCAGTGATCCTTTGAATTCTTTCAATAGGACCTGCCTGCGTGTGAGTTCGTTTTGAT
>WNGO01001399.1_pt1 | contig 15516 bp, 19 predicted proteins | sample 5400511 | NCBI WGS metagenome assembly WNGO01 (sample SAMN13153380, study PRJNA577476) | soil metagenome | isolation source: 20 cm soil or saprolite under Garry oak tree replicate 2 | place: USA:California | collected 2016-06-15 | reverse complement strand
GCAGTTGCGTGTGGGCAACTGTATGAAAGAGTCCTTGTTGGTAGGCGAGAGAAACCTTTTTGAGGTTTGTGCTGTTGCAGTTCGGGCAGCGTAGGTATGCGCCGGAGACGAAACGGAGTTGGGTCGGTTGCGCCCAAGACGCGAACCCATTACATTCTGCGGCAGTCATGGTTGCCTCTGTACTAGGCGGCTTTGGTTAGGGACGCCTTTGGTGCGCGAACACTTCTGTCGAGGACTGTTCGTCAAGAGCTTTTTTTTAGGTCTTTGGCCCGGTTCCCCTAGAAGGGTCGATCCTTCCATGCTGCTGCCGTTCGGAGCCTGACTCGTACAAAATCTCGCCGGCGTCGTTGTAAACGTAGACCCAAGCGTACAAGTCGCCATTGCAGTCAGCCAAGTCTCGTGCTTCGTCCAAGGTTTCGCAATCTTTCCAAAGCGGTCCGCTCGGCCATGTGAGAGTGTCGATTGGAGCTAGTCCTATGACCCGATACATACCCCTCGGTGCTTGTGTTAGCATGATTCACCTCACGAGATAGCCTTCCCTCAGGTTTCGGCCGCAGACCCCCATTGCGCGCTGAGTACCAAGGGCGAGAAGGGCAGAATGCTCGAATCACGCGATCTGCCTAGTGAGCGCGATCTTGAGAAGGTTTTCGACAAGCGCTTCCCCGAACTCCCTCTCCATCCGGACACGTTTACCGTACGACCAGCGGAAAAGAAGACCATTCCCAGCCGTGCTTTCGGATCTGCAAAATATACCTGCCCTGGCGAATCGTAGAAGTGCGCACATCGACTCCCATGGAAGTGAGGCCTTGTTTGAGTTTTGCCCTTCCTGTTGCAACAAGGACTGACTCGCTTTGTGTCGTCGTGAGGCGAATATCGTAAAGTCCCTCGTCGCTTCCAAAGGGAAGATAGATCTCCAGGTGAGACACGTTGCGAGCCATCTCGAGCGGCGGCAGAGCGGGACCCGACTCCGCCCCGCGCTGGGGGGAACGATCCCTTAAGTCGAGCACGGCAGTCTCCGTGACCAACGGTTCCTCTTGTCTCGGGGCCGGCGGTTCGTTTGGTTTTAGAACCATCGGTGCCTTTTGTCTGAGGAGCAAAGCCCAACCCGCAAAGCAGGCGACCACCACGATGGTTGCAGCGATGGCCACCAGGGTCCTCGTTCTCCGGTTTCGATGGGCAATTCGGAACTGAGAGAAATCACGGTAGCAGGGGCTGCAGGAAGTTAGATGATCGAGCCACTTCTCCGCCTCGGAGAGGTTCATTTCATGAGAGGCGATTCTTTTCAGAACTTCGGGGCCCGGACACCCAATACGGTCCGGATTCGGAAAGTCCTCGAGCAGACTGCGGCCCAGCGCAGCCAGGATGCGCTTTTCCTCTCTCTCGGAATATGCCTTTGCGTTCAGGTCTGCCTCCCTTTAACCTCAGTGGCCTTGTAAGCTTTCGGCTTTTTCAGCGACTGCGTGATGCTCTCGCGGATCTTTTGCAACCCGTAGTAGAACTTCACCTTTGCCTGCTGTTCGGTGATCCCGAGCCACGCTGCGATCGCCTTCCAGGAATAGTCACACTGACGCCTCTGCCAAACCTTCCTCATCCAGGGGTTCATGCGGTCGGTGATCTCACTAGCGGCAATCGCGCGTTCGAGTTGTTCCACCCATTCTGCGTCCGTAGCAGCCTCGAACTGCTCCAAATCGAGGACTGACGAAAACATCTCGAACTTCTCCGCTCTCCCGCGTTCCTTTTTAAACTCCCGGTTGAAACGGTGGTGGAAGACACCAACTAAGTAGGATTCCAGGTCCCTGATGGGTGACCGTAGACCTTTGTTTCGCAGGCGGGTCTTGGCAACGGATAGGAGCACGCGGTCCCAGATCTCCGACGCAAGTGCGGTCCGCTCCCGACCTGATTCCTTGTCAAACAACCTGCCACGAACGTGTGCGAGCACATGTGGCCAGGCCCTTCGCGCCGCGGCCAGCAACTCTTCATCTACCGGGAGTGGAGGTCTGCCCGGGTCCTGTTTCCCCGCGAAGAGCACCCATTCGGCGTAAGGGTCGGGTTTGTCCATTGGGTCTTTTGGATCAGTGAGCAGGTCGAATGGGGACGGGTCAGCCTGGCACGGGGTTATGCCACCCGTCAATAGTACGCGAAATACTATCCGTACTGAACGTCTCCTCCCACTTTCGCTTGGAGACTCCCGAATTCCCGCTCTCTTACTAGGGAACATGCAGAGGGAGAAAAGTAAGAAAGGTGGGAACCACCCTCGGATACTGGCGGATACGTTTGCCTCGCGGGTATGTTCGGAGATCATTGATCGACCCACCCTTGCGTCCACCCCTAGCTGAGCCGAGGATTAGTACTGCTGTACGAAATGATGGCGTAGGTCTGGATAAACCCAACGCCAATTCCGCGCATCCGAAGCAGTACAATCAATCGCGAATAAAAAGGCGTCAGCCCGTGCGGACTCTTTCCTCGAAGCTCTGGTTCTTTGTTTCTGTCTTGCTTGTCGCCTTTGCGCTCCTTGCTGCGCTTTCTCGAAAGTACTTCTGGCTTTACGCCACGCGAAGAGGTGATCCACCGCCCCCAGCCGCCGATCTCTTACGCGACGCGAGCACTTCGAATAATCCGGAGGTTTTGCTTGAGGAGGCCAACCGACTCGCTTGGCTCTTCAATTGGCCAAAGGCAGAGCCTCTCTACATTCGGGCCGAGGACCTATTCCGCGCGAAGGGCGACACTCGGAACGAAATATACGCCCGCGTTGGAAGGATTCGTGCTCAATCGGAGACGGTGTCTTGGGCCGAAGTTTCCAATGTCCTCGGACAACAGCTCGACCTGCCGATCGTCAAGACCGACCCGAAGCTGCGGTTATGGTCCCTTGCGGCGAAGGGGTACACGGACCTCGAGATTAGTCCGGCCTCCGCTAAGCGCGCGTGGACGGAGGCCCAAACAATTGCTCATCGCTTGGGAGAAGCTCAATGGGAAGCTCGCGCCGAGGGTGAACTCGGGATTATCGCCTTCCTTGAAGGGGACAGCCGGCGGGCTGCAGTAATGGTCGGCGACGCGACCTTGTCCGCAAAAGCGAGTGGCGATATAGGCGGCCAGGTTCGGATGCTCGAGATGCTCGGCAACGGTTTCAACGAGGCCAAGCGCTATGGCGAGGCGATTGCGTTTTTCGAGCGCGCCACAAAGCTCAGCGCCACAACGCCCGATGTTGGATTCCCATTCATGGCGTACGAAGGCGAATCCTACTCACTCGAGAGCCAAGGCAAATTATCGCCGGCAAGGGATAAGCTGGCAAACGCATTAGCCATCGCGCGAGAAAGCCAGAAATTCGGACATGAAACGATGATTCTGCAACAGCTTGGCGAGCTCGAGATGCGGGCGGGGAATCGCCAAGTCGCAATGCCGTACCTCGAACGGGCGAGTGAACTCTCGCAGAAATACAGGTTCTATCGACTGCTTGGCCAACTGATGATCGATCTGGCTGGGCTCTACAGTGATGCTGGCGACCTGAAATCCGCCGAAGAGCGTGCCGAGATCGGCATCGACGCCAGTCGGCGCGTAGGCGACCGGTACTTCCTTCCCCGGGATCTTACAATCCTGGCGGACCTGAAAGCGCGGCGCGGAGCCATCCCGGAAGCTGAAGCGCTCTACGAAAATGCCGAGGACGTGATCGACGGAATGCTCGTCAACTTGCGTGAAGCCTACTGGACGAGCTCGCTCGCAGGGGCAATGAGCGACACCTACCGGCGGCACTTTGAGTTAGAAGCGCGCCAGGGACGCGTCGAGCGCGCCTTCAATGTCTTGGAGCGCGTCCGAGGACGAACTGCGGCGGCGCTCTTGGAGAACAAGGTGTCTTTGGAGGAGGACAACTCCTCCGAAGTGCGTGCCTTGGAAGAGGCAGTTTCCGATCTGCAAATTCGCTTAATTCGCTCTGAGGATTCAAAGGAACGAGCCAGCCTTCTTGACCAACTCGTAGAATACGAGCGCCGACTGGAATGGACGCGCACCGAACGAAACGAATCGAAGTCCGATTGGTTCGATAAGCCCGCACCGCTGAAAGCAATCCAATCAAGCCTGCACGCCGGTGAGCTTATCTTAGAATACGTGCTCAGCGAGCCTCATTCGTATTGCGTCTGGATTTCTCGGAGCGACGCGGGCGTTCAGGAATTGGCCGCAGGGCGCAAGCGCATTGAGGACCTAACTTGGAAATTCCTCGAAAGCGTAAAGGCTAGGCGTGACGATCCCATAGCCGCCCAGGAGCTCCAAGACATTCTCATCGGCCAACTGCCTGCAGAGGCAAATCTGGGGAACGTCATCGTGGTCGCGGACGGACTGCTACATCTCTTGCCGTTCGATCTGCTTCGCGATTCCAAGGGCGCGCTACTGCTGGAGGCTCGCACGGTCAGCTACGCTCCGGCGGCAACCGTTCTGCAAGTTCTAAGGAACGAAGTCAAGCCAGCTGTCAAGCAACGCCCGTTCTTTGGAATCGGCGATCCTGCTTATCAAGATCAAGGGCACATTTCGGCGAAGCTCGAGAAGCCAATCGGATTTCAGCGGAGACTTGAGCGCGACTTGTCCGATGCCTTCGGAATGCCGCTCTACGATTTGCCACAGACCCGCGGGGAAATCCTCACCGCCGGCAAAACAATTGGCCCGGACTCCATCACGCTGATTGGGCCGGATGCCACCGAGACCGCATTCAAGGCCGAACCCCTTGTGGATTTTCGGATCATTCACATTGCGGCGCACGGATTCGTTGACACGCAATTTCCAGAGCGTTCAGGCTTGGTCCTGGGCGTTGACCCCTCCTCTCACGATGACGGCCTGTTGCAGGTGCGCGAGATCATGCGGCTGCATTTCAATGCCGACCTCGTCACGCTTTCTGCCTGTAACACGGGCGTCGGAAAGATCGAAGGGGAAGAAGGGGTAACCAATCTGGTCGAGGCGTTTCTCGTCAGGGGCGCGAGGTCCGTTGTGGCGAGCCTCTGGAGCGCGGACGATATATACACGGGGAAATTGATGGAGCGGTTCTACACTCACATTGCGGAAGGTCAGCCGAAAGCCATAGCCTTGCGGCAGGCAAAACTGGACTTGCTTGCGCAGAACGGTCGTGTCTCGCCGTATTATTGGGGAGCCTTCGTTTTAGTCGGGGACGGTGGAACAGCGATCCCGCTGGGGACACGATGAGTCTCGACGCACAGGCAAAAGAAAAGGTCTATTCCCGAGTTTGCGACCTTGTCACACGCAAACACTTCGATCCCGGAATGAACGGAGCGAATTGGGAGGAGTTATCGAAAGGACGCCGAGAGGAGATTCTGCGAAGTGCCACCGACGAAGAGTTCGAGAAGAAAATTCAAGACCTACTTAATGAACTAAGGACAAGCCACACGGGATTTCGCCACTTCAAGAGTCCGAACATCCCCGGACGCCACGCCATTAGCGCCACCTTTATGCGCTGCAATCTGGATGGCGAGCGGCGCTGGATGTTCCAAGACGTGCACGAAGGCGGACCGGCGCACGTCGCCGGCTTGCGTCCTGGCGATATTCTCCTTCGGGTGCGTGACCGGGAATTGAGGCCGCCGGAGCCGCCTATTTTCCCTGTGGGTGAGGACTCCCAATACGCAGTTCAAAAGCCTGATGGAAAGCGCATCGTAGGCACTTTGAACGTCCCCTCCCCACGATCAAAGAACCATCCTATAGTGGTCCCAAAAGCCGTGCTGTGCTCTCAAATGCCGGACGGGATTGGCTGGTTGAAGGTAACCATGTTCCCCGGGGCGGTCGGCATCGACTTTGCCAGGATGCTCGATGCCGCGTTTGCCCACCTAAAGGATTCAATGCGCCTAATCGTGGACCTTCGCGGGAACACCGGGGGCGGCGTCGGCGGCCTTCGGCTAATGAGCTATCTAACGCCAGGAAAAAAAGAGGTTGGATACAGCCTGACACGCGCGCGCAAAGAAAAAGGATATGCCCGAGAGAAGTTGCCCAGATTCGGGCGGATTCCGTCACACAAGGCAACGCTTCTCTGGCTGGCTCTCCGATACGGTTTCATCGACAAATCGATTCTCGTTGTTACGGAAGGTCTCGGGCCGCAGCGATTCCACGGTCGGGTCGTCATTCTCGTCAACGAGCACACATCAAGCGCGGGCGAAATGGTTGCTGCCTTTGCCCAGGAGAACAGCCTCGCTGCGATCATCGGGACAAAGACACCCGGACGCCTCTTGAGCGGTAGCGCCTTCAAAGCAGGTTTTGGTTACGTGGTCGGTCTGCCAATCGCCGCCTATCTAACTTGGGAAGGCAGGCTGATTGAAGGCAAAGGAGTCGCCCCCGGTGTCAACGTTGAAATGAACCCGCAGCAGCTTTTGGCGGGCGAAGACCCGCAGATGAACAGAGCATTGGAAGTTGTGCGAGCGATATGACGAGTCGCAAAGTATCGAGATCCACGAGAGTCGATCGTGCAAACCTGACTCGATGCCGTAGGAAATGTCGTGGCGACCGGCAGTGGAACCGTAAGGGATGAGTATTATCGTAAAGCAGTCAGTTCTCGAGTTTTCTCCTCAAGTGTCTTAATGCGGACGCGCAAAGCGCCACCATATTTGCGCAGACAGGCGCTCGCGGTCCCATGAGGCTGATGCTGAGGTTCCTTTCAGGCGGCGTCTCAAAAGAATCTGGCACCGTCGACACTTTGCGATTAGGGCGCGTCCCTCTTCTGGCGTGACAAGAAGCGTTGGAGGTACTTGGCGCCACTCTTCTCGTAGGCATTCGTCCCGGCCTTCAAAAAGGCTTCACAGATTTGCGCCACACTCCGGCCCTCTCGGGCGGCAATTGACTCGAGGCTCTTCTTCAGGCCTGAGTGAATCCGAAATGTCAGCCTAGTGTCCTTTTGCATGTGGCACAGATTCTACCATCCCCTTCAAATGGCGAAAAATCAGCTTGACAATCATCAGGTTCGTATGTCATCCTATGGATGACAGTGGATGACAGTTAATAAAAACTTCGGAGGCATACATGAACAGGCTACGCAAGGCGTCTCGCCCGAATACGAAACTGGCAATTGCGATTTGGGGTGAGCTATCGCGGTCAGCACTGCTCCATCTGAAGGAATTGGTTCAAAGGTATGCGCTTTCCGTGAACGCGGGGGACCTCCAATTCCTCGACGGAAGATGGTACATAACGCACTCCGGTCTGCTTCGAATTGCGGAGCGCCGTCATTGCTTTGGGATCCGAACGACGTTGCAGAAGGACCTTTCCGACCATTCAATGAGCCACTGGGTATTCAAAGCCACCGTTTACAAGTCTCTCGATTCGAAGGGTTTTGTCGGCTACGGAGACGCAGATCCGTCAAATACCTCCCCTCTCGTTCGCGGCGCAGAAATGCGCGTGGCCGAGACTCGTGCTGTCAATCGCGCTCTCCGCAAGGCTTATGGGATCGGACTTTGCTCGGTCGAGGAGTTGGGCTGGCTTACCGGCTCCCCAAAGCCCAGTGAAGAACATCGTCAGCCTGTAAAGCCGCCGCACCAGAACGGTTCGACCAACGGACAACCAAAACTGCGAGACCGGCTCTGCGTCCTAATCCGTCAACATAACCTCGACCCCACACTCGTCAAAGCATATGCGGCGGACTACTGCGGCACATCGACTGTCCGCGAAGCGAACCGAGAATTGGTCGAATCCTTTATCTCTCATCTGGCGACAGCCGCAGAGGAAAACAGGGACGCACTCATCTGCAAGCTCAATTCTTACGCACAGCCCGCGGAGGTGAAATCATGAAGCGACAAATTCCTGGCCTTTTTCTGAATGAACGCGGTATCGAAAGCAAGCTTGAAGGCTTATTCCTTGTCCGCGTGGACCGCGCCCGCTACCGGTGGCATCCGCAAAAGCCATTCGTAGAATTCCAATTCTCGGTTCTCGAGCCTAAGGCCTTCCAAGCTCGGTCCTTCTCTGGTCGGCTGTACTGCACGGAGAGAGCGCTCTGGAAACTCAACTGGTTTCTCCGCGACTTTGGTTACGATGCGCAGCTTCTCAAGGATGACCGCGTCGATGAAAAGGCCCTCGTCCATCTCCGTGGAGTCGTTCGGACCTCATATACGACCTTGAACGGACGTTGCTATCAGAACCTCGAAGCGTTCGCCCCGGAAGCAGATTGGGAAGCTCTCGATTGTACGTTCCTGGCGCACAGCAACGGGCAATGAGGCACTTATGACCTACAGCTACACGCAAATCAGTCAATATCTGCGGTGCCCGCGCAGCTATCGGTATCGCTATCTGGATGGCTGGCAGGAAAAGGAAACTCGTGCGTCCATGGTCTTTGGCCGGTGCTTTGAGAATGCCTTGGCGGCTTACTTCCGAAGAGAAGATTGTGGAGCCGCGCTCTTTAAGGAGTGGGAAGTCTATCGCGATGCGGTGTTTGACTACAAAAAAGGAGAAACCTGGGATCGCTTGTTGCACCAGGGAATCCATTTGCTCGAAGTATTTGCGCGGGACAATCGCGTCCGTATTCATGATCCGCACAACGATCTTCAAATCAAGGAAATCAGACGACTTGGTGTGGGGAGCGAGTTCGTCGCTTATCTGGACGCCATCGGTGAAGTTGACGGCATAGCGTGCCTAATCGATTGGAAAACAACGACCAGCCGCTACCCAGAAGCACCGGAGGGCTTATTTTCGCTCGATCCTCAGCTCATCTGTTATTCATGGATCAGTGGGATTCCCGAAGCAGCCTTTGTTGTGTTTGTGCGGAAGCATGCCCCCGAACTCCAGTATTTCAGGGTGACGATTTCCGAAGACCAGCGACAGGAATTTGGCCGGCTGGTGGAGACGACGGTAAACCAAATCGAGGCAGGGCACTTCAATCCGCACAGCGGTATCAGGTTTCCCCAGAACGGATGCGTGGGCTGCCCACATCTGGGGCTTTGCCTTCACAACGACCACCTGGTAGCGGCGAACCTCGTCCGCAAGGCAGGAGCGAGCAATCTTGATTGGCTTGACGAGCTTGTGGATTAACGGACGACCGATGGTGTCGCCAAAGCTCAACCGTCGACGAGCCTCGTTTGTGCTGGGCAAGATCGACGAGATTCTGGGCTGGGAGAAAGCGAAGGAACGGGAAAGAGACGTGCGATTCGTGGAGTTGGGGCGATACCTTTGCGAGGCGCGAACGGGTCAGTACTGGAGACTCGAGAACCTGAAGTCCTTTGAGGACTACCTCGAGAAGCGCTTTCCCGATTCAAGGAGAAAGGCTTACTACTTCATGGCTATCCATGAAAATTTGACGCAGGTTCCGAAACACGCGCTGCGTGAAGTGGGTTGGAGCAAAGCGGTCGAACTGGCCAAGGTGGCACGGAGGGATAGACAGGACTTCGATTGTGCAACCTGGTTGCACAAGGCCACGGCGCTCCCGAAAGATGAATTCAAAGGGGAAGTCGAAAAACACCTAACCGGCCGCGAAACGGAACCTTGGGAACTGATCTACTTCAAGATGTTCAAGAGCCAACTGGCGGTGGTCGAGCAGGCTCTCGAAATTGCCGGGCTCATGCTGGGAACAAATAAGTCACGCGGCTACTGCCTGGAGATGATCTGCGCGGATTTCTTGGCGGGAGCCAATCTGGACCGTCCAAACCCCGAGGCCCTGATGCTTTCGTTGCGCAGCGTCTACAGATTACTGCCGCTGGAGCAGCAAAACCAATTCCGGAGTGAGATCAGGAATGCACCATGCCGAGATTAGCGCCAAGACAGCCTCGGATTCGATTGGACCCGGACGTGTACAAGACTCTTTGCAAAGAGGTTCTGAGCAGAGATAGCTGGCGCTGTCAGCATTGCGGTGCGTCGGAAAATCTCCAGGTGCATCATATGCAGTCGCGAAGCAAGCTTGGACACGACAGCCTCGAAAACTTGATCACGCTGTGCGTCAGCTGTCATGAGGCTCTCCACCGGAATCTCGGAGTCTCGACACGTAAACTCTCGTGCGCAAGCGTCGGGAAGGCAAAGCATGACTAGCCAGACGCGCCGGCCGCTTCAGCACCGGAGACCAAAGTCGCCCGATCAAGAGCCAACCATGGCTGCCACAGAAGGTAATGTGTTGCCCGTTTGGGCGCAACCCGCCCAACTCCGTTTTGTGTCCAGCCCAGACCTGCGCTGCCCGAACTGCAACAGCACGGACCTCAAGAAGGTTTCTCTCGCCTACCAAGAAGGACTCTTTCATGTAGTGGCCCACACCCGCCTTCGCGCTGTCGTGCTTGGTGGCAGTGGCCCGGATTTGGTAATCGGAAAGGCCACCACTCGTGGTTTTCATCAGTCTGTCCTGTCCAAAAAGCTAAGTCCTCCAGTGAAGTGGTCGTACCGAAAGCTGGTTCTTTGGTGGGTGGTGCTGTTTCTCTCGGCTGGCTGGATCATCTTCTACATAAACGCTGTCACTGGAAATTCTTCTGCTGTTTTGTCGCCTCCGTTGATTCTTTTTTCGCTGTTATCTGCCGCCACATTCCTCCTGTTGCTGGTTCTCTTCTGGAGGCACAATAAGTTCGCCTACAAGCGTCGGTATTCCCGGTGGGAGCGCTCGTTCCTCTGCCAACGCTGTGGCACTTTAACGGAGCGGGAATAGGTTTCCCTGCAAAGGTCGTACCTGGATAATGCCGACAGGCAATCTCAAACTGGCCTCGGGCATCTACCGGCGGGTTTCTCCAATTCCTTCAGCAGCCTGGAGCAAACGAGCATCCTGGCCGATTCATCCTGACCCGTTACACGATATATTCTCGTCGAGGTACGCAAATGACCAGTGGAATCGACCCTTACGCCGTGCTGGCCAAATACTACGATGGCGCGTATGCGGCCACGAAGGATCTCATCGATGTACCTTTCTACGTGGACCTGGCGAAGCGCATTGGCGGGCCGGTTCTCGAAATTGGTTGCGGCACGGGCCGCGTGCTACCTACCGCCCGTGCGGGCATCGCCATTCACGGTGTCGACAGTTCTCAGCCCATGCTCGGCATTCTTACCAGAAGATCGAGCGGGAGCCTCCGGACGTGCGCGAACGGATTCGCACCGATAAGGGTGACATGCGGAATTTCCGCCTCGAAAAGGAAATATGCATCAAAATCGCCGTCACTTGACCGGCCAGGATAGCTAAGAGGACTATTTCCAGCAGCTTGCATCCTTCGGGTGTACGGGTGAAGGCAAGCTGTACTGGGCCAACAAGCCTTTTCCATCGTTGCGCGAAAAATGCCTCAAACTCCCTTTTGCGTGCCAGCACGCGCTGCCAGAATTGCGGCGCGTCGGAAAACCTACGGGTTCATCACATCCTCTCGCGAAGCCGCCTTGGGCATGACAGCTCAGAGAATTTGATCACGCTATGCGCCTGGCGCCACGAGTCTCTCCACCGCAATTGCCGGATGTTAGGAATCCCTAGACCAAGCCGCCCTTGATTCTAGGCGTTGCGCTGGAGAGGCACCGGGCTGGTCTCGGGCGAATTCCGATGTGGCTAGGCAGCAAGCCGAACACGACGACGCTGTTGGGCGTGCGAATTAAGACTCTTCCATTCGCGACAATAGGCGTGATGAATTTGTTGCCAGAGAATTGGTCGCGGCCGCCAGCGGCTTGGCTGGAGTTGTAGAGCTCGGTCGCCAGATTCGTGGCATCGTAAGCGCGAAGCACGGCTGTACTACAGTTTTCAACCGCCCATACAATGCCGTTGGCAACGCCGTTTGGGGAAATGCTTGGCGTCGTTCCTGGATACTGAAACAGGTTTGGGCTTTGCGATGACGGTGTAACAGCGAGCCGGGCGTTCGTGATCGGAAAGGCCTCGAGAGCATCTCCCACAGCCCGTAATAGACAGTGCCATTAAAGTAGGAGGGCTTCGCGAACTCTCCGCCAGCGAGTTCTCTGCTAATAAGCTCGTAAACGCTATCCTAGTTCGGGTTGAACTTGCCCATGTTGTCGCGGTCGAGGGCATAAATGTTCGCGTCCTTGCCAGAGCCGATTGCCAAATGACGAGTCGTGGCTCGCGTCAGTTACCTCTAGGAGCAGTAAGAGTCCACCTGAGCCGAAGTGTCAAACGTGCCGTTCCCGAGGATGAAGTATATGTTTCCTGCGGCATCGGCAGCGGGCGCCGTTCCGGACATCAAGATACTTCCGTCGCTTTGAGGAGCTTGGGGAATATCTATGTGAGATGCGAGCGAAAGCAATACAGGAGACTCGAGAATTTCAGAATTGAGAACCTGCACGTCCATCATTTATGACGTGCACGAGTCACATAGGTGACGATATAATCTATTAGCTGGTTACACCCTGCCCGAGTGCCAAAAATGGTAAATGCCTTAGTAAACGGGTGGGTTGGTGTCTCATGACACACCTTCGCTTTCTGCGGGGTGGCATCTCTGCAACAGGGCTCGCGGTTGTGTCGCTATTGATTGGGGCATGCGGCGGCGCAGGCGGGTCGAACCCGATACCACCAGGAACGCTCACACTGTCCCTGTCAACCAGCACAGTGGTGGCGGCACAGGACGGAAGCCCGGGGACTGTCGGTGTCAGCCTCGGGGGCATAACTACAGGAAGCTCGGTAACGGTAGCGGCGAGCAATTTGCCTAGCGGCGTCACTTCGCAATTTGCGCCTGCCGCCGGCGGACTGAGCGGGACACTTTCTTTGACGGCTGGGAGTACTTCGCCCGCAGGCACGTATTCCGCAAGCGTGACAGCCACCAGCGGGAATCAGACCGCAAGCCAGCCGTTTATGTTGGTGATTGCGATTGCAGCGTCAGTGGGTAGCAATGTGGATATCAGTTTGGGAGTCGGCGGGAAGCTGGAGGAATTCATGTCTACGTCGTTCCAGCCGGCCGAGTGGGACTATCAGTTTTTTCAAAATCACACGGCGACCGAGCCGGCGCTTCTAAACAAACTAGGCCCGCAACACATTCGTCTGCAGGGCCTCAGCCAAGCCGTGCCGATGAAGGCAAACACCGGATCTGCGACGGACTGGGACTTTACGATCTTGGATGCGATTGTGCAGCCGGTGCTCGGTGCGGCGGATAACAGTCCGGAGTTTCAGATCGCCGTGGCGCCGGCATTTCTGAATGATCCGATGACTGGGCAGTTCATTTTTAACGCCGCAAACGTGCAAGCTTTCGCCGACTACAGCGCGAACCTGGTGAGGTACTACAACAAGGGTGGTTTCACCTGGGGCGGGAAAAGCTTCGTTTCATCCAGCTATCCGCAGCACCCGATCACATGGTGGGGCATCTACAACGAATACAACATCAACGGCATGACGGCGAGCCAGTACGTACAGCTTTACAACACGGTGGTTCCCGCGATGCTCAGCGTTGACAGCACGATCAAGATTTCCGCCATGGAACTTGCCGTGGCAGATCCAACCACGGACCTGCCGCCGTTCGTGGCGTCTCCGGCGAGCGGAGGCGTGAATGCGCAGGTGAATGTCCTCTCTACGCATTTCTATCCAACCTGCAATCAGCAAGACACGGACACGACTTTGTTCGGTCGCGTGCCGCAGATGGTGCAATACATTAAGTACGTTTATCAGGAACTCGGAACGCGCACAGACCTGAAAAACGTGCCGCTTTGGGTGACGGAAAACAACGTGAACGCGGATTTTCCTAATAGCAACGGAATGAGCAATTGCAATCCGACGGTGAAATTCGTTTCCGATCCACGCGGGACGAGCGCGTTTTTTGCGGCCTGGCGGCCCTACGTGTTTTCGCAGCTTGGCAAAGCGGGCAATCAGGCGCTGTATCACTGGGACTATGATGCGGACTCGCAGTACGGCGAAGTGGACTACAACACCGGGAGCACTTATCTGAGCTACTGGGTGGACGATTGGTTGGGGCAGATGTTCCCTTCTACGCCCGCCTCACCAGGGGTTGACATCTTGCAATTGCTTGTAACCGAGACATCAAGCGCGGAGATTCTTGCGACAAAGAATAGCGATGGATCGGTAGTGGTCATGATCGCGGGTCGGGCGGTCCAAGCATCGACCGACAATAATGGGACGGGAGATCCGCGCACGGTGATTGTGGATGTCTCCGGACTGGGAACATTTTCCAGTGCGACCGCCACGACCATCGATGCGAAGACGACCGTGAGCAGCGGGCCGGTACCGTTGACGATCACACTAGGGCAGAAACTGTCGGTGACTTTAGGTGGCTACGGCGTGACATTTCTGAAGCTAAGGCCTTGACATCCTCCCGGCCTCAGAAAAGAGCGAGGACTCCTACGAGCCAGTGCCATGCCTTCGGGGTGGTTGTGTGAGTCAGAAACTCCTTCAGAGACAGTCGGTGGCCCTGCAGCCCTTCCCTAGTCTAAGTCTAGGACAGTTAGAATCTGGTGCACAACTTAGCTCGGCAGTTAAGGCCTCATTTACCCTGGAGCGTTCCTGCCCGACGTCTTTAGGAAGACCCGGAAGCACGCACAAGATTGGCATGCAAATCGATCCAGTTGCTCTATACTGCCAGGAGGTGATGCCAATCTCCGGCTTCACCTGTCCGCAGCCGCGGTCGTCGCTCGGCAATTCACCGGGCAATTGAGTGGAAACCATCCAGAGAGGATTCGTCGTGTTCCCACTGATGCTATCCGCGTCAAAGGCTCTACCGTGCTCGGTAGCGGCGACGTACAGAACATTTCTCATTCCCTGACCCGGAATGGACAGATTCGGGAGATACAGCGGTTGCGCATCCACTTTGCCGTCCACTATGAACGCACCGAGCCTCCCGAATTTTGTGGGATTCACGTTCGCAGTCGTCAAGGCCGTCCTCATTGGTGTTCTGGCCCGTGCGCAGATTGTCGTAATGGTAGGTCGCCACGTCGATGGAAGACGGCGTTGGGGCTCGGTTGGGACTTCCACCGGAACTGCTGGCCGTCGAACCGCCGCATCCTTCAAGCAGCCACAGCGCCCGGAAAAGGCCTAGGATGGGAAACGGACGATTCGATGGATTATTGCGAGGCATAGATTCACCCGTAGATTCGTCCGCAGGGACTGTCGCCTTTAGGTGACAGGGGAATGCGGCCTTCTTTTGGATATTCGTGCGTCTTCGCTTTTTGTTTGCCTTAGACCTATGCTCTTTGTATACTCTGCTTATGCGCTTCGCCTACAAATACCGCCTGTACCCCAACCAAGCCCAGGTTCGGTTTCTCGAGAACCAGCTCCTCTACAACGCTGCCCTTCAGGAACGGCGCGATGCTTGGAAAGTTTGCCGCAAGAGCATCCACTACTACGACCAGGCCAAGCAGTTGAAGCCGATACGGGAAGAAGGGTTGCTCGGACTGGCCAACTTCTCCTGCTGCCAGGATGTGCTCCGCCGGGTGGATAAGACCTTCCAGGCGTTCTTCGCTCGGGTAAGGCGCGGCGAGAAGCCCGGTTTCCCGCGCTTCCGTTCGTTCCGGCGGTGCGACAGTATCACCTTTCCGTCCTACGGCGATGGCTGCCGATTGCTCGAAGACGGGAACAACGGCTCAAGCACGTTCTGTATGCCACGGCACAGCAGTACGGCGTGCTCATCGAGACTATGGAAGTGATGCCAGACCACG